>Ga0154503_158_pt1 | contig 62390 bp, 55 predicted proteins | sample RifGroD2_FD_115982 | JGI IMG/M metagenome (GOLD analysis project Ga0154503, IMG submission 115982) | Elusimicrobia bacterium GWD2_63_28 | reverse complement strand
CTGTCGGCCGCGGCCGGCATCATGTGGTTCGGCCTGCTGTTCTTCGCTGGCATCACCTCGTCGCTGGCCATGGGCACGCCGGGGCTGGCCTTCCTGGAAGACCGCTTCGGCTGGGACCGCCGCTGGGCGGCCTTCGCCTTCGGCGGGGCCGTGCTGCTGCTGGGCATACCATGCGTGCTGTCGCAGGAGGCTTTCGGCGAATTCGACTACTGGGCCGGCACCATTTCGCTGGTGGTGTTCTCTCTGGCGGAAGTGATACTATTCGCCTGGGTGTTCGGCATGGAGAAAGGATGGGCCGAGATCAACGCCGGCGCCGACATCAAGGTGCCGATAGTGTTCAAATATGTAATCAAGTACGTTACGCCGGTCATCCTGCTGGTGGTCTTCATCGGCAGCCTGCCTTCTATCTGGGCCACCATAATGAAGCCCATAACCTTCCAGGTGGCGCTGGCCCGCGGCCTGATGCTGGGGATGTTCCTCGGCTTGATGGCGCTGGTACATTTCGCGGATAAAAGGAAGGTGACGCCATGAGCAACAGCGCTTTGACCATGATGCTGTGCGCGCAGATCACGGTGACCGTTATCACCCTGTACTTATTCTGGAAGGTAGTGTCCACCCCGCCCAAGGCGGAGCCGGATTCCTTCGTGGAAAACGACGACGTCCCCCGCGACGCCCGCCGCTAAACCTCCCTATCGAGGCGAAGCCTCGATAGGGAGGTGAAGCCTCGATACCTATGTTTAACCTGCCGGTTTCGGCTTATATACTGATAGGGGCCAACCTCTTCCCGCTGGGGATGGCGGCGGGGGGGAACTGGGGCGTGCGGGAGATCCTGCCGCTGTACTGGTTCGAGTCCGCCATCATCGGCTTCTTCAACATCCTGAAGATACTTATGGCTTCCGGCCCCATAACGGGCAGGGCGTCCGGCCGCCTGCAGCAGCTCGGCGAACAGTACTCCGGCTCGTCCGGCGCTTTGTCAGTGCTGCTGCTGGGCGGGCGAATCTTCATAGCCGCCTTTTTCACCTTCCATTTCGGCATGTTCATGGCCGTGCACGGCGTCTTCCTGTTCGGCCTGGTGCTGGGCGGCTTTAAAACCGGCGGGGCAGGGCTTGACCACAGTTTAGTGCCGGTGCTGCTGGGCGTTAAATGGGCCGTCCTGGCGCTGTTCCTCAGCCACGGGGCGTCCTTCTTCCTCAATTTCGTGGGCAGCGGCGAGTTCCGCCAGGCCAGCGCCGCCGAGTGCATGGCCCAGCCCTATTCGCGCGTGGTGGTGATGCACCTGACCATACTACTGGGCGCTTTCGCCTCGGCCCTGTTCCAGAACACAGGGCCGGTAATGGTTATCTTCGTCGGGCTGAAGATCTTCACCGACGTCAAGGCGCACATGGCTGAGCGCAGGAAGGCGGCCGGCCAGGCCGCGCCGCCGGAGCCTTCTGTTGCGCCGCATTAAAATATAGAATTAAGCGGTGATCTATCTGGATGACAAGCCGGTAGCCGCGCCGGAAGGCGTGACGCTGCTGGAACTGCTGAAGCTGGCGGGGCGCGACCCCGCGCTGACGGCCGTTACGGTGGACGGCAAGTTCGTGCCCCGTTCCGACTACAAGAAACTCATTTTGCCCGACAAGGCCCGCGTGAAAGCCCGGGAACTGCTCGACGGAGGCTGATATGGATAAACATCTCAAAGTGCTGCATATAGACGCCGCTTCTTCTTTTTACCGCGTGGAGCGCTTCCCCGTCGGGCCCTTCTGGGGCCCTGTGGACCTGGGCCTGCACCTGACCGGCCGCGAGGCGGGGCGCCAGGGCGTGCTGAACTTCGGCACCGGCCTGCTGGCGGGCTCCATCTTCCCCGGCTCCAACCGGCTGATCTTCACCGGCCACTCTCCGTGCTGGGGCGGCTTCTACGTGTCCGCCATGGGCGGCGCGGGGCTCATCTTCGACGACCTGGGCATCAACATGGTGTCGCTGCACGGCCGTGCGTCTACGCCCTCGGTGCTGGTGCTCAACCGCGAACACGGCGAAGAAGTGCAGGTGCAAATCGTGCCGATAGACGTGAAAAGCGTCTGGGACAAGGGCGGCGTCTACGCCCTGATGGATCTGGTCTTCGCCCGGTGGGCGGGGGACTTCAAGCAGACGCCGCGCGTGCTGGCCGTGGGGCCCTCGGCCGCCGAGACGGATTTCGGCGCCATCGCCTCCGCGCCTTACCAGGACGGCCATAGCACCCACGCCGACTGCTGGGCGGGCCGCGGCGGCTTCGGCAGCAAACTGTTCCGCGAGCACGGCATCTGCGCCGTCATCTACGGCGGCACCTGCCTCGACGAGGATTTCAGGGACCGCACCGTGGCCGACGAGTGGTTCAAGGCGCGCTACGAGAAACAGCTGGCGGCCAAGGACTTCGAAGCCACGGCCAAGTACCGCTTCGACCCCAAGTTCAACACCGGCGGCACCTTCGGCGTGAACTATTCCACGCTGCAGGGGCGGCTGATGGCCTTCAACTACCGCAGCGTGCTGTGGAGCGAGGAACAGCGCACCGCGCTCAATAAGACCTGCGTCACCGACCATTACCTCAAGCAGTTCAACGAGGAGACCATCGCCACCAAGCAGCAGCGCACCTGCGGCGAGCCCTGCGCGGCCGTCTGCAAGAAGCTCAACGGCAAATTTAAGAAGGACTACGAGCCCTACCAGACCATGGGCCCGCTGTGCGGCGTGTTCGACCAGCGCGCCGCCGAACGCCTCAACCACGCGGCCGACAGCGCCGGCTTCGACGCTATCTCTGTAGGCGGGGTGCTTGGCTGGCTGATGGAATGCCTGCACGACGGGCTGCTCATGCCCGAAGACCTGGGCGTCAGCGCCACTCCGCGCTGGGACGCCGACAAGTTCGACGTGGTGGGCGACTCCGCGCATAACGCCGACCTCGGCATAGCGCTGATAGAGTCCATCCTGCTGCGCCGCGGCCTGCTGGACCTGTCGCTGGGCGCGCGCAAGCTGGCCCGCCGCCTGTCCCGCGAGAAAAACCGCGCGATCGGCGGTAAATTCGTCTTCCTGGCCAACGCCCGCAACGGCTGGATGGTGCCCAACCAGTACTGGAACGCCGGGGCCATGAGCCCTATGCCCGTCATGGGCAAGTACTACATGTACTACGGCTTCGACTTTGTGCCGCCGCGCGAGCTGGGCCGCCTGAACGCCAACCGGATGATACAGGAGATCCTGATAGACGACCTGGGCTTCTGCCGCTTCCATCGCGGCTGGGCCGAGGAGATGGCCCCCGAGATAGTGGAGCGCGTGTGGGGGAACTCCGCCCGCTTCCTGGAGGTGGTAAAGGCTACCGCCGGGCGCATCAACAGCCGCAACGTGGCCGTGTTCTGGGAGTCTGAGCGCGACATAGACTACGTGCTGGGCTTCCTGAAGCGCAAGCGCGACGTGGAAGGCGACAAGAACCCCGAGCTGGACAAGTGGATAAAGGCCTTCGAGGCCGACGCCCGCGGCGCCGCGCTGGACTTCTGGTTCGAGATCCGCAAGGGCATCTCCGAAACCCTCACCACGCTGGTTTAGCTGTTGACCTATGAGACTCTGGTTTTACGCCCTTTCGGTTCTTTATATCCTGATCCCGTTCGACCTGCTGCCGGAGCGGGCCCTGGGGCGTTTCGGCATGATAGACGACGTGCTGGTGGTGCTGGGCCTGTACTGGTATTTAATCTACAGGCCCGCCCTGAAGCGCCGCCTCGCCGGCAGCCCCGGGGAAAAAGAAGAGGCGTCCCGCGCGAAGACTGACAGCGTTGAAGGGCAGAGCCCCTACGCGGTGCTGGGCGTGCCCGAGGGGGCCTCCGACGAGGAAATAAAGCACGCCTACCGGGAGCTGGCCAATAAATACCATCCCGACAAAGTCAGCCACCTCGGCGAAGAGTTCAAGGAACTGGCGCACAAAAGATTTAAGGAAATCCAGGCGGCCTATCAGGAATTGACGAAGGGGAAATAGCCCGCGATGGAAACCTACCTGGCACAAGCGCAAGCAATCTGGAACTCGCCCGAGTTCCAGGCGCTGCTGGTGCCTTTCCGCACACTGAGCAGCATCAGCGCCATGTTCTGGATGCTGGCCCGCCTGGCCGATTTGGCGATGGCGGGCCTCAAGCGCCTCCTGTTCGACGAGGTCGGCGCCCTGCTCAGCGCCTTCTACGCCATCATCCTGTCCGTCGTCTACGCCGGCATGATGTTCTACACCGCGCTCCAGGGCCAGTGGCATCCCTCGCTGCTCTGGCGGCAGGTCTGCGGCTTCGGCTTCATGTACATCATGCTGGGCGTAACCTTCACCGACCTGCGCACACGGCGGCTCAAGCCCAATACGGCCATCGCTTTCTTCCTTGGGGTCTGCGCCTATCTCTTCTTCGCCCGGGCGCCCGGCCTGGCGCGGCAGCCCGGCCTGGCGGAATTCCACCGCGTGCTGGAGCTGTTCGCGGCCGGCGGCTGGGGCAATGTGATGACGGGCATCACCGTGCTGGTGGCGGTGGTCTCGCTGGTCACCATGGCCGTCTCCGAGATAGCCTTCGGCCTGAGCCCGCTGCTGTACCGCCTGAAGATCATAAAGGCGCTGCCCGTGCGTTTCGATTTCAGCCGCACAGGCGGCGGCGCGGCCCCGTCGCTGGCCCGCTCCTGGTTCATACTGACGCTGCTGCTGGGCGGGGTGGCCATGGGGACCTACTGGTGGCCCCGGCTGCGCGCGGCCGGTCAGGCCGCCGTGCCCGCCATACAGAGCCGGGCCCAGTCGCCCGAGGCGGCGGCCGCCGCGGCCAAACTGGGGCGCGTGCTGCCGGCTGTGTCTTTCTCGGCGGTAAGCGCCCTGCCCCGCAAGGGCACCGTGGCCGACTTTGCCGTCCCGGTCTTCCGGAGCCTGCTGTCGGCGCCGCGCGAGGCCGACCGCTGGCTGGCGGCGGCGGCGCTGGACCGCATAGACCCGGGTTTCCGCATCCAGCCGGAGAAGCTCTTCAGCTCTACGGCGGCCGCCACGCTGCCTTGTGTGTGGAAGGGGCGCTCCTTCGAAATTCTGATGCTGCCGCTGCCCGGCGACGACCCGGACAAGACCCGCACCTGGTGGATAGCCGACGGGCGCGGCGTACACTTTACCGGCGTGGGCCCGGGCGAGATCCGGGAGGTGGCCGGCTCCAGCGCCTGCGCCGTGGCCGCTTTCGGCTCCGGTGAGGATTCCATCCTGCTGGCCTTTACCGCCGCGCCCCCGACGTCCGGAGGCGCCGCGCAGCTCTGGCTGGCGGCCTATCACCCCGAGAAGCGCGAGGTTGCAGCCGCCCTGAACGCGGCGGGCAACGCCTCGGGGGATTTTAAACTGACCGCCGCCGGCCGGGGCGTGGTGCTGGCCGACGCGCCGGCCAGCTCAGCCGCGGCGGCCTGCCAGGGCGACTGCGGGGTGGTGCTGGGCAGCCGCGTGCTGGCCCTTACCACCGAGCCCCTGGTGGAATACCGCGGGGCCCTGGTGGAGGGGGAGGCCATAAAAGTAATGCCCCTCTCGGATTACACTTTTGAGCACAGCGGCCTGGAGGGCAACTACAAGGCCCTGCCGTCGTTCGAAGCGGCTTTCAGGTTCGACCCGGTGGCCGGCTTCCTGAACCGCTGGTACCGCCAGGCTTTATTGTCCGACGGGCGCCGCTGCGTCAGCGTGGCGCTGAACCCGGCGCTGCCGGGCCTGCAGGAAGCCGCAGCCTGGGCCTGCGACAGGTAGCTGGGCGGCGTATTCAGACTAAGGGGGACTGTATGAAAACAACGGACTTATTATTCCTGGCGATACTCGCGGCCGGCGTCAGCCCTGCGGCTGCGGCCAAGCCCGAATACTCCTGGGTTTCGGCTAACGAGTATTATATGGTGCTGCCGGCGGCGCAAAACCTTTCAATTTCCGGCGCCGGCACCGAAAGCGTAAAGCCCTGGGGCCTGGGCCTGCGCGCGGTGGGGCATCAGACTTTTGCCAAAACCGCCGGGCTGCAATTGGCTAGCGTAAAGGTGGACAGCCCCGTGGCCGGCAGGAATACTTTCTATATGCTGGCCCTGCTGGCCGGCATGCAGTACACCAGCCCCAAGACGCCGGGTAAACCATTGCGCTTCACCGCCGCCGGCCTGGGCGAATTCGGCCTGTCGGACGCCACGCTCTACATGGCCCCGGTGCTGTCGGCCGGGCTGCTCTACACCACGGAGGAATACACCTCCGCCCCGGAGGGCTTTACCTTCGACATTTACTGGCGCCTGGCCGACATAGACCTGGACAATGTGGGCGGGGGCCGGGCCGGATCCCTGAAGTCCGGCCTCGGCGTCAAGATCGGCTATGTCTTCAAAGGCTTCTGGACGTCCAAAGAGAAAGCCAACTGAACTGATTCGTTACCACGCGGATGCAGCAGGGCCGGGAGTACCGGCCCTGGCTGTTTATTGGGGGGAAGAAACGCCGAAGTACTTGGTGTACTGGCTGGTTATGGAGACGGAGTCGGTTACCACGTAGGGGTCTTTCACCCCGTCGAAGAAGATGAAGCCCAGGGAACAGTCTTTTTCGGTGAGTGTCTTCCGGGTGCCGTCTTTCTTTATGAAGACCAAATTGCCGGGCTCGGCCGCGGCGGAGGGGGTGCCGGTCTTCTCCAGGAAGGTCAGTTCTTCCACCATTCGGGCTGTGACCCGCTGGCGCGACGCCCCGCCGGAGACATAAACCCAGACCGGGCCGCGGAATTCAGCGGCCGGGGCGGGGGCTTCGGATTTGTATGACGTCCCGCCGGCCCCGCCGGCGCTAAGATCTGAAACCCGGGCGCCGGCGAATTTCGCCTGCGCGTAGCTGCCCCGCGTGGCGGCCACGCCCGGTATTACCGCCTGACCGCTTGCCTGGAAAAGACCGGAACTCGCCGCGGCGCCTTCTGTGGAAGGGCCGGCCTGGCCGGCGGCCGGGGCAGGGTAGGACTTGTCCGGCTCGGCGTCCGGGGCTGACATAGCCATGCCGCTCATCTGGCGCGCGCTGAAGCCGAGGGCGGGGGAAAGGACCTCGTCGGGCGTTTTAGTCAGGTGCAGCATTATCAGCACGCCGGCCGCGGCGGTGGACAGGGCCAGCACCGGCTTCAGCCAGGGGCGGGGGGCGGGGCGCGGCGCGCCCAGCACGGCTTCCTTCAGCGCCGGCGGCACCGGCTCCAGGCCGTGCGTCTTCACCATCTTCGACACGGCGCCCAGCTGGGCCAGCTCGGCGCGGCATTCCGGGCAATTCGCCAAATGCGCTTCCAGCGCGGCGCGCTCCTGCGGCGGCAGTTCGCCGTCGTAGTAGGCCGAAAGGTTTTCCCTGCAAAGATTATGTTCCATTGTCTTTTAACAGCGCGCCCATTTTAAGTCTCAGGGCTTCGCGCGCCCTCGATATGCCCGACTTCACCGTGCCCAGCGGCTTTCCCGTGATCCCGGAGATCTCGGCGTAAGAGCGGCCGTCTATCTCGCGCAGCACCAGCATGGCGCGGTCTTCGGGGTCCAGCTGCGCCAGCGCGGCCTCCAGCGCCGTTTTCTCGTCCTGCTTCTCCAGGGCCGCGTCCACCGGGGCGTCCGGGGCCGCCACCTGCATCGCCGCCTTCTCGTCGTCGCCGCCGCCCCAGTCCAGCGAGATAGTCTTCCAGAAAGAACGCCGCTTCTCGCTGCGCACGCGGTTCTTCCAGACATTCACGGTGATGCGGTACAGCCAGGTGCCGGCGAAAGACTGCTCGCGCAGGTCGCCCAGCCCGCGCACCGCCTTCAGGAAAGCGTCCTGGGCTATGTCCTGCGCGTCGGCCTTGTTGCCGCTCAGCCGCAGGGCCAGGTTGTACACCATGGGGGAGAATTTCTCGAACAGCTCTTCAGCGTTCACGGCGTTCTCCGGCCACGGCAGTTAGACACCGTGCGGCTGAAAAAGTTCCAAAGTTATAGTTCATGCGGAAGGCTACCCGGGGTAAGTTTAGCAAAAAGCAAAATAGCCGGGAACTTTTTTCAGCGAACGGTGTCTAACCGGTGCAGGCAAAGCTCAGGAGGCTATATGAAAACCTTAACTCTCATCCGCAAAATGCTGGCGCCGGCGCTGCTGCTGGGCCTTTTAACGCCGGGCCAGGCCCAGGTGCAGGACCTGGGCGAGGGCTCCATGCAGGTAGCGGGCGCCGGCAGCGTGCCCCGTATACTGCCCCTTAAACATACCGAGGTGAAGGCGGAGATCTCGGGCTTTGTAGCCGAGGTGCGGGTGACGCAGGTGTTCACCAATCCCGCCGACGCCCCCATAGAGGCCGTCTACGTGTTCCCGCTGCCCGAGAACGCAGCGGTGAACGAAATGACGCTGGTGGTGGCCGGCCGCACTATAAAGGGAGAGATAAAGAAGCGCGAAGAAGCCCGCCGGGAGTACGAGGCCGCCAAGGCGCTTGGCCAGACGGCCGCGCTGCTGGACCAGGAACGGCCCAATATCTTCACCCAGTCGGTGGCTAACCTGCCGCCGGGCAAAGAGATAAGGGTAACGCTTAAGTATATACAGGACCTGGGCTACGACCACGGCGTCTACAAGTTCAACTTCCCCATGACGGTGGGCCCGCGCTACATCCCCGGCGCGGCCGCCGTGCAGGACGCCTCGCGCATAACCCCGCCCGTGGTGAAGCCCGGCCAGCGCTCGGGGCGCGATATCTCGGTGGAGGTAAAGCTGAACGCCGGCATAGCCGTAAAGAATATACGCAGCAATTCCCACGAGATTACGCTGAAGCTGCAGGGGGAGAACGGCGCCGAGATAGGCCTGGATCCCGACGACAGTATTCCTAATAAAGACTTCCTGCTTACCTACGAACCCTCCGCCAAAATGGTGGACGTGTCGGTGCTGGCGCATAAAGAGGGCAAAGAGGGCTACCTGACGCTGATGGTGCAGCCCGGCGCGGATTTCCCGCTGGAGCAGGTGACGCCCAAAGAGCTGGTGTTCGCGCTGGACGTGTCCGGCTCAATGGGCGGTTTCCCCATAGAGACGGCCAAAGAGACGGCGCTGCGGTGCCTGGAGGGCATGAACCCCGGCGACACCTTCCAGATCTTTACCTTCGCCTCCGGCAACCGGCTGCACTTCGAGCGGCCGCTGCGCAATACGCCCGAGAACGTGGCGCTGGGCCGCTCCGTCATCAATGAACTGCGCGGCGGCGGCGGCACCGAGATGCTGGACGCCCTGCAGAAGGTGCTGGAATTCCCCAAAGACCCCGAACGCATGCGCATAGTGCTCTTCATGACGGACGGTTTTGTGGGCGACGACAGGGAGATACTGGGCTTTGTAAAGAAGCACCTCAACAACAGCCGCATCTTTCCTCTCGGCGTGGGTTCGTCGCCGAACCGCTTCCTGCTGGAGGAAATGGCCGTGCTGGGCAAGGGTACGGTGGAATATGTGCGCCAGGACGAAAAGCCCGCCAAGCTGGAGAAGATGATAGAGCGGTTCTACGACAGGATATCCAAGCCGGTGCTGACCGACCTGGCCCTGGACTGGAACGGCCTGGACGTGCTGGACGCTACGCCCGCCGCCCTGCCGGACCTCTTCGCCGGGCAGCCGGTGTTCATACACGCCCGGTATAAGGACAGCGGCAGCCAGACCGCAACCCTGCGCGGCAAGATGCGCGGCAAGCCGTGGAAGATGTCGGTGGACGTGAACCTGCCTGAACGCGAGGCGGCCAACGCCGCCATGGGGCCGCTGTGGGCCCGGGCGCGCATAGCAGAGCTTACCCGCGAGATGTACGGCAACCCCGACCCCGGCCTGAAAGAGGACATCGTGAAACTGGCCCTGCGGCATAAGCTGGTTACGCAGTACACTTCTTTCGTGGCGGTGGACCGCAGCACCGCAACCGCGGGCCAGAAGCCGCTGCTGGTGCCCGTAGAGAGCGAGCTGCCCGAGGGCACCAGGTACGAGGGCTTCTTCGGCGGCAGCACGGGCGGGGCTAGCGGCGGCGTCATTAGCGCGGCTCCCGGCGCCAAATACGGGGTTTCGGGCGTAATAGCCGCGGTGCGCGGCAAGTTCTCGCAGGCCAAGGGCGAGACTTATTCCCAGAGCTTAGGCTTCTCCTACCGGCTCAGCGCTTCCACCGCGGACGGGGGCGGCGCCCGCAATGAGGCCGAAAGCGACAAGGCTATGGCCGCGGCGCAGGCCTCGGGCGCGTCACGGGTGGCCGCGCTGGCCGCGGAACTGCTGACAGAGCCTTCGCAGCGGCTGGCCAGGCAGCTGGTGTCGCTGCAGGATGGCTCGGGCGCCTTCACCGAGCCCGACGGCAGCAAGGTGTCGGTGGCCGATCACGCCCTGGCCCTGCTGGCCCTGGTTAAGGCCAGGGGGCTCTTCGGCGGCAATCTGGACGCCGCGCTGCGCAACGCCTGGGCCTACCTTAAGGCCAGGCAGCCCGCCGGGCTGGACGGCAAGGCGGCCGTGACCGGCGCGCTGAAGGGCGGGCCCCACCTGAGCCGCTCCGACATACGCGCCGAGCTGCAGGGCGCGGGGCAGGCGCTGGCTGAACTGAAATAGTGTCTTTGGCCGGGGGAAAGGCTACGGGCTCCTTTTCCCCGGCCGCAAGGCCCCGGGCGTTCCGGGGCTTTGCTATAATTTTTGAATGAGAAAGATAGCGGTTCTGTTCTGCGCGGCGGCAACTCTGGCCGCGGCTGCAACGCCAGCCGTGGCGGCCGGCTCGGCCGAGGGGCGCAAGGCGGCGCAGGCGGCGGCCGCCGCTAAATGGCCGGGGGCCAGGTTGATAGCCATCGAGGGCTTAACCGGCTCCACAGGCGAGATACCCTGCGGCAAGTCCAATGCCTGGACCTACGAATTCCATGACGGCGAACAGTGGGGCAAGGTTCAGGCCTGCGGCAATAAAATAATAAAGGCGGCCAAGTTTACGCCCGCCGCGCCTTATGAAGAACCGGTGCGGCCCCTGCATACTTTTGTGCGCAGCAGCGAGAAGAACCTGCAGCCGCTGATAGAAGACGGCAATTTCTCCGGCGCCACGCCCGGCAAGCGCGACATTTTAATGCGTGCCTCATGGCTGCCGGCCGAAGGCGAGCGCCCGGCCGGCTGCTTCTGGCGCATCTCCCGCGGCCCCGAAGTATTCCTGCGCGGCTGCGACGGCACCATAGTCTGGTCCGAGTCGGGGGGGACGCTGAAGGCGGCCAAGAAGCTGCGCGGCAAGCTGCCGGCCGAACTGGTGCGCCAAACCGCCGCCAGGGCCCTGCCCCGCCGGCTGGAGGCCATGACCCGGCGCTACCGCGGCGCGTATTTGATCTGCGCCGAAGCCTATGTAAAGCCCGACGGCACGCCCGCGCCCGTGCCCGGCGGCGGCGACTGGGCTTTCATGATGCACTGCCCCGGCCAGAAGGATCCCTACAAGCAGGTGGAGCTGGACGAGACGGACTGCCGCGACAAGAACAGCGCCTACCTGCGCGCCTTCAACCGCCTGCCGAATACTTTTGTGGACAGCGACGCCGCCCTGGCGGCCTTGCCCGACGGCGTACTGGCCGGCTGCGGCGACCTCTTCATGAAACTGCAGAACTTCAAAACCGGCCATTCGCCGGTACCCGGCCGCAACTTCCTGTGGCAAATAACCTGCGGCCAGGACACCCACTACGTGGACGCCGCCCGCGCCATTTACCTGGGCCCCGGCGATAAATAGCGGCGCGGTCTATCCTTAGCCTTTTTTCGCTTTCTCCGTCGCGACAGCCCTCTGTCGCGGCCTGTTGTTACACTATATATGACAGGAAGGAGGAATAAAAATGACAAACCGAAAAACAACCAAAACAGGAAAAGTCGTTAAGCCCGCCGGGGCAAAAGATAAAAGCCCGCAGTTTGTGCTGGTCACCGGCTGCATAGGCGCGGGCAAGACCACGCTGCGCAGGCAGAAGTTCGGCGACGGCTATGTGCACCTCGACGCCGCGGAGATCTTCGCCATGTTCACGGAGGGGAAATACTACGACTTCCCCGGCATCTTCAGGAACGAGCTGGATACGGTGGGATTAAAAATAGCGCAGCGGACCATGGCCGAGAGGAAGAACATCGTGATGGAGATCCTAGGAGACACCGACGGGCCCCTGCAGGCTGTCGCTGAGGCCATGCACTCTGTCGGCTACAAGGTGAATCTTTCCTGCGTAGCCTGCCCGCTGGAGGAATGCCAGAAGCGGCACAAGTACGCCTGCGACACAGACGTGAACTACGTTTCGGCCTATCACACCCAGGCCTTTCACCTGAAATGGCTGCTCGCCGCCGCGGCAGACTACCGTAAGAACGCCGCCCCCAGCCGCGCCGAACTCCGGGGCTGATCCCGGACCTCGCTATCGAGGCGAAGCCTCGATAGATGGCCGCCTCTATTAGAATACTTTTGAATTTCGTTTAAAATTACTATATAATTGATATTCAGTTGCCGAGGTAGCTCAATTGGTAGAGCATTCGCTTCGTAAGCGACAGGTTGTGGGTTCAAGTCCCATCCTCGGCTAAAATTTTTCCGCATTACAGGGGTTTACAGCAGTTCCTTCCTCAGTTCCTCCGTAAATCATGGCAAAAAAAACTAACCTCCCGGTTCCAGAGTTCGAAGGCATCAATTTCGCTCCCGGGGTCAGTTTCGCCCGCAAGGCCATCTGGTGGTGGCTGCCGATACTCTACCTCCTTATCTCCGACACCTTCTACCTGCGCACCTACGACTCCGCGCAGGTCAAGATAACCCTGCTGCAGATGGGCGGCTTCGGCCTGGTGGGCCTGTGGGTCTCGCTGCTGGTGCTGGAGGGCCGCAAGGCCTTCCGCCGCGAGGACTTCGTTTTCCTGGCGCCGTTCTTCGCCTACCTCGTGTACGTGGTGGTCTCTTTTATCAGCGCGCCCTACAAGGGCCCCAGCGTGGACGACTTCGTGCGCTATTTGCTGTACATGTCGGTGACGCTCATCATCATCCGCGAGTTCACCGCCGAGGCCGTGGAGCGCCTGACCAAGATCCTGCTGCTCACTGCGTATATCGCCATCCTCTACGGCATAGTGCAGTTCCTCGACACGCGCTTCTTCCCGCCCAAGGACATGGGCCCCGGGCTGGACCCGTTCGTGTGGCGCTGGGCCTTCGGGCCGCGCGTCTTCTCCACCTACGGCAACCCCAACTTCTTCGGCAACTTCCTGGTGCTCATCCTGCCCATCATCGTGACGCAGTTCCTGAAGCGCCGCTCGGTGTTCCTGCTGCCGCTGATAGTGATGGACCTCATCTGCCTCTACGCCACCGAAACCAAGGGCGCGTGGCTGGGCTTCGCCATCATGTCGTTCATCTTCGCGGTGTTCTACGGCTACTTCTTCCTCAGCGAGAAGCTGCACATCAGCAAGCTGAAGTTCCTGCTGTTCGCGGCCCTGGTGCCCGCCGTGGCCCTGGGCGGCGTTTTTTATTACGCCCATAAGAACCCCATCTCGGTCAGCTTCCGCGTGAACACCTGGCTTTCCACCTGGGAGATGATAGAGACCCACCCGCTGGCCGGCGTGGGCGTGGGCAGCTTCAAGGTGGTCTACCCGTCCTTCCGCCGCCCGGAGATCTTCCATATAGAGGGCAAGCATAACACCGAGACCGACCACGCCGAGAACGAGCACCTTGAGCAGTGGATGGACAACGGCATTATCGGCGGCGGGCTGTACCTGTGGATGATAATTTTCGTGACCACGGTGGGCCTGCGCGGCCTGAGCGCGCTGACCGCCAACCTGAAGGGCGCGCGGCCGCCCCCGCTGGCCTACGACCTGCTGGGCTACCTGACGGCGCTGCTGGGGATGCTCGCGCATAATTTCACCGACGTCAGCATGCGGTTCGTGTCGTCGGGCGTTTACCTGGGCCTGCTGCCCGGCGTGATTATAGCCCTGGCGCGCGGCCACGCGCTGTGGGAGCTGCATTACAAGGAAGAGGCGCAGCCCGAGAAGGGGGCGCGCGACGAGAACACCGGGCTGCACAAGGGGTTCCAGTGGGGCCTCTGGCTAGGCCGCGGCGCCGGCCTGGCCGCGGTGCTCTACACCGCCTGGCTGGTGCTGGGCGAGTTCAGCGAGCTGCAGGGCCCGCTGCGCAACTACGTGGCCAGCGGCGAGATACTGCAGTGGAACATCGCCTGGGCGCTGATGCTGATGTGCGTGGGCTACGCGGTCTATTCCTTCGGCGGGGTCATGCTGAAGGGCACCTCGGCCGCCGTGCCGGTGGTGATACTGCTCACCCTGTTCCCTATCTATTATTTCTGGGGCTGGTTCAAGGGCGACGTCTACCACAACATGGCCATCTTCTTCTCCAAGCAGGGCAAGTGGGAAGAGGCCATAGGCTACTACAAGCGGGTCAACAGCCTCAACCAGTTCTTCATCATGCCGTACTACTTCACCGGCAACGTCTTCAACGACCGCTTCGACATGAACAAGGCTTACAGGCCGGAGTGGGGCGACCCCGCGGCCGTGCCCGTTCCCGGGCGCCTCGACAAGCTGAAGGCGCTGGCCGGCATCCCGCTGCCGCCCAAAGAAGCGATCCCCCGCGACGACTACGAGCGCGCCATGGACGCCTACGAGCACGTGCGCGCCATCGCGCCCAACTACGTGCAGATGCACCACCAGGTGGGCACTCTCTACCTGAAGATGCACGACCACATGATGCGCCAGGGCAAGCCGAAAGAGGCGCAGGAATTCCTGGACAAGGCCATGGCCCGCTACGACCTTTACCAGCACGTGGACCCGGTCTACCAGCCTAACTATTACCGCCGGGCGCAGATCTACATCATGCGGCAGGACCTGAAGGGCGCCGAGCGCGAGTACCTTAATAACGTAACGGCCTGGAAGTGCTACAAGAAGGACCATAACCACGGCACCGCCGAGGCTTATACCCTGCTGGCCAACGTGCAGTACGCGCTGGGAAAGTTCCCCGAGGCCGCGCGGCATTACCGGCTGGCCCTCGGGAAGGACCCGGCCTACGAGCAGGCGCGCCGCAACCTGCAGGTGGTTTACTCCCGGTTCCCGCATTTGGCCGCGGAGGCCCCGGTAAAATAAATCCCCGGCATGGCAAACACGGAAAACAACCTCCCCGTACCCCGAGCGCCGCTGGTCTTCCTGCTGGCGGCCGCTTTTTTCGTGTCGCCGCTGATCTTCTTCACCGGGCTCACCCGCAATCCCTACTACCTGCAGATAACGCTGCTCAACGTCTCGGTGCTGGCGGCCGGGGCGCTGTTCCTGTTCTATTCCATAAAGCGCGGGGCCTGGCTGCTGCCCGCCACGCCCCTGGGCAAGCCGCTGGCCGCGCTGGGCCTGGTCTACCTGGCCTCGTTCGCGTGGGCCTGGTTCGGCCACGCGGAGTTCTTCAGGCCCGCCATACAGTCCGAGGGCCTCAAGGCCGGGCTGTTCTACCTGGTCAACTGCGTCGGGGTTTTTTACCTGTCGCTCAGCGTGCCCTACGGGGGGAGCGACCAGGAAGTGCCCGCCGGGGAATGGCTGGTCTTCATCCTGGGCTGGGGGGCGCTGTGGTTCCTGTTTCCCTGGCTTAAGATGCCGCCGTCGGGCGACGGCCTGTTCGACCGGCTTTTCGACCCCTACGGCTTCCTGGTCTGGGTGACGGGCTTCACCGCCGTCTGGCTGCTGATAAAGCGCTGCCGGCAGGAGGACATACTGCACCTGGCCATGTCGGCCGGGGCGGTAGCCGCGCTGTACGGCATCCTGGAATATTTCCGCCTCGAGCTGGTGTGGGCCAAGCTGCTCAACCCCTACGGCAACCGCTCGGTCTCCACCTTCGGCAACCCCAACTTCATCTCCACGTACGTGGTCATCTTCCTGCCCCTGGCGGCCTCGCTGCTGATGAAGGCGCGCACGCTGCCGCAGCGCTTTTACTACGGGCTGGTTTTTCTTTCCTATCTCGGCATGCTGATGGCCAGCCTCACGCGCTCGTCGTGGATAGGCGCGGCCGCGGCCCTGGGCTGCCTGTTCGCCTTCGCCTCGCACCGCGCCCAGCTGAAGGCCAATAAAAAATTCCTCTACCCTTTCTTCGCCGCGGCGCTGCTGCTCGTGGCGATGTGGCCGTCGGACTCCCTGAAGCCGTTCAGCTCGGGCCTGGCCGACCGCGTTTCCGAGGCCGTCCTGGGCATACAGTCCCCGGCGGCGGTCAGCCTGGGCGGCGACGACGGGCGCACCTACGCTTCCTTCCACCAGCGCCTGCTCATCTGGACCAGCGCCTGGCAGATGGGGCTGGAGAACCCGCTGCTGGGCAAGGGCTGGGGGCAGTTCGAACTTTTCTACCCTTTCTACCAGGGCCGGCTGATGTCCAATTTCCCGGTGATGCGCGGCCTGCGCACGCACGCCAACAACGCGCATAACGAGATCCTGGAGCAGTGGTCGCAGGCCGGCCTGCTCGGCCTGGGCGCCTACCTGTGGGTGCTGGTTACGCTGTTCTACGGCTTCTGGCGCTTCTACCGCTCCGCCGGAGAGCAGGCCCGCTACGGCGCCGTGCCGCTGGCCGCGGGGCTCGTCGGGGCGCTGGCCGACAACCTGCTCAATGTGTCCATCCATTTCGCCGTGCCCGCGCTCGCCTTCTGGTGGACCGCGGGGGCGCTGGCGCTCAAGACCACCGGCGCCGGGCCTGGCGCGCCGTGGCGCCGGCCGCGCGCCTCGGCGGCGCTGGCCTGGCTGCTGATCGCCGGCTGCCTGGCGGGCATCTGGTTCTGGCAGGGCCAGTTCAGGCGCGAGTTCCTTTATTTCAACGGCTTCCGCGCCATGCGCGGCAACGCCGTGGCGCAGGCCGTGGAGCAGCTGCGCGCCGCCTGGGAGGCGCATCCCCGCGAGGTGAACACCAACTACGAGTACGGCAACGCCTACGTGCGCTCGGGAGACCTGGAGAAGGGGGCCTGGGCCTACGGCGAGGCGCTCAAGTCCAACGCCGGCTACGACGAGATCTATTTCAACCTGGCCATCATACTCAAGCGCCTGGGCAGGAACGAAGAGGCGTTGAAGAATTTGCAGGTGTCGTCGGTGATAAACCCGCTGAACCCCACCACCTGGCAGGCCCTGGCCGAGGTTTACCTCGCCAGCCCCGACAGGGCGGCCGTGGCCGCCCGCGCCGCCGCTGACATGACCGAGGCGGTGAAGATCTTCCCCAACGACCCCAACATGTGGAACACGCTGGGCTATTTTTACACGCTGCTCAAGAATTACAAAGAGGCCCACGCCGCCTACGCGCGCGCCGTGCGCGCCGACCCGGGCAACCGGATGCTGGTGGAGAACCTGACGGGCGTGTCGCGCCAGCTGGGCCTGAAGGAAGATCCGGACCTGGGGTGGCTGCGCGAGTACCTGCGCCTGGACCAGATCGCCGCCGAAGCCGCGATAAAGCCTGCGCACCTGGCGGCCGCGGACAAGCTGCTGGCCTACGATCCCTCGGCGGCCAGGGCGCAGCTGCTGCGCGCCAAGCTCTATTTCAAGGCCGACAGGCTGCCGGAGGCCAAGGCCGCGCTGCAGCGCCTGCTGAGGGACAATCACAGCGACAACCAGGCCCGCTACGGCCTGGCCGTCATCTACGAGAAGGAGGGGAGCCTGGACCTGGCCCGCGCCGAGTGGGGGAGGTTCCTGCAGCAGGAGCCGGGCAACGCCGCCATAGCGCAGCGCCTGCAGGGGCTGAAATAGCCGGGACCGCCTGGTTATTTTTTGTAACATTCTCGCAATATTTAGGCAAAGTGAAAAAGGTTAAATATAACGCGAGACCAGCAAGATTTTGACAAGAGTGTATGAAAAACAGAACCGCCTTTAAATTCGTCCTGCCCTGCGCCCTGCTGCTGCTAGCCGCGGCCGGGCCCCTGTCGCAGGACCTTTCCGCGCAGGCGGGCAGGGCCGGCGTCAGCCGCTCCATGGAGCAGGCCATCCGCCTCTACCACGAGAATGAAGACACCGAGGCCATGGACCGCTTCATGGACATCCTCGTGAAGGGCAGCCCCTCCGAGAAGGCGCTGGCCAACGACTATATCACCAAGATCACGCTGCGCATGAACACCGGCGTCAACACGGTAAAGGACCGCGGCGCCGAGCCCACCACGCTGACCGAGGTTTCCAAGCCCAGGACCGAGCCGAAGCGCGACGTCCCGCTGGGCATACGCATGGATCCCAGGGACGAGGAAGAGGCAGAGGAGGCCGCCCGCGACGACGCGTCCGCCCAGCGCGAGCGCGTGGCCGACAAGATCACCTCCAAGATAGCGACGATGCGCCGCGACATACTGCTGGAGCTCGGCCGCTCCGACGCGGTGAAGGTCTACATGGGCGGCGACGGCATGCCCAAGGCCCTCACGCTGGACCCCAATTATTTCTTCGCCACCGAAACCACTTTCCGCGCCGGCACCGACAAGATGCTGGGCCTGCTGTCGGGCCTGCTGTTCACGCTGGGCAAGTCCAACGCGCTGATCCTCCCCGAGGGCTCCGCCGAGGGCGACGTCAAGATAAAGAGCATCCGCCGCGCGCTGGCCATCAATTCCTATTTCGAATCCCGCGGCATCTCCAAGTCCAGGCTGGAAGTGAACCTGACCGGCTCCGAGGTGCGGTTCCCTAAGGAATTAACAACTATAAGCGGCCTTATAATGTTATTTGATTATGACAAGCAGCCGCGCCTGAAGGACCTGGAAGACATGCAGACCAAGGGCCCCAAGGTGTCGCTGGGCATCTACCCCACGGCGATCTCCGTGCACAACAACGAGGGCGCCATCGTGGAGTTCTCCGCTTTCGAGTCGCCCATCAGCCAGCCCAGCTGGAAGTTCCAGATCTTCGAGGTGCAGAAGGACGGCAGCCGCCTGCTGCTGCAGGAAATGTCCGGCTCCGGGCAGCAGTACAACCAGAGCTTCTGGAACGGCCGCAAGAAATTCTTCGGGGCGCCTTATCCCTCGGGCAAGTACATGTTCACGGTGATCGCCGCCGACGTGGAAGGGCGGGAAACCTCGCTGAGCCGCCTGCTGGTGGTTCGCCCCACGCCCGAAGAGCAGAAGGCCCTGGCCGCAAAGGCCCCCGCCAGGAAAGCCGCCGCCGAAAGAGTTACCTCCTCCGGGGTCAAGACCCGCTCCCTTTCCTCCAAAGGCGTGAAGGGGGGGGCCTCCGGCAAGCTGCTTAAGGGCGCCGCCGGGGTGAAGGGTAAGACCCTCAAGAGGGCCCCCAAGAAGAAGAGCCGCGTCCCCGCCAGGAAGAAGGCCGAGCCCGCGGCCGAAGCCTCGGACGTGGCCGACACCGCCTCCGCCGGAGAGGCCGCCGCCCCCGCCGGGGAAGCCGCGCCCCCCGGTGAACTGTCCGGGCAGGTCAGCTACAAGATCTATTTCACCGAGGCCAACGCCCTCACCGCGGGCAGCGAGAAGCGCCTGGCCCAGGTGGCCGAGACCATGGGCTACTACCCGATGGCCAACATCCAGCTCATCGGCTACGCCTATTCGGGCGAGGCCAACGCCGACGCGGTGGCGGAGAACCGCGTCAACACGGTGGCGGCGCGCCTGGAGTCCAAGTACAAGATAGACCGCGAGCGCATGGAAATGAGCTCCAAGGTGACGGAGGCCACGAAGGCCGTGGTCGAGATCAAACTGGCGGGCAAAGAATAGCGCCCCTTAAAGATTTATGGCAAAAGCGGCTGGACAAAAACACCTGGGCATCTACATCTCCCCCAAGGAGATCTGTATCTCCCAGGTCAAGCTCGGCAAGGATAAACCCGAAACCGAGCACCTCGTAAAATTCCCTACCGATTTCCCGGTGAAGGAGGGCATGATGCGCCCTCTTTCCCTCAATAACGAGTTCTTCAGCGAGAAGGCCCAGTGGGTCGCGCAGTTCAAGCAGGCCGTCAAGAAGGTCAGCTGGGACTCTTCCACGGCGGTGGTCACGCTTTCCCCGCAGTTCGCCATCCTGCGCTACTTCGTGATGCCGGCGGTGGAGCGCAGGTTCTGGAGCAAGTCCATCCCGCTGGAATCCAAGAAATACATCCCGGTCTCCTTCGAGGAGGTCGTCTACGATTTCAACGCCCTGCCCGCCGACGGCGGCAAGAAACTGGGCGTGCTGTTCGGCCTGACGCAGCGCAAGAGCGTGGAGTTCATCACCGAGACGCTCAAGGGCGCGGGGCTCACGCTGGCGGCCGTGGAGACCACGCCGATCTCCTTCGAGCGCGTATTCGGCTACCTGGACCCCAAGGACCACGACGCCAAGGGCTACATCCATTTCAGCGAGAACTCCACCTATATGCTCTTCTCGCACGCCGGCTCCCCGGTGCTGTACCGCGAGACCGAAACCGACGCCGGCGGCTCGATGAGCGAGCGCAAGCGCCTGGACGTGAAGGGCGGCGTGCAGTTCGTGGACCGCTACGTGGGCGGCAAGGAATACAAGGCCATCATGCTCAGCGGCGACGGCGCCGACGGCTGGAAGCCGGTGGCCGACAAGGAAGCCGCCCCCATACAGTCCCAGATCTGGGATATCGCCAAGGCGGGGGGGCTTAAGGACAACGACGCGGCCTCGCTGCTGGCCTGCGCCGCCGCGCTGCGCGGGCGCACGGCGGGCCCGGCCCTGCCCGACATCTCGGGCCTCAGCTCGGCGGCGAACCTGGAAAAGCAGGTGCAGAGCTACGTCTGGAACATCAGCTTCGTGCTGGGCGGCCTGATCCTCCTGCTGTGGCTCTTCGCCGAGGCGCGCGTCATAATGCTTTCCTCCAGGATCTCCTCCCTCAAGGCCAAGGTGGTCAACGTGCCGGAGCTGGAGGGGCTGGAAGCCGACGTCATCCGCACCCGGATGGACAACATGCGCACCAACGCCACCATCCTCGACGGGCTGGTGAGCGAGGTGGACCCCCTGGCTCCCAAGCTGGCCTCCATAGCCGACCGCATCCCGCCCGACCTCTGGGTGGCGGACATCACCTATACCAACCCTTTCGCGCTTTCCGAAGTGCAGAGCGGCACCAAGGAGCTGCGCATAATGGGCGAGACTTTCCTGCGCGGCGAACTGAAGGGCCGCCTGGTGGAAGTCTTCACCAAGTCGCTTAAAACCGCGCCTGAATTTAAATTATACGGGCCGCCTTTCGGCGGCATAGACAGCACCACCGAAGAGGGCGGGCGCTCGGGCACCCCGGGCGGCCCCGAGACGCAGAAAACCAGCGGATACGCCGTGGTGTGCACCATAAAGAGGAAATAAGATATGCCTCCCCAGCTTGCGGCTCTAGTCGAAAAGGTCATTTCCTACTTCAGGAATATGATCGGCGACATCACGATCATCTACGCCGAGAAAGGCATTGCGCCTTTCAAGAAGCCGCTTTTCGTGGCGCTGCCCGTGCTGCTGGTGATCTACGTGGCCCTTTACAGCCCGGCCGGCAGCAGGCTGGCGCGCGCCCGCGGCGACGTGACCAATATGACGCTGGTGGCGCAGCACGCCGAGGAATACGAGGGCGTCAAGCTGCGCATGTCGGGGCTGCAGCGCAGGCTGCCGCTGGTTAAGGACAAGGACGAGTGGCTGAATTTCGTGATCAGCAACAGCGCCAGGAAAATAGGCGTCTCGGTGGATTCCCAGAGCGCACAGCGCGAGGCCGAGGTGGGCAATTACCTGGTGGTCTCCCGCGAGATCACCGCCACCACCACCTACCACATATTCGGGAGCTGGCTGGCGGAAATAGAGAATTCCCCGATCTTCCTGCGCATTACTGAGCTTTCAATGCACCGCGACGAGAACAACCCCGGCACGGTGAAGGTCACTTTCACGCTTTCCACTATCTTCCCCAAGCTGGGAGGACGCTGATATGAAAAGCTTTACCTCCATCCTCGGCTGGCTGCTGCTGATCGCCCTCGTGGCGGTGCCTTCATTCCTTTTCTACAACTGGCTGACGCAGAGCAAGAAGGCCGCTTCGGAGGAGCTCGCTTCCGCCCCGGCGGTAAACGTCTTCCCGCCCGCCGCCGCGCAGCCGGAGGGCTCTTCCCAGCCCGCCGTTTCGCCGGCCGCGGGGCAGCCGCAGGCCCAGCCGGCCGCCCGGCAAATGCTCCCCGCGCCCCAGCCGGTCCAGGAGCAGCCCCAGGCGCAGGCCCCGGCCGCGGCGCAGGCGCCCGCCGAACAGCCGCCTTCGGCCTCCGCTTCGGCCCCCGAAACCCCTGCCGAAAACCAGGAGGGGGAACAGGCCCCGGCCGGCGAGCAGCCCGCGGTGGAGGTTTCCACCGTGCCGAAACCCATCTCTTATTACGAGCCCAAGAGCGAGCGGGACCCCACGTTTTCTCCGGCTGACTACCGCCGCATAAAGGAAGAGCGGCTGGCCCGTGAGGAAGCGGCCAGGATGCAGGCCCTCTCCGAGCGCCGCACCAAGGCCAGGGAGCCGGGCCCGGAGACCAGGATCAGCCTGCAGGGCATAGTGGGCAACGCCGCCATCATAAACGGCGACATGTATTACGTGAACCAGACCGTGCGCGGCGTCAAAATAGTCAAGATAGGCGCGGACTATGTAATAGGCGACTATAAAGGCAAAAAGTTCAGGAAGGTCCTGAAATAGAAGTGCTGGTGGAAGAGCGGCAGGATTAATATATAATAGATAGTCAGAAGGACGGAGGCGTTATGAACACCTTGAAAATTTTACTCGCGCTGGCGCTGGCCCTGGAGCCGGTGCTTTTTCCTGTCGCAGGGCTTTACGCCCAGGAGGGGCTGCCCTCCGCCGATAAAGACTTCGCCCAGGACCTGCAGGGGCCCGCGGGCGACGAAGGCGGCCCGATACTCGACGGCGGGTCGGATTCCGCGCCCCCGTCCTCAATGCCGCAGGGCCAGACCCCCGGCTCGCCGATCGAGTCCGTGCAGATAGGCGGCGCCCCCAAGGACGCCCCGATGTACGAAGAGGCGGAGTCGGTTTCGCCGCTCGACCGCAAGATAGGCCCCATCCGCCTCAAGGGCGCGCCCCTGTCCACTTTCCTCGACGTGGTTTCCGCCCAGTCCAAGGTGAACTTCATCATCACGGAAGGCCTCGAGGCCAAGACCATCACCGTGTTCCTGCGCAAGACCACCGTCCGCGAGGCGCTGGAACTGCTGCTGCGCGTGAAGGGCCTGACCTACCAGCGCATCGGCCGGAGCAACACCTACGTGGTGCAGAAGCGCTCGGCCGACATGCCCAACCTGATCACCAAGATCTATACCCTCAACTACATCCCGCTCATCCCGATCACCTCGGTGGGCGAGGAAATAGCCTCGATAACCTCGCAGGACGTGTCCTCCAACCAGGGCGGCTCGCAGAACAACCAGCAGGGCGGCGGCGATAAGGGCGGCGAGAAGGAGAGCTCCATCTCGATCATCAATATCATCCGCTCGGTGCTGTCCAAGAAGAACGGCAAGCTGGCCACGGACCCCCGCACCAACACCCTGATCATCACCGACGTGCCGGAAGTCTTCCCGCAGGTCGAGCAGATCATCGCCGAGCTGGACAAGAAGGCGCCCCAGATCCTCATCGAGGCGCAGATCGTGGAGATCAATACCGACCGCATGAACGAGCTCGGCATCGAGTGGGGCGGCTCGCGCGGCGAGATGGCCTATTTCGCGGGCCCCTCGCGCCTGACCGACTACGGCCTGCGCCCCGGCTTCTTCTCCGGCGACGAATGGAAGAAATTCTTTCCCAAGACCACCGACATCGGCGAAAGCGCCGGCAGCGGCGGCGGCGGCGGCACGATCGACCCGATCTTCTCTACCGGCCAGCAGAGCTCCAAGGGCGTCTACTACGGCGTCTTCAGCCTGGCGCAGCTGCAGGCCATCTTCCGCGCCCTGATCTCCAAGGGCGAGGGCCGCTACCTGGGCAAGCCCAAGATCGTGGCGATGAACAACAAAACGGCCCTGATCGCCATCTCCAAGGACGCGGCCATGGGCACGCAGAGCACGGTGGCTTCGGCCGGCGGCTCTTCGGGGTCCTCCTCCACGGGCGTGGAGCGCCGCCGCATAGGCCTGCTGCTCAAGGTGACGCCGCAGGTGAACAAGGAAGGCTACATCACGATGATAGTCCAGCCCGCCTACTCCGACGCGGTGGCTTCGGCCATCACGGTGCAGGGGGAGACGGTCTTCGACCCGGTCAGCCGCGGCGCCTCCACCATGGTGCGCGTGAAGAACGGGCAGACGGTCGTGATCGGCGGCATGCTGTCCTCCACCGAGAGCAAGACCATAAAGAAGGTGCCGCTGCTCGGCTACATCCCGATCATCGGCTGGCTGTTTACCAGCGTGAGCTCCAGGCGCACCAACACCGACCTGGTGATCTTCCTCACGCCGACGATACTGGTCGACTAACCGCGCGGGCGGGGCGGCCGTACAACGGGATAAAGGGCGGACGAGGGTCCCGGCCCTTTATCCTTCGGCCTTAAAAGGCACAAGGGGCGGGGGCGCGTAATACCATCTATGGCACATAAACTCCTCGGCGAAATAATGGTCCAGGCTAAATGGATCACCGAAGACCAGCTGCAGAAGGGGCTGAAGTTCCAGCAGCAGCAGGGCGGCCTGATAGGCGAGGCCCTGGTGAAGCTGCGCTACGCCACCGAGGAACAGGTGGCCCAGGCGCTGGCCAAGCAGCTCGGCATAATTTACGCCTCCAAGGAAAACCAGATCCTGAACCCCGAGAAGGGCCAGGGCCTGGAGAAGATGATCCCCGAGAAGTTCGCGCGCGACGCCGCGGTGGTCCCGCTTTTCGTCGAGAACAACACGCTGGCCGTGGCCCTGACCGACCCGACCAACATCATGGTCGTCGACAACATCAAGCTGGTCTGCGGCATGGAGATCCAGCCCTTCATCGCCACGAAGGCCCAGATCCTGAAGGTCATCGACTCTTTTTATTCGGCGCAGGGCGGCAGCCTCATCGACAAGGTGCTCGACAAGGGCGGCGAGGCGAACGAGGCTTCCGAGACCGACGTGGTCACCTCCGACGGCAAGCTGGACCTGGACAAGGTCATCATCGGGGAGTCCAAGGGCGCGCAGTCCATCAAGCTGGTCAACGCCATCATCAAGCAGGCCATCGGCGAGCGCTGCAGCGACATCCACCTGGAGAAGTACGACGAGAAGGTGGCCCTGCGCTTCCGCATCGACGGCACGCTCTACGAGCGCAGCGCGCCCCAGTCGGACCTCTTCGACGCCATCATTTCCCGCGTCAAGATCCTGGCCAAGCTCGACATCTCCGAGCGGCGCCTGCCGCAGGACGGCAGCTTCACCATCAAGTTCCAGAACCGCAACATCGAGACCCGCGTCTCGATCTGCCCCACCGTCTTCGGCGAAAAGCTGGTCATGCGTCTGCTCGACAAGGGCAACGTGGAATTCAACGTGGACAAGATCGGCTTCGAGCCGCGCCAGCGCGACGACTTTTTAAAAGCCGCCACGGCCCCGCACGGGCTGATCCTGCTGACGGGCCCCACCGGCTCCGGCAAGACCACCACGCTCAACGCCGTGCTCAACTCCATCAAGTCGCCCGAGATCAACATCATGACGCTGGAGGACCCCGTCGAAGTCAAGATGGAGGGCATCAGCCAGGTGCAGGTCAGGCCGCAGATAGGCCTCACCTTCGCCTCGGGCCTGCGCTCTTTCCTCCGCCAGGACCCCGACGTGATCCTGGTCGGCGAAACCCGCGACAACGAGACCGCCGAGGCCTGCCTCAAGGCGGCCATGACCGGCCACCTGGTGCTGTCCACGCTGCACACCAACAGCGCGCTCGAGGCCATCCCGCGCCTCATCGACATGGACATCGAGGCGTACCTGCTGGCCAGCACGCTGCTGCTGGTGGCGGCCCAGCGCCTGGTGCGCGTGCTGTGCCCCGACTGCAAGGTGCCGTACCGGCCCCCGCAGGAGGAACTGGACCTGTTCGCCAAGGAGTCTTACCTCAATCCGCTGCCGGACCTGACCAAGCTGACTTTCTACAAGGCGCGCGGCTGCCCCAAGTGCGTCAACATGGGCTACAAGGGCCGCAAGGCCATCTACGAGGTCTTCTTCATTACCGAGGCCATGAAGCGCATCATCTCCAAGGACGCGGACCAGCCCAAGCTGCGCGAGGCCGCGGCCATGGGCGGAGCGTGGGACCTGCGGGCCAGCGGCTGGCGCAAGGTGCTGGCCGGCATTACCTCGGCCGATGACATGATGTCGATAACGATGACGGAGCATTGAGACCTTGAAGTTGGGCGGTTCATCTGTTAGACTATAATTAATATGGGAAGATTTATTTATACGGTCCAGGACGCCCAGGGCACGGTGACCACCGGCGCCGTGGACGCCGACGACGAGGACGGCGCGGTACAATCCCTGCAGACCAAGGGCCTCTTCATTCTTTCCATCCAGTCCGAGGACACCAAGTCCAAGGGCATCATGAGCCTCAAGAAGATGGGCGGGGGGAGCATCTCCGGCCGCGAGATGGTCTTCTTCGGCGAGCAGATGGCCACGCTGATAGGCGGCGGCATCCCGCTGGTGCGCGCCCTCTCGCTGCTCTCAGAGCACGCCGAGAACAAGAACCTCGGCGCCGTGCTTTCCACGGTCACCAAGGAAGTGTCCGCCGGCGGCGCCTTCCACAAGGCGCTGGAGAAGCACCCCAAGGTTTTCGACGAGATCTGGATCTCGCTGGTGCAGGCGGGCGAGGTGTCCGGCCAGCTGCCGGCCGTGCTGCGCCAGATCACGGCCTACAGCGAATCCCAGGAGAACGTGAAGTCCAAGATCATCACCGCCGTCTCCTACCCGGCCGTGCTGATGACCATGTCCGTCGGCGTGCTGATCTACTTCATCGGCTATATCGTGCCGGTCTTCGCCGACATCTTCCGCGACTTCAACCTGCAGCTGCCTTTCATCACGCGCGTGATCGTGATGATCTCGGCCGTGTTCACCAAGTACCTGGTGCTGATCATCGTAGGGATGATAGGCAGCGCCTTCGCCTTCAAGGCCTACATCTCCACGCCGCCGGGCCGCCTGACCTGGAACCACGTGCAGTTCAACATGCCGCTCGTAGGCGCCCTGATAAAAGCCATGGCCACGGAGCGCATGCTGACCACGATGGCCACGCTGATCCGCTCGGGCGTCAGCATCCTCAACGCCGTATCGGTGCTCGAGGGCGCTTTCAAGAAGAACCTCATTTTCCAGAACGGCCTCAAGCAGGCCAAGAACGACATCGCCAGCGGGCGCTCCATCTCGGAGTCCTTCAAGAAGACCGGGATCTTCCCGCCGATGGTGACCGAGATGATGTGGATGGGCGAGGAGTCGGGCAAACTGCCCGACATCATCGTGGTGCTTTCGAAGTATTACCAGGAGCAGATCGACCAGTGGCTGCGCCGCTTCAGCTCCATGATCGACCCGATCCTGGTGGTGGGCGTCGGCGGCCTGGTGGCCGTGATCGTGATGAGCATCTTCATGCCCATCTTCCAGCTTTCGTCTATCGGCGCGGGCGGCTAGGGAGAACGGAGAGGAACTATGCATAACACGAAAAAGGGCTTTACACTCATAGAACTCGTAGTGGTGGTGCTCATCATGGGCATCCTGGCCTCGGTGAGCGTGCCGTACTACTACAAGACGGTGGAGACCTCCAAGGCCACCGACTCGGTGGCCATCGGCCACATGCTGGGCAACTCCAACCGGATGTTCCGCCTGGACCAGCCGGCGGCCACGGTCAGCGGCCAGATCACCAACACCTGCAATTCCTACACCTGCGCCTCGGTGCCGGCCACCAGCGCCTGCCGCCTGATCGCCTGCTCTTACGTGGCGCGCCAGGACTGGAACCAGTCCTCCTATAACTATTACGTCTGCAACGGCGGCAACGGCGGCCCCTGCTGCGCCAACTCCGGCGGCGAGCGCGGCGTCTCCTGCACCCGGCGCGGGGCGGGGGCCAGCGGCTCCTACGCGAACTGGGGCTACCGGTTCTACGACAGCGGCCGCTGCGAGGCCATCGGCGGGGCCCCCGACTGCCCCAAGTTCTGATTTATGAAAGCCAGGAAGAGGCCGGGCCAGAGCCTGATAGAAGTAACGATGGCCACGATGATAGCCGCGATCACCACGACCGCGGTGATGTCCACCGTGCTGTCGAGCTTCGTCTCCGACACGCGGGCCGACAAGCGCGACGCGGCGGCCATGGCCATGCGGCGCGCGCAGGAAACCCTCAAGAGCTTTGTCAGCGTGGACCCCACCGCCATCAACCTTTTCCCCGGACAGACTCCGGCCATTCCCGGCTCGCCCAACTCCGGCAGCTGGGCGGCGGACGCCTCCGGCTGGCCCCTGGCCGGCCAGCCCTGCCCTTGGAACTCGGGGCCCACTGTCGGCACCCAGCATAACATCTCCACCCTGGTGAACACCCCCGGCTCTCCGCTTTCGCCCGTCGGCAGCCCGCCCGCCACGCTCACCTACACCGTGTGCAGCTACAGCTGCGGCCCCTGGGGCATGGGGGCCGCCCCCAACTACCCGCTGGCCTGCAAGCGGGTGGCTTTCACCCTGACCTATACGGATTAGTTATGAAAAAACGCGTCGGTTTTACCTTGGTGGAACTCGTCCTGGCCGTCTTTATCTTCAGCTATATAGCGGCCTCGATGGCCACTATCTATTCCACTACCAACCGGCACATGTTCCAGAACTACCGCCGCAACGTCATCAAGGGCAACGTGATGATAGCGATGCGCGCCATACAGAACAACCTGACCGTGGCCACGCGCCTTGACGCGCCCACCCCCGGCAACCGGGGCAACGTGCTGGCCTTCGCGACGAACGTGGACCAGCTCACCGCCTGCTACCCGCTGGCCGCGGGGGTCCCGGCGGCCTGGCATTATTTCTGCCTGGCCAATGACCCGCTGATAGCGGGCTCGCGCAACCTTTATTACCATACCGCCCAGCTGCCCGGCGGCTCTTCCTGCGGCAGCGCGGCGCCCTCCTTCTGGAACGGCGTGTACCCCGTGCCTACCTGCGGCGCCGGTATCGGCGGGCAGACCGTGACCCTGCTGATGCGCCACGTCTCTCCTTCCGCTGACATGGGCAGCGTCCTCTTCTCCAGGGTCAACGCCGACGGCGCGGTAGGGGTGGGTTCCGTGCGGGTGCTGCTCCGCTCCTTCTGGCAGGCCTCCAGCCGCGGCCTGGGGGCCGCGCAGCGCGACGTGGACTTCGCGCTGGACAGCGTGATCACGATGAACCGCGCCACCAATTAGACCGCCCGGGCCGCCCTTGCCGACGACGGCTTTCTCTGCTAGACTATATTTATATTATGAAACCCCGCTGGAAACGTGGAGTGGTGCTGCTGCAGACGCTGGTCATGTCGGTGCTGCTGTCCATGATCGCCGTCATGCTGATGAAGTGGATACTCTCCAGGTACCTGCTGGCCGCCCGCAATTACCGGGCCACCGAGGCCAAATCCCGCTCCCAGGGCATTTCCGCCGATCAGTTTTCCCGCTGGAATTACCAGGATATGCCGAATATGGCCGCCATCCCCACCACCGGGTCCATGTGGGTGGACGGCCGGCAGGTGAACTACAGCCGCAGCGCCGCCAGCGCCGGCTCCATGCAATTTGACGTAACGGTAGACGAGGACTGACGGGGCCGCTATGCTCACCGCCCGCCTGATATTCGCATTGGCGGCGTCCCTGTCCTTCGCCGCCGAGCCGTCCCCGGTGCCCTGGCATACCAAGACCTCCCCGCACTTCGAAATCCTGCACGAATCCGTCTGGTCTCCAGCTTCCATCTCGCTGGAGCTGGAGCGGATGTTCTCTTCCATGCGCCTCAACATGGCCATGTTCGCCCCGTGGATGGTGAAGGAGAAGACCAAGATCTACATTTATTCTTCCCAGGCGTCCTACCTGGGGGGGGAATTCAAGCCCCCGCGCTGGTCCAAGGGGCTCGCCTTCGTCAGCAAGAAGACGGTGGTGGTCTACGATACCGGAGACATAGTAAAGCTGAAGGCCGTGATCGCCCACGAGCTGACGCATTTATATTTTGAAAGCTACTTCGCCGAGAAGCTGAAATACCCGCCGCCCTGGCTCAACGAGGGGCTGGCGGTCTACCTGGAGGAGTCGGCCTACCCGGAGGGCGGGCCGTGGAGCCGGGCCCTGGCTTATTTCCCGAAAGAGCGCCGCCTGTCTTACCCGGGTTTCTTCTCGGTAAAGATAGACCAGCTGGAGAGCGAGTCCCGCATCGCCGACTGGTACCTGCAGTCCTACGGCACCGTGCTCTACCTGTACCGGCCGCAGACGCGCGTGCAGTTCAAGGCCTTCTGCGAGGCCCTGCGCGCCGGCAAGAGCGCGGACGAGTCTCTGTGGAACAGCTACCGCGTCAGGGAGGCAAGGGATTTCGGCCGCAAATGGACGGCCTGGCTGGAGGCCTATTCCCAGCCCGGCCCGGGCGGCATGCCGATGGGCAGCCCGTCGGCCAGCTTCAATATCAAGCCGGTGCAGCTCTCGTCTTTCACCTTCACTAATTTTGGTTCAAAAAAGTAGGCCCGCCGCCGCTAAAGCAGCCTTAAGCCTGGCGAGGTCTTCCCTGTCCCGCGGATCCGCGGGCTTCTTTTTTTCTGCCAGCAGCAGCGCCAGGTAGAACTCCCTGCGCCCGGGTGAGGCCTCCAGGGCGGACCTGAGCAGCGCGGCGGCCCGGGGCCTGTCTTTTTTGAGGAGCACCAGGCCGGAGAGGAAGAGCGAATCGGCGTCGGGGGGATAAGACCGCAGCAGGGCCGGCACTTCGGCGGCGCTCCCGCACCAGGCCAGGGTGTAGGCCAGGCGCAGCCGCAGGGTCTGCGCGTCCGGGTCCAGCGCCAGGGCCTGCCTGGAGGGGCCCAGCGCCCCGGCGCAGTCCCCGGCCCTCAGCCTGGCCGCGGCCAGATTGGCCTGCGCGCGGGGGGAGGAGGGCGAGCGGGCCGCCGCCGCGGAAAAAAGAGAAAGGTTGTCACGGAACTCGGGGCCGCGCCGCAAAGTTTCCGCGCCGAGCCAGAGCAGCCACAGGCAGGCCGCCGCGGCGGGCAGGGCCCCGCGCCTGGGCGGCAGGATGCCCCTGAAGAGGGCGGCGCAGAGCAGGGCGAAGCCGGCCAGGGGCAGGTAGAGGTAGCGGTCCGCTTTTATGTTGTAAAGCGGCCAGAGATTCAGGGCAGGCAGCAGGGCGGTGAAGATCAGCAGCAGCGCCAGGCCGGCTGTCCTGCGCCGGTAAAACAGCAGCGCGCTCCCCGCCAGGGCCGCCAGGCAGGCTGCCAGCGGCAGGGCGCCGCGGCTGAAGGTCTTTATGACTTCCGGGTTATAATCGGCGGCCAGCCCGTACGGCAGGGCCAGTTCGCGCAGGTAGCCCAGCGCTATGCCCGACATGGTGTAGAGCCTGGCCGCCGGGTTTGTGTAAATCTCCCGCCAGGGCGGCAGGAGCGCCCAGGCCTGGCGGGGCAGTTCCGGCGGAGGCAGGAGGGCGGCCGGGTAGAGGGCCGAGGGGGCCGCTATGCCGGGCGCCGTACGCGGCAGCGTGTAGCCCGCGCGCGGGGCCCGGAACCAGAGGTAGAAGCCACCGGCGAGGACCAGGGCCAGGAAGAGGGGCGCGGCCCGCTTCACTCCGGCCCGGCCGGAATCGTAGAAGACGGCCAGCAGCGCGGCGGCCGGCATTATTACAGGGGTTTCCACGCTGAGCACGGCCAGCAAATAGCTGGCTGCCGCGGCCGCGCCGGTAAGCAGGGAGGGGCGCCGGGCGTAGAACAGGGCGGAGAGCAGGCCGGCGCAGAAAAAGAAAAAACCCAGCAAATGCGACCGGAAAGTTATGACATGCACCGCTTCGGCCGCGGCCGGGTGCAGGGCGAAGGCCAGCGCGCCGAACAGCGCCCCCGCCGCCGAGCCAGTCAGGAGAAACAGCAGGAAGAACAGCAGGGCCGCGCTGCAGGCGTGGACCAGGGCGTTGGTGGCCTTCATGCCGCGCGGCCCGAGGCCGGCGCAGGCGTCGGCGATGAGGGAGGCGCTGACCGCCGGCCGCGCGCTCATGGGCACGGGCAGCACTTTAACCAGGTTGACCGGGTTCAGCGCGGTCCCCAGATTGGCGCAGTCGGTGACGAAAGAATTCTTCGCCAGGAATTGCTCGTCGTCCCAGAGCAGGCCGCCCGAGAGAAACGGGAGATGGGCGGCCAGCGCCGCGCAGGCGGCCAGCGCCGCGAGCAGCAGGTAAAGCCGGGGTTTTTCCGCCGTCGTCATAGGGAAAATTCTATAATATTTGCAGCGGTACAAATGCGGCGCAGGCAGGAGAAGCAAGGATATGGCCCCAAAAAAGAAGCTCATCAGCGTGATCATCCCGGTCTATAACGCGCTGCCGGACCTGAAGCGCTGCTTAACCAGCCTGGAGCGCACCGCGCCCGGCCTCTACGAGCTGATCCTCGTCGACAACGGCTCCGGCCCGGAGACGGCCCGCTTCATTAAAAGCCTGCGCGGGGCGGTGAAGGTGCGCCACGCCGAGAACCTGGGCTTCGCCAAGGCGGTCAACGCCGGGCTCAGGGCCGCCCGGGGCAGCTACCTGGCCGTGGTGAACAGCGACGTCGCTTTTTATCCCGGGGGCCTGCAGGGCCTGGCCGCCTGCCTGGACGCCGACCCGGCGGCCGGCGCCTCCGGCCCGCTGACCAACCGCACCGTCGGTGTGCAGCGCGTAGTGCTCGACCCCTCGGTGGAAAAGAACGACCGCTCGCTGGAGCTTTTCGCGCAGGCCATGGCCCTCAAGTTCGCGGGCGAGGCCTTCGAGGTGCACCGGCTGGTCGGCTTCTGCTTCATGCTGCGCCGCGAGGCCTTCGAGGGCATAGGCCTGCTCGACGAGCGGTTCGGCACCGGCTGCTTCGAGGATTTCGATTACTGCCTGCGCCTGCGCCAGGCCGGCTGGAAGCTGAAGGCCGCCAAGGACGTCTTCGTCTGGCACCGCCACCACGCCAGCTTCGACGGGCACGACCATTTTTATTCCTGGGCGGTAAAGAACCGCGAGGTCTTCGTGGACAAGTGGTGCCGCAAGTCGCTGGAGTTCCTCGACGAGCTGGACCCCCACCTGGAGCTGGACGGGAAGGCGCTGAAGAAGGGGCGCTGAGGCTGGCAATTGGAAAAACTTTACCCTGTGCTGGGCCATTCGATGCGTTTCCTGCTGGAGCCGGGAGACGCGGCGGCCGCGCGCCCCTGCGCCCCCGGGGACCTGCGCGCCGGGGACATAGCCCTGCTGGTGAAATGGTCCGGCGGGCTGCCGTCGGGCTACGTGCTGCACCGGGTGCTGTGCAACCTCTCACTGGGCGGCAGGCGGCTCCTGCTTACCAAGGGCGACGCGAATCTCCTGCCCGACTGGCCGCCGTCGGCCTTCCAGCCCGCCGGGCGGGCCTCCGCCCTGCAGCGCGGGGGGATCCGCTACGAACTGCCGCGCGGCCTGGCCGCGAACCTGCTATTGCCGCTCTATTCCCTGGCCGCCAATAAACTGCTTTACCTGGCCGCCGCGCTGGCGGCTTCCATCTTCTCGTTGGCCTGCCGGCTGCGCCCGGCCGCCCTGGCCCCGCAGCTCAGCGCCCTTTACTTCGCCTGGGAAAGCTCGCTCTACCCGTACCTGCTGCGCCTGCTGGCCGCGCCGGCCCTGCCCGGCGGCGGGCGCCCCGCCGCGCCGGTGGCCTCCGTGAAAAGCGGCAGGATAGTCTCCGACGAGACCTGGAGCGGCCGCGTGGCCGTGGCCGATTACCTGACCATAGAAAAGGGGGCGCGCGTGACCGTGCTGCCCGGCGCCGAGATCGTCTTCGAGCGCCGCGAGCCCTGGTTCTTCCCGGTGCTGCGCGCCGGCGCCGGGGGGGAACTGCAGGAACTTGAAAGCGCCGGCTCCAAACTGCTGGTCTACGGCGAGCTGCGCGCCGCCGGCACGCCCGCCGCTCCTATACTTTTCGGCGGGACCGCCTTCGCCGGCATTCACGCGCTGGGCGGCGGCTCGGTGAGCCTGGAGGCTTGCCGGCTCGGCGGCTCGGCGGCCTGCGCCCTGTCCGCCTGGGACTCGGCCGGGCTGCTGGCGGAGAACTGCGCCTTTACGGCCTGCGCCCGCGGCGCTGAGCTGTACGGCTCCGGCCGTGCGGTTTTCAGAGATTGCGCCTTTACCGAGTCTGGCGGCCCGGCCCTGCTGGCCCGGCAGCACTCTTCGCTGCTGGTTTACGGCGGGCAGGCGGCCGCCTGCGGCGGGGCCTCCGCGGAATTGTCCGACGGAGCGCGGGGCGGCTTCTACGGTTTCAGCGCTTCAGGCTGCGCCCGGGGCTTCGCGCTTTCGGGACGGGCCGCGGCCCTGCTGGAGAAATGCGGGGTCTCTGGGAATTCCGGCCGCGCGGTAGATTGTGCCGGGAAAAACTCTTTCTCCGCCGCGGGCTGTTCTTTTACCGGGAACCCGGCCGGCCTCAGGGCCGAAGGGGAAAACAATATTTCTTTCTCTTCCTGCGTCTTTTCCGCCGGGGCCGGGCCCTGCGCCCAGCTCACCGGGAGCAACTCGGCCGCCTTCTCCGGCTGTTCTTTCGCCGGGGGCGCAGGGCCCTCGGTGCAGGCCCTGGGTCATAACAAACTGAGTTTCAAAACCTGCTCCTTTTCGGGAGGAGAAACCGCTATAGATTCGACAGGGTGCGGCAGCATAGAGGCCCGTGGCTCCGGCTTCGAAAAAACGGCCGGGGCGGCGCTGCGCCTGCTCCGGGCGGAATACTTCCTGGCCGAAGGCTGCCGGTTCAGCGGCTGCGGGGCAGGGCTGCGCGCGGAAGACTGCGCGCGGATAGAGGCCAGGGGCTGCGTCTTCGAGGGAAACGACGGGCCGGCGGCCTTCGTAACGGGCCTGGGCGGATTTTTTGTTTCGGGCTCTTCTTTCAGGCACAACGGCGTAGGGGCGCATCTCTCCGGCGAGCTCCGCGCCCGGTTCGAAGGGTGCGGCTTCGGCGCCCAGCGCGGCGCGCCGCTTATCCTTTCAGGCCGGACAACCTGCGCGCTTGAGCGGTCTTCTTTCGCCGGCAACCAGTCCGGGGCCGCCCTTTCGGGCCTGGCCTGCGCCGAAGCCGAGGGGTGCGTTTTCAGCGGCAACGACGGGCCGTCTTTCGAACTCTCTGACAGCGCCGAGCTGCGCGCCGGCGGCCTGGTTTCCTCCGGAGTCCCGGCGGCCCTGCTGCTGGAGGGGCGCAGCGCCGCCTCCCTGCGGCGCTGCTGGGCCGAAAGCACAGGCAAGCCGGCCGCCTGCCTGGCCGGCTCGGCCTCCCTGTACGCCTCGGGCTCCTCCTTTAAATCTTCGTCGGACGCGGTCTACGCCCGGGAACTGGCCTCCGCGGAACTGGAAGGCTGCGCCCTCTTCGCCGGCGCAGGCGCCGCGCTGGACCTGGAGGGCGGAGCGGCCCGGCTGACGGCCGTCTACGCCTCCGGCGCCGGCGGCCTCAAAGTTTCCGGCCGCGCGGTCCTGAGGGCAGACAGACTGGAGATAAAAGCCGCCGATTACGCCGCCGATTCCCGCGGCTCAACCCTGCGGTTAAAGGCTCTGCGCTCCGAAGGGGGCTCGCGCGGGGGAATACTTCTTTCCGGGGGGAACGCCGTGATCGAGGGGGCTGTTCTTACCGGGGCGCCGTATCCCGGGCTGGCGGCCGGCCCAGGCGCTGCGCTGCGCTGCCGCGGCGTAATTTTTGAAGGCGCCCCCTGGCGCCCGCCCGCCCTGCGGCCCGCCCCGCCGAGGCTAAGGGCCTGGCTGACCCGTTTCGCCGCGGCTACGGCCCGCCTGCCTGTCTTCTCCGGTCTGTACCGCCTCTTCTACCTGGCAGGCGCTCGCGCCGCCGGGCTGGCGCTCAACCCCGGAGGCGGCTCCGTTTATCTCTACCGGGGCATGGCCGCTCCCGGCTGGGTGCCGGGCCTCAGCGACATGGACCTGGCCCTGCTGCTGCCGGAGCTGCCCCCGGCCGCCGACTGGGCGGCCTTCGCCTCGCTGCGGCGCCGTCTGCGGGTGTTCCGCGCGCTCTTCCCTTTTACCGGTGAAGTGCTGGCCGCGCCCGCGGCGGATTTTTCAGCTTTCGTCGCCGGCTGGGGCGCCAAGGGCGCGGAATTCAGCGCCGCTTCGCGCCTGCTGTCCGGGAGCCTCCTGCCGCCGGTTCCCGCCCGGCCGGCGCGCGCCGCGGACCTGACCGAAGCTTTTTACTCCTATACCCTGCTGCTCACTCATTTTTGCTCCGAGGGCCTGCCCCGGGCGTTCAGGAGCCGCAACTGCCTGAAGGGCCTGGCGGATGTTAGCCGCTACCTGGATTTTGAAGCGCCGCAGCGCGCCTCCAGGGGTGCCTATGCCGCGGCCAAGGGCCTGCGCCTCGACGGGCTCGCGCCCGGAGACCCGGGCGAGGCCGCTTTCAGATCTTTCAGCGCCCTGCACGGCGCCTGCCCGGCGGCCGGGCCCGGCAAGGCGACGCCGGCCGGCGGGGGCGGCTGGTTCAACAGGCACGCTTTCGAGGCCGCCTGCGCCAATCTGCGCGAGGCGGCCGGCTGCGACGCCGGCGTGGCGCTGGACGCCCTCTACCGGGTTTACCTGGTGCTGCCCGACTCCGCGGCCGGGGACAAGGCGGCTTTCCTGCGCGCCGCGGCAGTGCTGAAGGCGGCGGCAGGCGGCGGCGGTTATTTTTCAGCCGCGCCGCTGATCCTGACCCGTTCTTCTTTCGCGGCGCTGTCTGCCCTGCCTTATCTGAACAATCCGGTCTTCAGGCTGGACCTGGCCGCCGTCCCGGCGGGGCGCGCCCCGGAGGACGGCGGGGTTTACTCCTGGAACATAGAGGTGCCGGACCTGCCGCCCGCGGCCCAGGTCAGGGAGGGGGGAGTGCTGGCGGCGCGGCATTTCGCCGCCTCCTGGCGCAGCCTCTGGGAGTCTATGCCGCCGCATTATTTCTATACACGCGCCGCCGGGCTGCGCCTGCTGCTGGAAAAAGGGACCTGCCCGCCTTTTTCAATGCCCGGTGAACTTTCCGGGAGCTTCTCCGCCGCTTTCGGCGAAGGGCCTTCCTGGCGGGATTTCTCCGCCGGTGGGGCCGGCCGCGCTAATTATGAATTCGTGGCGCAGCAGGCGCGCGCCATCATGGAGGCCGCCCGGTGACTAATGAAGCCGGCATAACGGCCATAATAGTGACCCGCGGCCGCCCCGAGCTGCTGGCAGAATGCCTGCGCAGCATACTGGCGGGGCCGCCCGACGAGGTGCTGGTAGGGATCGACGGCGAGGACGAAGCCACTGCGCGCCTGCTGCGGGATTTTCCCGGCGTAAAGGCTATGCAGCTGCCGCGCACCTGCAGGGGCGAGGCGCGCAACGCGCTGGCCGCCGCGGCGGCCGGGCGCTGGCTCTGTTTTCTCGACGACGATGTGGTGCTGCCCGCGGGGTATTTCGCCCGGCTGCGGGCGCTGGCGGCGGGCCACCCCGGCACCGCTGTTTTCGGCGGCGGGCAGGAGCTGCACCCGGCCGCGGGCTATTTCGAGGGAGCGGTCTACGCCCTGCTGGCTTCCCCCTGGGGCGGCGGGCCTTTCACCGAGAGATTCTCCCCGGTCCGCGGCACGCGGGCGGCGGGCCCGGAAAAATTCATACTCTGCAACCTGACGCTCGACTCCGCTTTCCTGCGTTCGAAGGGCCTTGCTTTCGAGGGCCACCTGACCAGTGCCGAGGAGAATCTGCTGCTCAACCGCATGGCCGCCGCGGGGGCGGGCATGCTGCTGAGCGGGGACCTGAACCTGGTGCACCGGCGCAGGACGGGCCCGGGGGCTTTCATTCGGCAGGTGTTCAGCTCGGGCAGGGGGCGCGCGCAGATCACCGCGCTGAGCCCGAGAGGATTTTCCGCCTTTACGCTGCTGCCGCCGGGGGCGGTGCTGTGCGGAGCCGCGGCGGCCATTTACGCGCCGCTCGGGCTGGTGGCCGCCGAGGCCCTGTACCTCGCCGTCTGCGCCTTAGCCGCCGCTTTTAGCCGGGCCCGGCGGGGAGCCAAGCCGGCGGTGTTCATTCTTTACCCGGCGCTGCACGGCAGCTACGCGCTGGGCTGGTTCTGGGGATTGGGAGAAGGGCTTGCGGGCAGGCTGTCCGGGGGAGCTACGCCCCGGCGCTGCCGCTGCGCAGGAAAGACCTGAGTTCCGCCGCGTTGGCCCGGCGGTCAGGGCCTAATTCAAAAACATAACAGCGGGCGCGCCTGAGCAGGGCCGCCGCGGCGCGCAGCCGGGAAAAAAGTATCCCTGCCTTGGCCGCTATATCTCCCGCCGAGAGGCGCAGGAAGTATTCGGCCAGCTGCGGCGTGCCGTACCCGGCGGCCAGCGACACCGCCAGCTCGGCCGCGCCCGCGCCGGGGGAGGCCGGGGCTATGCGCGGGGCGCCGCCGCGCCGCAGCAGGAAAATGCCGCCGGCCGGAAGCGCGCCGGAAATTCTGAAGCCCGCTCCGGCCGGGTCGAGCAGGCGCTTGGGCGGATACTGGCGGCGGGTGAAATTCCGGAGCCCGCCGAAGTCGGCCAGGTGGGGGCTGTCCAGGCCCAGCCCTATGCGGGCGGGGAAAGGGTGGACGCGGCCGGCGGCGTCGGCCAGCGGCGTATCGTCGGAGAGCAGCGAGAATTCCGTCTCTTTCAGCAGCTCGAGCAGCAGCGTGGTCTTGCCGGTGCCGCGCGCTCCGCAGAAGAGCAGCGCTGCGCCCCGGAAACCGGCGGCGGCGGCGTGCACCCTGTGCAAGCCGCGCAGGTCCAGCTCTTCACCGGCGCGGGAGAGTATGAGCAAATAGGAAAGTTCGCGCAGCAGCTCCCGGTTGAGGCTCAAGACGGTTCCGGAGCGCCCGGCGTAATCGTAGTCGCAGAGGGCCCCGCCGGGATACCAGGCCAGCCGCCGGCCCGGCGGCGACTCCAGAACGCTCCAGCGCCTGGTCTTGAACCGCCCGGGCGGCAAAACGATGGGCAGTCCTTGCGGCAGCGCCTCCAGTTTTATCCGGGGCTCGCAGGGGGGAGAGGCGAAAGCCGCGAAATCGAAAGAGATCGCCGAGGCCAGGTCCCTGTCCGGCGTGGAGTACTCCACCGCGCAGCCGTGGAAATTGAAATAAGCCTTCAGGAGTTCGCTCATGCGCGCTTCAGGCGCGCCAGCGCCCGCCTGTAATTCTCCGGCGTGTCGGTGCGCAGCACCTCGGCGTCCTGCGGCAGCTCGGAGATGAACTCCGTCAGCATGGCCCCGGGGGCCAGCTCGACGAAGGTGCGGACCCCGTCGCGCAGCATGGCGTCCAGCGTCTCTTCCCAGAGCACCGGGGCGTCCACGGCCCGCGAGAAGCGCTTGCGCAGCCTGGCGGGGGAAACGGCCGGGCGCGCGTCGCTGGCGCAATAGAGGGCGCAGGCCGGCCTGCTGAAAGGTTCGGCGGCGGCCAGTGCTGCCACGGCCGCGGCGGTATCGGCGAACAGCGAGGTGTGGAAAGCCCCGACTTCGCGGCAGGGTTTTACTTTCGTCCTGCGGGGCAGCAGGGCGCGGAAAGGCGCCGCCAGCGCCGCGTCCATGCCGGCCACCCCGGCGTTGAGGCGGGAATAAAAATTCACCAGCTCGCAGACCTGCCCGCCTTTATTGAGCGCGGCGCAGGCTTGCTTCAGGTCATTGCGGGACGCGCCGTAGACCGTCAGCAGCACGCTGGGGCGCTCCAGGCAGTTGCGCTGGCCGAGCCGGGAAAACTCGCGTATGGCCCTGTAGCAGAAACCTTCGGAGACGGCCCCGGCGAAGGCGAAGGCGGAAAACTCGCCGACGCTGCGGCCGGCCGCGCAGTCGGGGCAAGCACCGGCGGCGCGCAGCGAGTACGCCACCGAGAGCGAAAGCGCCACGGTGGATTCAAAGAACAGGGAGGGGAACGGGGAGTTTACCGGCGGGAAAAGCTTGGCCTCGGGGCCGCTGAACATTATCTCTTTGAGGCCGGGCGAGGCCTGCGGCGGGAGGGCGTCGAGGGCGGAACGCACCCCCGGGACATGGAGGTACAGGTCTTTCCCCATGCCGGGATACTGGCTGCCTGAGCCCGGGAAAAGGAAAGCCGTTTTGTACTTACGGTTTGAACGCGGAAGCGACTTCACTTATCTTACCGTGTGACTTGATCTGGGGCTTCTGGTACTTGCGGGGTTTCTGCGGGGTCTTTTTCTGAGCTTTCATTTTACCGCCTCCGGGGCGATTATTTTGAGCTTCGCCAGCTCTTTGAGGAAATCCGAGGTGTCTTTTTCCGCCTGCGCGGGGGGAATGCCGTACTCTTCGGCCAGGGCTGCGGCTATCTTCTCTTTTTTCTTGCCGGCGCTGAACAGCTCCCACACGAAGGTGCCGGCCTCGTTCGCCGAATAATATTCCGAGGTCTCGAGGTTTAAGATCACGGCCTCGTCCCCGGTCTTACGCCAGGTTATGGCCTCGCGGATGAAGGGGTTTTTCTTGTCTGCCGGCATGGCTTTATTCTAGCAAACTGTCCGGCAGGGAAAAAGGGAAGAAGGGCGGCCGCGGCGGCGGGAGAGGAATCCGGCCAGCGGAGCCTTGCCGGCCGAGCCGAGCGCGGCGGCGGCGTAAGGGCAGCTGCGCACCGTGCCGTCAGGGGCGCAGAAAAGAACTTCGCCCCTGGTGGCGGCGCAGCCGGGAGTGCCGGGGGAGGAGCAGGTGCCCGCGTAGCCGCCCGGGTCGGCGCGGCGCAGGCGCGCCGCCAGCCCGGCCGGGGGCGTGCCGCCGCCGGCGGGAGGGGCGTAGGGCAGCAGGCGCGCGCCCTGCGCGCCGTTCTGTCTGGCGAAGGCCAGCAGGCGGCGCAGCGACGGGGCGCGAAGACCGCCGGCGAAGACGCAGGAGGAAACGTAGGTTATGAGCCCGGCGGAGCGCGCCGAGCGCAGCGCGGCCAGGGCGCGCGCGAAGGAGCCGGGGCCTGAAAGGGCGTCGTGCCGGGCCTCTTCGCCGGAATGCACGCTGATCATGGCGCAGGCCAGCCCCGCCCGGGCCAGGGCGGAGGCGCGCGCGCGGGTCAGGGCCCAGCCGTTGGTGTCGAGTTCAGTGAAAAGACCGAGCCCGGCGGCCAGGGCCACGGCGGCGTCGAGGCCTTTATAGAGCAGCGGCTCGCCGCCGAAAAAAACCACGCGGGGCACGCCCGCGGCGGCGGCCTGCTTCAGCAGCCGGGCCAGCAGGGGGCGGGGCATTTCTTTTACGGGGGCGGCGCCGGAATATTTGCAGTGGCGGCAGCGCAGATTGCAGCGGGAGGTCAGGCCGAGAAAGAGAGTGTGCGGGACTCCCGGCGGGAGGGCGGCCAGGCGGGCCTTCAGCACGGCCATGTCCAGTTTGTTCCGGGCCGGCAAGGCGGGCTTTTCCCCGTCCCGCCTAAATAGTTTTTTTTCTGCCGCGCTCATACAGAATTTTATAACATTTTCCCATGCTAGTAATTAAAGCCGGCGGCAGCGTGATCACGAGGGGGGGCGACAAGCCGTCTTTCGACTTGCGGGCGGCCGCGCGCCTGGGGGCCGTCCTGGCCCGGCTGGACGAGCCGTTCATACTGGTGCACGGAACCGGCTCCTACGGCAAACCCCCGGCCGTGCGCTACGGCTACCTCGACGGGCGCGTGCGCCGCGGCTCGGCCCCCGTTCCCGAAATAAAAGCCGGCCTGGCGGAACTGCACCGGTCCCTGCTGCGGGCCCTCCGCTCGGCGGGGCTGAAAGCGGCCAGCTGCCCCGGCTGTGAAATATTCTCCCTGAAACGCGGCCGGCCCGCGCTGCTGGCCAAAGGGCGCCTTCTGCGCCTGCTGTCGAAAGGCTTTACACCGGTCATCAACAGCGACCTTTTCCAGGCGGCCCGCGGCGAGTTCCGCGTAGTCTCCAGCGACGCCATAGCGGCGGAGCTGTGCCGTGCCTTTAAGCCGAGGCTGGCGGCGTTCTTCACCGCCCCGCCCGGCGGGCTGCTGGGGGCGGACGGCAAGATCATACCCTGCCTGGAACGGGCCGCGCTGAAGCGCTTCCTGAAGTCGTGCCGGCCAAGCCCGTCGGATGTAAGCGGCGGCATGGCCGGCAAGGCTCGCGAACTTATCAGGATCTGCTCGGCCGGGATCCCCGCGCTGGTGCTGTCGGGCAGCTGTCCTTCCGGGCTGCCGCGCTTCCTCGCCGGCGGCCTCCGCCCCGGCACATTGCTCAGGCCCTGAAGGCCGCGGCCGGCCCGCCTTTTCCCCGAAAAGCCCCTCCGTTTAAATTTATATAATTTATCTTCGGGAACCGGGGCGGCCCGCGCGGGCGATAAAATATGGACGAGCGAATCCTACAAGACTTTCTTGCCGGCTGCCGGGACGGCGTTTTTACCCATATAAAATCCTACCTGAAAGGGGCGGCGGCGGACCTGCCTCCCTCCATGAAGACCTGCGTCCTGGATTACCCGTACCGGCGCGGCAAGGCCCTGCGCCCGGCGCTGCTGGTCCTTTTCTGCGGCGCCTGCGGAGGGCGCCCGGCGTCGGCCCTCCGCCTGGGGGCCGCGTACCAGCTGCTGGAAGACTGGGGCATAGGCCGCGACGATCTGCTGGACGGGGCCCTGATGCGGCGCGGCCGGCCCGCCCTGCAGCAGCTTTACGGCGCGGCCAGGGCCGTCAACGCCCTGGACATGCTGCACGTGTTCGTCTTCGACATGCTCTACTCCTACTGCGGCCTGAGCCCCGCCCTGTACGCCAGGGCGCACGCCCTGTTTGCCAGGGCTTCGGTAGTAACCCTGGGCGGCCAGCACCTGGACATAGAGGCGCGCGACATCCCGCTCGGGGATTTTACGCCGCGGAAGTATTACCGGATCGCCGCGCGCAAGACGGCTTTCTACACGGTCACCGCGCCCTGCCTGCTCGGGCTGGCCGCCGCCGGCCGCGGCCCGGCCAAGACGGATATCGCCGCTTTCGGCGAGGCCCTCGGCACCGCCTTCCAGATACTTGACGACGTGCTGGACGTTGAGAACGACGGAAAAGGCGGTTTCGGAAAGGTTCCCGGCAACGATATCCTGGAAGCCAAGCGCACGCTGGTGGCGGCCGAAGCCTGGCGCCGCCTGCCGCCCGCCGGGCGCAAACAGCTGGCCGCTTTCTACGCCCTGCCGGCCGGTGAGCGGACCGCGGCCGGCGCCGCCGCCCTGCGGCGGAAGATCCTGAACTCCGGGGCTCCTGAAGCCTGCCGCCTCAAAGCGCTGGAGCTTTCCGACAAAGCCGAACTGATACTCCGGGAAAAATTGCTGCCGCACATGCGGCGCCCCTACGGCTCCCTGCTGGCCGCCTTCGTGCGCAGCCTGTCGAGCAGGAGCGTCTAGCGTGAAGATATTGCTGATAGCCCCGGCGAGGTACCGCCCTGACGGTTCCGTGAACCGGACCCGCTACGGCCTGATGCCGGCCGTGACGCTGGCCAGGCTGGCGGCCCTGGCGCCGCGCGACGCCGAAGTCTCCATCTGCCCCGACATGCTGCGCGAGCCGGACTACGCTTCAAAGCCGGACATAGTGGGCATTACCGGCTACACCAAATCCATCGCCAGGGCCTACGATATAGCCGACGCTTTCCGCCGGGCCGGGTCTTACGTCGTGATGGGCGGCATACACGTCAGCATGGAGCCCGACGAGGCGCTGGCCCATGCCGACACGGTCTTCGTCGGGGAAGCGGAAGAGACCTGGCCTGGATTCCTGGCCGATTTCGCCGCCGGCAAGCCTGAGAAGATGTACAAGGGAACTCCCAGGCCCTCCATGAACGGCTGGCCCGTGCCGCGGTTCGAACTGCTGCCCCGCGACAGCTACTATTCCACCCGGCGCAGCGGCCTGCTGGCACGCATACTGCCTCTGCCTTTCTTCCCCGTGGAAACCTCCCGCGGCTGCCCGCACGCCTGCGCCTTCTGCCCGACGTCGCCCTTTCTCGGCACCGAATACCGGGTGCGGCCGGTGGAGGAGGTAGTGGCTGAGATAAAGGCCCTGGGCGCGCGCGGCGTCTTCTTCGTGGACAACAACCTTTTCGGAGATATCCCGCGGGCGAAAGAACTCCTGCGGGCTATACAGCCGCTCGGCATCTCCTGGGCGGGGCAGGCCACGCTCGACAGCGCCGAAGACGGCGAGCTGCTGGAACTGGCCTATACCAGCGGCTGCCGCTCCATTACGGTGGGCCTGGAGGCCATAGACGACGAGCGGCTTTCGCAATACAATAAGTCCTTCAACCGTACCGCGCTGTACCGGCGCCAGTTGAAAGCTTTCGCCGACCACGGCATTTCGGTGCTGGCCAGCATGGTCTTCATGCCGGGCTGCGGCGACCGGGACCAGTTCCGGAGCGCCTGCGAATTCCTGGTCAGCTGCGGCGTGCCCTACACGGCCTGGTGGGCGATGACGCCGCTGCCCGGTACAGCTACCTACCGCGGGCTGAAAGAAGCCGGCCGCCTCAAGCGCGACAAATGGTGGCTGCACAAGCCCGGCAAGTACCCCGACTATAAGGCCACGGGGCCCGACCTCTCCGAGGAGGAGTTCTTCGGCGGCTTCATGCGCTACTACAGGAAATTCTATTCCCTGCCCAGCCTGTTGCGGCGGCTGCCCAGCCACTGGCGCCGCGGCTGGTGGGCCGAGCTGGTCTGGAACGCCGGGCTGATGGCGGTCGCGCACCTGCGCAGGGACGCGCTGAACCTCTATAGCCCGCTTGGCCACGACCTCGGCCTGCTCTCTTTTCTGAAGTGGAGGTTTTTCGGGCCGGGCAGGAGGGGGGCATGAACCTTTCGGGCGCCCTGCTGAAGCTCTCCGCGTGGAGGATACAGCTGCCGCTGCTGGGGCTGGGCGGCTTCCTTTACGTTTCCCATTCCCTTAATTCCGGCTTCACGCGCGAGGCCGTGCGGCTGGGACTGGCCAACTGGGCCTTCGCCCAGCTGCTGTACCTGGCTGACGCCTACGCCGCTCCCGACGAGGATTCCTTCAACGATACGGCCCTGCCGGAGGCCGGCGTGCCGGTGCCGCTGCTGGCCGCGGGGCTGATAGCGACGGCGGCCTATATCTTTTCGTTCGAGGGGCAATGGGTGTTCCCTGTTTTTGGCGGGCTGCTGATAGGTCTCTACTCCGCGCCCGCGCTGGGCAAGTTCCGGCTCAAGAACTACGCCGTGCCCAAGGTGCTGATAAACAGCGCGCTCTTTACGGCCGCCGTGGTGCTTTCGCCGGCCGTGCAGCGCTACGGGCTTTCGGCCGCCGTGCTGGGCTCGGCGGCGGTTTCCGGTTTGGTCATTTTCGCGGCGGCCCTGGGGCTTACTATACTGCTGGACGTCCGCGACGCCGCCGGCGACGCCGCCGCCGGCATCCGCACCCTGCCCGTCATCCTCGGTGAGCTGCCCTGCGCCGCCGCCGTCGCGCTGGCCGCGGCCGGCGGAGCGGCCCTGGCTTTTAAGGGTGGGCATAGCCTGGGGGCCCTGTTCTCGCTTGCCGTCGGCGCCTTCGCGGCTTTCAGCCCGGGCAAGGGGCGGGCTTACTTCGAGGGCTGGCTTGCGGCCCTGAACCTGCTGCTGCTCGGATCCCTGGCGCTCAAGGCGGTGCGGTGAAGGCCTGCCTGCCCGCGAAGCGGCTGCTGCCCGGCGCCTCTCCGGCGCTGGAGGAGGGCTGCCGCCGCCGCATGCCTTTGGTCTGGGAGCAGGTGCTGGCTGCTTTTCCCGCGGCGTTTCCTGCCAGCGTGCTGCGGCGCTGGGGGCTGGCCGGCAAGCGGCGGAGCCTGGCCGCCGGCGTAAATGCGCCGGCCCGACTCTATGTGGAGCGGCCCGGCAAATGCCTGCGTCCCATTATAACGGCGGCCGTCCTGGAAGGACTGGGGCGCGACCCCCGTGAGTACCCCGGAATATTGGGGGCCATAGAGCTGATGGAGGCCGCGACCGTCAGCTTCGACGATATCATAGACGGCTCGGATACCCGCAGGGGCGGGCCCGCCACGCACAAGGTTTTCGGCGAAACGAAGGCTTACCTGGCCTACCAGGCCGCTTATAACTGGGCTTACCGCGCCTTCCTCGCCCCGGAGCTGAAGATAGAGGGCTGGCGCAGGCTGGAGATACTGTCCTCGCTTTCGCGGGAGATCTTCGCCTATGGCTACGGCCAGGCTTCCGAGCTATTTTGGACGGCGGCGCGCCGGCGCCCTACGGCGGGGCAGTACCTGGACATGAGCTGGGACCGCATCCGTTTTCTTTCCTTCAACGGCCCGTTCAGGATAGGCGCATTGCTTGGCGGCGCCCCGCGGAAGACGCTGCCTCTTTTCGGGGAGGCCGGTTCCTGGCTGGGCATGGCCTACCACCTGCACGGAGACGAGCTTAACCTTTTCCCGCGCAGCGCCGACTGGGGCAAGCCGCTGGCCGACGACATAACAGCCGGGCGCTACACTTATCTTTACCTGAAGGCGCTGGAGCTGGCCCCGCCGGCCGGCCGGCGCGAACTGGCCGCGGCGCTGGGCGAACCCGGTATTTCCGCCGGCAGGCTTAAAAATGTTATAGATATAGTCCGAAGCAGCGGGGCTCTGCGCGAAAACAGGCGCCGGATAGGCGTCTTTTACGCCAGGGCGCAGAAGAACATAGCCGCCCTGCCGCTGGCGGGAGAGCAAAAAAACTTTTTAAGCGGCCTGGCCCGTTACATGGCTTATGACAGGGAAAAATAGCATGAAGCTTCTTATCAGCCCGGTAAACCTCAAAGAGGCGCGCCTAGTGGCGCGCGGCGGCGCCGACATCCTGGACCTGAAGAACGTGAAGGAAGGTTCGCTCGGCGCGAATTTCCCCTGGGTGCTTTCGTCGGTGATCAGGCAGCTCAGGAAGTTCCCGGTCAAATTCAGCGCGGCCATAGGCGACCTGGATTTCAAGCCCGGTACCGCGGCGCTTTCCGCCTACGCCGCGGCCGCTCTCGGGGCCGATTATGTGAAGGCCGGCCTCTACCGCGTAAAGGCGGGCGCGCAGGCGGAGGCCATGGCCCTGGCGGTGGTAAAAGGCGTTAAGACGGCAAATCCCCGGGCGCTGGCGGTCATCTCGGGCTACGCCGACTGGCGCAGGTTCGGCGGCTTGTCGCCGTGGGCGGTGGTGCGGGCGGCCAAAAAGGCGGGGGCGGACATCGTAATGCTGGATACGGCGCTGAAAGACGGCCGCAACCTCTTCGACAATATGACGCGCACCGAACTGGCGCGGTTCCTGGCGCTGGCCCGCGCGGCCGGGCTGGGCACCGCCCTGGCCGGGTCGGTAGGTTCGCGCCACCTGGCCGCGCTTAAAGAACTCGGGCCCGATATAGTGGGGCTGAGGGGCGCCGTCTGTCTCGGGTCCGACCGTTCCCGCACGGTCTGCCCGAAGCGGCTGGCCGCTTTTCGGGAGGCCTGCCGGGCATGAGCGACCTGTTTCCCGCGGCGCACGGGGTGAAGGGCTGGCACAAGGCCTTGCTGGGAGCCGCCCCTTTCTCCGGCGACAGCCGGACCGCCGCCGAAGCTTTTTTCCTGCCCGCCCGCTCCCTTTGCCGCCGGCCGGTGGCGGCGGAAGCTAAACTTCCCGTCTCTATCCCCGCGGCCCTGCGGAAAGACCTGCGCCTGGCACTGCGTTTCTGGCAGGCGTCCCAGCGGGTAACCGCCGATTTTGTATCCGGCGGCGCGCTCTTCCCGGGAATGGATAAACCGATGACGCTCAATTTCGCCATGGCTCTGGGGAATTATTCCCGCTTCTTTCTTTTTTCAGGAGCCGGCCGCCTGACCGGCGACGCCTCGCTCGCCCTGCACGCCGCTTTCGCCGAAGAAATGACCAGGATGCCCGCCGCAATGGCGCTGCCGCCGAAAGCCAGGGGCCCGAAGCATTCACCTGCCGCATCGGCCCTGCGCCTGGCGGCGGCTTTTTCGGCCGCGCTGAAAAAGGGGGAGAGGTGAAAACCAGCTCCCCGTGGCTTCAGCGCGTGGCTGCCCTGTACGATTCCAAGCGCCGGGATTTCAACTGGCGCCTGGCGCCCGACGGCGTAATTCACCACCACAACGGGCTGGTCTATGACAAGGCCGCTTTCCTGCGCCGCGTTAAGTGCGGCGGCGAGGCCGGCAAAGCGCGCATACACGCCGCCGAGACGGCCCTGTCCGAGCTCGGCTTTAAATACCTGGGCAGGCCCCGGCCCGGCATGGCGCTGCTCGACGCGGGCTGCGGCCGGGGAGGCTCCAGCCTGCTGCTCGCCGAAAAATACGCGGGGCTGAAGATAACCGGCGTGACCGTTTCCGCCTACCAGGCCGCCGCGGCGCGGGCCGCCGCGCGGGGGCGGGGCCTGGCGGGGCGCGTGAGATTTTCCAGGGCCTCCATGCTGGCCCTCCCGTTCAAGCCCGCTTCTTTCGACCGGGTCTGGGCCTGTGAATCCACCGAGCACGTGCCCGACCTGCGCCTCTTCTTTTCCGAAGCGGGGCGCGCGGCCAAACCGGGCGCCCGCCTGGTGATCATCGCCTGGGTGCGCAACGCGGCCCATGCGGAGGGGCGCGAATATGCGCGCCTGGCCGACAAGGCCTACGTTACCAAGATTCACGCCGAGAAGGAATACCTGGAGGCCTGTAAGGCCGGGGGCTGGAAATTAAAAGTTAAGAAGGACCTGACGGGGCCGACGGCGGCTTACTGGGCGGGGCGCCTGGCGCTGGGCGACGGCTCAGGCACCGAGTCTTTCATGGCGCCCGGCTTCGCGTCGCGGGCGCTGCTCTACCGGCTATACGCTTACGATCTTGTTGAATGACGGGCAGGCGCCGGCCGCGGCCTTGACCGTGTAGAAATTTATCCCGGCGGCTTCCGCCGGCTCGCTGTAGGCCCCGCCCAGCACCACGCAGGCGGGGATCTTTTTTTCAGCTAAAAGACCGAACAGGAACCGGTCCCTTTCCTCCAGCCCGGCGGCCGATACCCGGAGCCCGCCCAGCGGGTCTTTCTCGTAGGCGTCGGCCGTGCAGAGGGCGAAGACGAGATCAGGCTTCGCCAGTTCCAGGAAATCCGTTATTCCCTTCTTTACCGCCGGCAGGTAGGCCGGATCCCCGGCGCCGTCGGGTATGTCTGTGTCCATCGATGAGCGGACCCGCTGGGGGGGGTAGCCGCCAGCTTTGTGGGCCGAGAAAGTCCGCACTTCGCTCCCGGCGAAGATGAAGGCCGTGCCGTTGCCCTGGTGGGCGTCGAGGTCTATCACGGCCGGTCTTTTTACGAGGCCTTCTTTCAGCAGCATCCTCACCGCCACGGCTATGTCGTTGACGGGGCAAAACCCCTCGCCCCGGTCGGGGAAGGCGTGGTGGCCGCCGCCCGGAGGGAAGACGCCCAGCCCCGAAGCGAGCGCATTCCGGGCCGCGGCCAGGGTGCCGCCGGCCATGCGCCAGGAGAGGGGCAGTATATGTTTCGACAGCGGCAGGGCCAGGGCCTCTTCCTCGGCGGGGGAAAGGTCGTTGGCCTTTAGCCGGGCGAGCCAGCCGGGGGTGTGGACCAGCAGTAAATCGTCGTCGGAGGCGGGGGGGGCTTCCCGCAGTTCGTAGCCCGCGGCTTTCAACTTTTCATAAAGGAGGGCGTAGCGCTCCAGGCCGCGGCGGAAGGCCGTGCCGGGGGGCTCCGCGGCGCCGGGGCGCGGCATGCCGGCGGCCGGGCCCAGGTAAACGGTCTTGCCGGCTTCCAGCACCAGCGCCTCGTCGGCCAGGCCTCTGGCCAGGGCCTGGTCGTGCGTGGCGAAGACCAGCATGGCCCCCGCGCGCTTTAAGTCGCGCAGGCGGGCCAGGCACAGGTCGCGGAAAGCCGCGTCGCCCACGGCCAGGGTCTCGTCGATAAGGAAGAGGTCTGCGCCGCAGGACAGCGCGGCCATGAACGGCAGGCGCAGCTTCATGCCGGCGGAAAGTTCGCCGGCGCGGGCATTGCGCAGGTGGGCGAGCCCGGCGGCGGCCATGATCTTCTCGGCGCCTTCGGCGGCCGGGCCCGGCACTTCGAAGAAGACGGCGCAGAGGCGGGCGTTCTCTTTCACGCTCAGGCGGTCCTGCAGTATGGAGGCGAAGCCCAGCAGGCAGGCCGTCTTGCCGGAGTAGGAAACCTCGCCGGAGCACGGGCCGGTGATGCCCGAGAGGATCTTGAGCAGCGTGGTCTTGCCGGAGCCGTTGGGGCCGCAGAGGGCCAGTGCCGAGCCGGGCTTGAGTTCGAAAGAGACGCCGTCGAGGGCGCTGAACGGGCGCGACGGGGAGCGGCCGCTGAAGAAGCGCATCAGCACCGAGAGGGCGTCCTCGCGGGGGAGTTCCACCCGGTAGGTTTTTGAAATGTTCTTTACGGAGAGGCCGGTCACAGGGCGTCCCCTATGGCCCGCCGCTTGAGGCGCAGCAGGGCGAAGCCGGCGGCCAGCGCGGCGGCGGCCCAGAGCGCTGTCAGCCCGAGGTCGCCGGGGCGGGGGGCGGCGCCGGAGAAGGCCAGCCTGGCGCTTTCGATAACGGCGGTGAGGGGGCTGGCCCCCAGCAGGGCGCTTTTCTCCGGCGCGAGCACCGAAAGGGGGTAGAAGACGGGCGTGAGGAAGAAGCCCGCCGTGAGGACTATGTTCCAGATGCGCTCGAGGTCGGAGAAGAAGACGTAAAGCCCGGCGAGCAGCAGGCCGGCCCCGGCGGCCAGGGCCAGGTAGGCGGCGTCTATGACGAGTACCCACAGCCAGGGGAAAGACGGGGGCGCCTGGAAGAAGGCGAGGATGAGGCCCAGGGCTGCCAGCTCGAGCAGGTGCGAGAAATAGACGCTGAGCACGGAGGCGAGGACTGGAACTTCGAGGGCCAGCGGGTAATTTTTGAGCAGCGGGCCGCGGCGCAGGAGGCTGGAGAGGGCGTAGGAGGTGGCGGAGGCGAAGAAGTTCCACTCGACGAGGCCTATGAGGAGGAAGACGGCGTAATCGCCCTGGGCGCGGCCCAGCCATTTGACGAAGAGGCCGTAGAGGACGGCGAACATCAGGGCGGGGTTGAGCAGGGTCCACAGGAAGCCAAGGAAGGTGCTCTGCTGCCGCAGCCGCCACTCGGCCCGCGCCAGCGCCCACAACTTATCCAGGTCCGCTTTCCCCATATAAGGATTATATCAAAGCCCGACGGCTCAACTAGGGGATTGCTGCAATTCCTGAATTGATCTTGTGAAAGCTCCGGCGGCCTACCGCAGGGGCAGGAACGAAAAACACGCTCGGCCACACCGTGGCCTCGCTCGGTGCTCGCCCGCCGCGCTTATGCAAGCGGCGGGCTCACCGACGGTTTTTCTTATCCTGCCCCTGCGGTCTCCGCCAGATTACTCAAGTTAGCAGGCGAAGAAATGCACGGAGGGGTGGCAGGGGTGTTGGCCACCGAACCCTTTGGGGAAGGGGGGGCCCCAGCACTTTAGTGCGTGAGTCAAATTATACAACGCAGGAAAATCCAGATAACTGAAGGAACAGACTAAAGTGCTAGGGGGGAAACCGCGCAACGGTTTCCATCTTCCAGGGTTCGGGGGGCAACACCCCTGCCAGGTCCCCGACTTGGCTTCTTGCGGACCCTTCTCTTTGGAATTAATAATTATTGGGCGCAGCGGAGGAAGCAGGATTTGCAGGTGGCGGAGGCGGGGGAGGTGAGGCGGGGGCGCAGGGTTTGGAGGGCGGAGAGCGGGGCGGTGATCTCTTTGTGGAAGGGGCAGAGGTAGAACTGGCCCTCCGGAGAGAGCATGAAGAAGGTGCGGCCCGCGCCGCAGGTGCCGGAGGGCTGCCCGCTCTCGAGGAAGGTCAGGGCCGCTTCGAGGTTGGCCGAGCGGGCCCTGGCCAGGACGGCGCGAAGAGCGGCCGCCAGTTTCTTCCTGTCGCCGGCGCGCAGCTCCAGCCCCTCCGTATTGGCGTTGGGTACCAGGAACTGCAGCCCCAGCGGCGAACCCATCTGCTCCGCTTCCAGCCAGGCGTCGTAAAAATGAGCCGCGTTCCTGCGCGTGGCCGTAAAGGTGAGCCCCGTAGACAGGCGGGGGAATTCTTTTTTCAGCAGCGCGAGCGACGTTTTCAACCGTGCGAAAGCATCGGGGAGACCGCGCATACTGTCATGGACATCTTGAGGGCCATCCAGCGAGGAACCGACGTGAAGCCGGGCGAGCAGGGCAGGGGGGAGTGAGCGCAGCAGGGAAACTGCCTTCTCTCCGTCGTGCAGGCTGGTCAGCAGCACCAGCGCCGCGGCGGGGAAAGCGCCGGCGGCACTCCTCATGATCGCGCCCAGCTCCGGGTGCAGCAGCGGCTCGCCTCCGGAGAAAGAGACCAGGCCTAGCTCTCTGAATTTCCGCTCAGCGAACACCGGTTCCAGCGCCGCCGCCGGGAGCCTGGCCGGTCCGGCCAGGCGGTGATCGCAGGCCAGGCAGGCGCTCGGGCAGGAGTGCAGCAGCTCTATGTGCAGGGCTTCAGCGGCCATCCAGCACACCCCTGTAAACAGCGGAGACAGTAGAGACTACGCCGCTGAAAGAATATGTCTTGTTCACCAGCTCCAGCGCCGCGGCGGCCAGGCGCTGCCGCAGGGCGGGCTCTTTCAGCAGCCGCGCGGTTTTAGCGGCGAAATCCCTGTCCGAAGAGGCGGCGAGCAAATGCGTGCCGTCCTGCGCGCCTTCAATGCCGGCGGCGGCCTCGCGGGAAGCCACCACCGGCAGGCCGGCGGCGAAGGCCTCCAGGATCTTGCCCTTGGTGCCCAGGCCGTAGCGCACCGGCGCGGCGAAAACCTGCGCGCGCCAGAGGAAAGGCCGGATGTCGGCCGCCGTGCCCGGCACGGTTATGTCCAGCCCGGCCAGCGCCCTGACCGCCGCCGTCGGGCAGGAGCCCGCCAGCGTGAGCGACGCGCCGGGACACTCGGCCTTTACCAGCGGGAAGATGCGCCGCGCCAGGCGGATCCCGGCGTCCTCGTTGGGATAGTGCGGGTAATGGCCGAGGAAGACGAGGCCGCCGGGCCTGCGGTCCGCCGGAGCGTCCTGAGCGAACTCTGCCGGGTGCACGGCGTTGGGCGTGACGGCGGCCAGCGGCGCTGAAAGGTAGGGCTGAATGTCGCGACCGTCGCTGGCCGTGATGGCCGTGGCGGCGGCGAAGCGGGGGTAATGCCGGCGGGCGTAGGCGCGGGCTTTGAAGAATTCCCCGGGCTTGAAGTAGCCTTTCAGGCCGGCGGTTTCCCGCAGGTAGTATTTCCACGGATAGAGGTAGCTGGAGTCGATCTCGGTGTAGACGGCCGGTAAGGCGGGAGGCAGCGCCCCGGCGTAGCAGGCCATCTCCGAGAAAAGTATATGCACCAGGTCCGCCCGGACTTCAGCGGCGGCTGCCGCGAACTGCTCCGCCGCCCCGGCAGACCAGTACATGGCCGGCAGCGCCGGCAGGCGCCGGTCCGCCCCGCCCGGAGGTTTGGGCAGCAGGAAGATCTTCTTGAGGGCGCGGCCTTCCAGGCTCAGGGCCAGGGCGGTCTGATGCGCCTCGGCGCCCTGTACCGCGAAGGAAAAAAGCGAAACGTCGTAGTCGGCCGCCAGGCCTTCGGCCAGGGCCGCCGCCCATTTTTCTCCGCCGCTCAGCGAGGGGTAGGGAAAGCGCGGCGCGGCTATCAGTATAGAGGGCCTGCTCATACGGTTCCCACGCCGCGGGCTATCAGGCGCAGGCAACTGAAGGTTTCTCCCGCGGCGTCCAGCTTGGACCGGCCGCGGCTCCTGGCCGTCATGGTCACCGGTACCTCTGCCACCTTGTACCCGCGGGCCAGTGTTTTGGCCAGCAGCTCGGCGTCCAGCGTGAAGCCGCTGTTCTGGAAGTGAAGCTGCCTGAGCACTTCCGCCCGGTAAAGTTTGAAGATCTGCGTGTAGGAAGTGACGGCGCGGCCGAAGCGCAGGCGCAGCAGCAGGTTGGCCGCCCCGGTAAGGAGCCTCCTCGCGGGCGGCAGGCCCTCGAAGGCGCCCAGGAAGGGGGAACCGCAGACGCAGTCGCAATTCAAAGCCTTGGCCGCGGCCAGCAGCCTGGCGAGGTCGAGCGGCGCGAAAGAAAGATCGGCTTCGAGGAAGGCGATGTACCTGCCGCGGCAGGCCGGCACCGCCCTGGCGATGGAGGCCGCGAAGGAGGAGGGGCCGTTGGAGCGCAGCAGCCTGACGCCGGGCCGGGCGGCCGCCATGCCGGCCAGGAGGTCGGCGGTGCCGTCGGAGCTGCCGCCGTCGGAAAAGATGATCTCGCAGCTGAAGCCCGCCTGGTCCAGCGGGGCGAAAAGGGTCTGCGGATAGAGCGCGGCGTTCCCGGCCTCGTTCAGGCAGGGGATGATGACCGAAACTTCCGGGGGCGGAGAGCCGGCGGGGGCGAAGGTCACCGGGCTTTACCCCGGGGCGCGGCGGTTTCGCGGCGGGTCTGCAGGTGTTCCTTCAAATAGAAGCCGGTATGAGATCCCCTGGCCGCCATGGCGCCCGCCACAGGGCCGGCGTAGACCAGCCGGCCGCCGGCGTCGCCGCCCTCGGGGCCCAGCTCCAGCAGCCAGTCGGAGGCGGCTATGACGTCGAGGTTGTGCTCTATGACCAGCACGGTGTTGCCGGCGTCGGAGAGGCGGTGCAGCACCTGCAGCAGCTTCTCCACGTCGGCGAAATGCAGGCCGGTGGTGGGCTCGTCGAGTATGTAGAGGGTGCGGCCGGTGGCGCGGCGCGCCAGCTGCTCGGCCAGCTTCAGGCGCTGGGCCTCGCCGCCGGAGAGGGTGGTGGCGCTCTGGCCCAGCTTCAGGTAGTCCAGGCCCACCTCGCTCATGGTGGCCAGGATCTTCGCGATCTTCGGGATGTCAGCGAAAAGGCCCCGGGCTTCCTCCACTGAAAGCTCCAGGACGTCGGAAATGCTTTTGCCCTTGAACTTCACCGCCAGGGTGTCGTCGTTGAAGCGCTTGCCGGCGCATTCGTCGCACTTCACGTATACGTCGGGCAGGAACTGCATCTGGATCTTGATGGTGCCGTCGCCCTGGCAGGCCTCGCAGCGGCCTCCCTTGACGTTGAACGAGAAGCGGCCCGGCTCGTAGCCGCGGCGCTTGGCCTCGGGCAGCTCGGCGAACAGGTCGCGGATATGGTTGAACACGCCGCTGTAGGTGGAGGGATTGGAGCGCGGGGTGCGGCCTATGGGCGACTGGTCGACGATGATGACCTTGTCTATCCCTTCGGCCCCTTTCATGGAGCGGAAGGCGCCGGGGGCTTCCTTGGACTTGTAAAGCTTCCGGGCCAGGGCCTTGTAGACGATCTCGTAGAGCAGCGTGGACTTGCCGGAGCCGGAGACGCCGCAGATGCTGACGAACAGCCCCAACGGTATCTTTAAGTCGATGCCTTTGAGGTTGAACTGGCTGGCGCCGGTAAATTCGAGGAACTTGTCCGACGGCGGCCTGGGGGCCCTCGGTATGGTCGTGGAGCGCTCGCCGCTCAGGAAGGGGCCCGTGACCGACTTCTTGTTCTTTATGATCTCGGCCGGGGTGCCCTGCGCCACTATGTGCCCGCCGGCCAGGCCCGCGCCCGGGCCCAGGTCTATCACATGGTCCGCCCCGCGGATGACGGCCTCGTCGTGTTCCACGACGAGCAGAGTATTGCCGATGTCGCGCAGGGACTTGAGGGTGTTGATCAGCTTGGCGTTGTCGCGCTGGTGCAGGCCTATGGTGGGCTCGTCGAGGACGTAGAGCACGCCGGTCAGGCCGGAGCCGATCTGCGTGGCCAGCTGGATGCGCTGGGCCTCGCCGCCGGACAGGGTTTCCGAGCGGCGGTCCATGGAGATGTAGCCGAGGCCCACGTCGTTGAGGAAGTTCAGGCGGGAATTAATCTCTTTGAGGATAAGCCGCGCGATGGCCTTCTCGGTATCGCTCAGGTCGGGGGAGGCCATGGCCTGCCTGGCGGCCGCTATGGGCAGCGCCGACATCTGGGCGATGTTCCTGCCGTCGACGATGACATTGAGGGCTTCCGGCTTGAGGCGCAGTCCCCGGCAGGCGGGGCAGATCGTTTCCTGCATGAACTTCGTATAGATCTCTTCCTTGACGAAATCGGATTCGCTCTCCGTGTGGCGGCGCTTGAGGTTGGTGACCACGCCCTCGAACTCGCCGACTCCGTGGAGCAGCATGTCCCGGTGGGCCTTGGGCAAATCCTTCCAGGGTTTGTCGAGGTTTATGCCGTTGGCTTCGGCCGCGGTCTTGAGGATGTCGGCGTAATAGCCGGACCAGGAGCCCTTCCACCGGTGGGTGCGGGTGGTGACCGGGTTGGCCCAGGCCTCCAGCGCGCCGGCGTTAACGGACTTGGCTTTGTCGGGCACCACCAGGTCCGGGTCGATCTCTATCTTTATGCCCAGCCCGTCGCATTCGGGGCAAGCGCCGTGGGGGGAATTGAACGAGAAAAGCCTGGGTTCCAGCTCGGGAAAACTGAGGCCGCAGGAGGGGCAGGCGTTCTTCTCGCTGTAGAGGTCGCCGGCCGGCTTGCCCGGCTCTTCGACGCTGAGCAGGCCTTTGGACTGCTCCAGCGCCAGCGTGACCGCCTCGCTGAGCCGCTCCCGGTCTTCCTTCGAAACGGTGAACTCGTCGACGAACAGGTCTATGTCGTGCTTGACGTAGCGCTTCAGCGCCGGCGGAGTTTCAAGGGAGTACACTTTCCCGTCCACGCGCGCCTTGGTGAAGCCCGCCTTCTTGAAACGGGCGAAGAGCTCTTCGTAGGTGCCGCTGTGGCCGCGCACCAGCGGCGAGAAGACGCGCAGTTTCCTGCCGGAATATTTAGCCTGCAGCTCCGAGGTTATGCCCTGCGCCGACCAGGCCTTGATGGGCTTTTTGCAGGCGGGGCAGAAGGGGCGGCCGGCCTTGGCGAAAAGCAGGCGCAGGTAGTCGTAGATCTCGGTGACGGTGCCCACGGTAGAGCGGGGGTTCTTGGAGAGGTGGTGCTGCTGTATCGCTATGGCGGGGGAGAGGCCCTCTATCGAATCCACGTCGGGCTTGTCCATCTGCTCGAGGAACTGGCGCGCGTAGGCCGAGAGGGATTCCACGTAGCGGCGCTGGCCCTCCGCGTAGACGGTGTCGAAGGCCAGAGTGGACTTGCCGGAGCCGGAGAGGCCGGTGATGACCACCAGCTTGTTCTTGGGGATCTCGAGGCTGAGGTTCTTAAGGTTGTGGGAGCGGGCCCCGCTGATAATGATTTTATCCATAGCAGTTTTACTTGCGGTACCGGTCTATCACGGTCGGCTTCAAAAACTTCTTCGACGGCGCGGGGTAGTCCACCGTGTAGTGAAGCCCGCGGCTCTCCCTGCGGGAGCGGGCGGAGCGGATGATCACGTCGGCCAGGCAGGCGATATTGCGCAGCTCCAGCAGGTCGCGCGTGAGCAGGAAGTCCCAGTAATACTTTATGATCTCTTCGGAGATGACCTTTACGCGGGCGCTGGCCCGCGCCAGGCGCTTGTCGCTGCGCACGATGCCCACGTAGTTCCACATCAGCGTGCGGATCTCGTCCCAGTTATGCTTGATGATGACGGCCTCGTCGGAGGGGCGGGCGTTGCCCGTGGTCCAGTGGGCGGGCCCGGGAGACCCGCGCCGGCCGGCCCGGGCGTCTTTTATGGCCTCGGCCGCGCGGCGGGCGAAGACGCAGGCTTCGAGCAGGGAATTGGAGGCCAGCCGGTTGGCGCCGTGCAGGCCGGTATGGGCCACCTCGCCTATGGCGTAGAGCCCCGGCATCGCGGTGCGGCCGTGCTCGTCGGAGCGCACGCCGCCGCAGAAGAAGTGGGCGGCGGGCACCACGGGGATGGGCGCCCTGGTCATGTCTATGCCCAGCGACAGGCACTTGGCGTGTATCATCGGGAAGCGTTTGCGGAGGAAGGCCGGCTTCAGGTGCGTCATGTCGAGGAAGACGCAGTCGGCGCCGGTGCGCTTTAGCTCGGAGTCGATAGCGCGGGCAACCACGTCGCGCGGGGCCAGCTCCTGGTAGCGGGAGTAAGCCTTCATGAAGGCGCGGCCTTCCGAGTCGCGCAGGATGCCGCCCTCGCCGCGCAGGGCTTCAGAGATCAGGAAAGACTTGGCCTGCGGATGGTAGAGGCAGGTGGGATGGAACTGGACGAATTCCATGTTGACCAGCTCGAGCCCGGCGCGGTAGGCCATGGCCATGCCGTCGCCGGTGGTCACGTCGGGGTTGGAGGTGTAGCGGTAGACCTTGCCGGCCCCGCCCGAGGCCAGCACCGTGGCCGGCGCCAGGAAGCTGCGCACCTTGCCGGTGGCTTCCTCCAGCGCGTAGACGCCCAGGCAGCGGTTGCCTTTGGGCTTTACGCGCGCGGGGCGGCTGGCCAGGATCAGGTCCACGGCTGAATAATGGGGGAAGAAAGTTATATTCTTGTCGGCGCGGCAGGCCTCCAGCAGGGCCCGCTCCATCTCGCGCCCGGTGGAGTCGGCCGCGTGCAGGACGCGGCGGCGGGAATGGCCTCCCTCCAGGCCCAGTTCGAAGGCGCCGTCCTTTACGCTGAAGCGGGTGCCGAGGTCCAGCAGTTCCTGTATGCGGGCCGGGCCCTCGCTGATGGCCATCCTGACTACGCGCGGGTCCGAGAGGCCGGCCCCGGTGCGCAGGGTATCGGCGACGTGCAGGTCGAAATTGTCGTCCGGGCCGGTCACGGCGGCTATGCCGCCCTGCGCCAGGCCGCTGTTGGAGATCTCGGGGTCGCGCTTGGTGAGGACGGCCACGCGGCCGGAGCCGGCCAGGTTATGGGCCGCCAGCAGGCCGGCGGCGCCGCTGCCTACCACTATAAAATCGAACCTGTATATGGGCATAAGCTGGGGCTTTCACGGGAAGCGCTTTGCCTCGCCGCGGATAATAATATAAACTAATTTTAACAAATTATGAAGCAGGCCTCTCTCCGCAAAAAACTGGCTCTTTACGCCCCCGTCGTCCTCTCCCTGGGGATCCTGGGCTGGCTCATCTATCCCAACGTCGGGGCCATGGCCGAGACCATGCGCACCTGCAACCCCTGGTGGCTGCTGCTCTCCTTCTGCTTCGCCGTCTCCAGCTATACCTTCATGGGCTTCACCCTCTGGGAGGTGCTGCGCCTGCTGGGCATCCGCCTGCCTTTCCTGCAGGTGGCGGGCATCGCTTTCGTCTCCACCACCGTGAACTATTTCGTTTCTTCGGGCGGCATCAGCGGCTTCGCCACCCGGGCGCACCTGCTGGGCAAGCGCCAGGTGCCCTACGGCGCCAGCGTCACTTCCTCCGTGGTGATAACGGTGCTGATCTACCTGGCGCTGGCTTTTATCGTGGTGCAGGGGGCCGTGCTGCAGTTCCTGCACACGCCGGACTTCAACAAGAGCATGGTGGAGGCCATAGTCGGCGTCGGCGCCGTGCTCGGCTTCGCCTTCGGCCTGACGCTGCTCTTCTTCCACCACGAGCTGCGCGCGACCTGGGCCCGCAAGGCCTTCGTGGGCGTGAACCATGTCATCTTTTTCTTCTCCAAGAAGGAGATCCCGCACGAGAACTTCCTCAAGTTCGAATGCCAGCTCGACGAGGGCATCCGCACCATCCTCACCCGCAAGTTCGAGCTCACCAAGGTGCTGGCCTACGTCTTCTGCGACTGGTTCAGCAATATCCTCATACTCTACTTCGCCTTCAAGGCCGTGGGGGTCTCGCTCGGAGTGACCACGCTGATAGCCGGCTTCGCCTTCGGCATGCTGATGACGATAATCCCGATCCTGCCCGGCGGGCTGGGGGCCATGGAGGCCGCCATGACGGCCGCCTTCTCGGGCATGGGCGTGCCCGTGGCGCAGGCGCTGACGGCCAGCCTGCTGTTCCGGCTTTTCTACTACCTGCTGCCGGCCGTCTCCAGCGTCTTTATCTACTGGGGCCTGCACGCCACCGAGCCGCGCTCCTCGGAGCATTATCGGCATGGGCACGGAGGCAAAAAGAAATGATCGAAAAATTCAGGGAAGCAGCGCCCGAAGTGGCCCCGGGGGCCTGGGTACATTCCACCGCCTGCCTTATAGGCAAAGTAAAGATAGCCGAAGGGGTTTCCGTCTGGCCCGGCGCGGTGATCCGCGGCGACGTGGACCGCATAGAGATAGGCCGCGGCACCAACATACAGGACCTGGCGGTGCTGCACCCTAACCGGGACAAGCCGGTGCTGGTGGGCGAAGGCGTCACCGTGGGGCATTCGGCCATCATCCACGGCTCGGTCATCGGCGCGCATACGCTGGTGGGCATGGGCGCGGTGGTGATGGACTGCGAGGTGGGTGACTACTGCGTGATAGCGGCCGGGGCGGTGGTGACGCCCGGCTCCAGGATCCCCGCGCGCAGCATGGTGATGGGGGCCCCCGGCAAAGTGAAGCGCGAACTGACGGACGAAGAATGCCGCGGCCTGGAGAAATCCGAGGCTGATTATATCGCGCTGGCGGGCTATTACCGCGGCGGGGGGGCAAGATGACCTTGCGCAAGATAGTGATGATAGAGGACAGCAAGGCCGCCTCCGGCGTGCTGAAGGACGTGCTGGCCGCGGAGGGCTACACGGTGCTGCACGCCCTCGACGGGGTGAGCGGCCTGGCGCTGGCCCGCCGCGAGAGGCCGGACCTGATCCTGCTGGACCTGCTGCTGCCTAAACTGAACGGCTACGACGTCTGTAACGCCCTGATGACCGACAGCCTGACCCGCCATACGCCGGTGCTCATAATTTCCACGCTGGATACCGCTGAAAGCAAAGAGAAGGCCAAGCAATGCGGCGCGCGCAACTTCATGAAAAAGCCCTACAACCTGGAAGACCTGCTCCGGGAGATAAAGCGGCTGCTTCCCAAAGACTAAGGGGGATCTACTCCCTGCTGTTCAAGGCTTTCGGCCCCCAGGGCTGGTGGCCGGTCACGCCTCCGGGGAAATACGTTCCCGTCTATTCGTCCGGCGTCTACGGGCCGCTGCCGGAGCGCGGAGCCTTCGAGATCTGCGCCGGGGCCATCCTGACGCAGAACACGGCTTGGAAGAACGTGGAGAAGGCGCTGGAGGAACTGCACAGGGGCGGGCTGCTGGACGCGCGGAAAATTGCCGGGTGCGCGCTGCCGCGGCTGGAGCGGGCCATAAGGAGCAGCGGCTATTTCAGACAGAAGGCGCGCCGGCTGAAGGCCTTTTGCGCCCGGGCGGGCCGGGAACACCCGGAGGGCTTCAGCAAATGGTTCTCCGGCGCCGCGGCGCCTGCCCTGCGGGAGGAGCTGCTCTCCTATAAAGGCGTGGGCCCCGAAACCGCGGATTCCATGGTTTTATACGCGGCAGGCAAGGCCTCTTTCGTCATCGACGCTTATACGCGGAGGATGGGGGAAAGGGCGGGGCTGGGGCGGGGGCTGTCTTACGGGGGCTGGAAGGCCCTGTTCGAGGGAGCGCTGGAGCCCGACGTAAAAGTGTATAATGAGTATCACGCCCTTCTAGTGAGGCTGGGCAAGGATTTCTGCAAAAAGACCAGGCCGCTCTGCGGCTCCTGCCCGCTGAACAAGGTCTGCGCGAAACGGATAAATAAACTATGAACATTGAAAAAATTGAAAAATTATTGGATGACGGGCAGTTCGCCAAGGCGCTGGCCGGGCTCAAAGAGACGAAGCCGGGGACTGAACGCGGCCGCTGGCTGTTCTTGAAAGGCGAGGCGCTGCGGGGGCTGGGCCTGTTCGCGCAGGCCCTGAAAGAATATGCCCTCGCACGCAAGGCGGCCCGGGCAGACGAAGGCCTGCAGCTGGAAGTCCTGCTGAACGAGGCTCGCTGCTCGCGGGCGCTGGGCTGTGAAGCAGCCGCCCTCGACTCCGCGAAGAAGGCCCTGGCCCTTTCGATCAAGCTGGATATTTTTACCGGGGAAGCCAAGGTGGAGTGGGCGCTGGCGCTGCGGCTGGTGGGCCGCCTGGCAGAAGCGGCGAAAATGCTGGAACAGCTGCACAAGAGCTACAGGAAAGAAGGCGACTGGTCTGGCGCGGCCTTTGTGCTCTGGGCGCTGGGCGGGCTGTACCGCCTGCAGGGGCGCTACGGTGAAGGGATAGAGGCTTTCGAGGAGTCGCTCAAAGCCGCCGACAAGGCCAAGGACGAGGCCGCGGCGGGTTACGCGCTGTTCGGGCTGGGCGGCATCCTGCGGGTGGCCGGTTTTATGGGCCGCGCCCTGGACTGCTATGTGCGGGCGCGCAAATTCTTCGCCGGGACCGACGATGCTTTCGCCAAGGCCTACGCCGAGTGCGGCACGGCCAATGTGCTGCGGCAGCTGGGCCGGCTCGACGAAGCTTACGCTGGCTACGGGCGGGCGCACAAGCTATACTCTTCTCTCTCCGACTGGGCCGACCTGGGTTTCGTGGAGTGGGGCATGGGAGAGATCAACAAGAAGAACGGCCATTTTGCCGAGGCTCTCAAGAATTACCGCAAAGCCGCCGCGCTCTTCAAAGGCCGCTCCGAGCCCCGCGGCGAGGCCCTTACCCTGCTCTCTTTAGCCAACCTCTACTACCTCATGGGCGAAACCGCCCGCGCCGAAGCCCAGCACTCCGCGGCGATGAAGCACATCCGCCGCCACTCCCTCCACACCCACCTGGAGACGTTTACTTAAAAGCATCGAATTGGGCCGCTAAAGTTTAGGCGGCCTACCGCAGGGGCAGGAACGCAAAACACGCTCGGCCACACCGTGGCCTCGCTCGGTGCTCGCCCGCCGCGCTTATGC
>Ga0154503_117_pt1 | contig 72194 bp, 68 predicted proteins | sample RifGroD2_FD_115982 | JGI IMG/M metagenome (GOLD analysis project Ga0154503, IMG submission 115982) | Elusimicrobia bacterium GWD2_63_28 | reverse complement strand
GTCGTTGCCGGGGATCGGCCAGTCGAGCTGGTCGGGGTCGCAGTTGGTGTCGCAGACGCCGACGATCGGGATCTTGAGCTTGTGGGCTTCCTTCAGGGCGTTGGCCTCATTGACGGGGTCCACGATGAACATGATGTCGGGCAGGTTGCGCAGGTTGCGGATGCCGCTGAGGAGCTTGACGAGGCGGGCCTTTTCCTTGGAGAGGCGGGACACCTCTTTCTTGGACATGACCTTGAAGAGGCCGTCGTTCTCGAACTTCTCGAGCTCGTCGAAGCGCTTGAGGGACTTGCGCAGGGTCTCGAAGTTGGTGAGCGTGCCGCCGAGCCACTTTTCGTGGACGTAGGAAACTTCGGCGCGGATGGCTTCTTCGCGGATGATTTCCTTGGCCTGCTTCTTGGTGCCGACGAACAGGAAGGTCTTGCCGGCTTTGGCGGAGTCCTTAACGAAGGTATAGGCCTTCTTGATCTCTTTGACGGTCTTCTGCAGGTCGAGAATATGGATGCCGTTGCGCTCGCCGAATATGTAGCGGGCCATCTTGGGGTTCCACCTGTAGGTCTGGTGGCCGAAGTGGACGCCGGCTTCTAACATGCTTTTCATAGTTACGTTTAACATTGTGGTCTATTCCTCCGTTCTATACGTTAGCGTTTCTTTTCCCGCCCTCCAGGGGCAGGATTTCACCGCATGGTCTAATAATATCATATTGCTTCCCAATACTTCAACGGAAAAGCGGCCCCCGGGAAAGCCTTATGGGGGGAAGAATAGCAGAGCGGCCTACCGTAGGGCCGGAACGTAGGTTTCGAAGGCCGGTGAGGGTATGCCTTCTCCGGGTACGCTCGGCCACACCGTGGCCTCGCTCTGTCGCTCGCGCTCGGCGCTACGCAAGCCTCGCACTCGCGAGGCCCCTCCGAAGGCACACCCTCACCAGCCTATGACGTGTTAATGCCGATGCTTTATCAGAGGAATATCTGGCGGAGACCGCAGGGGCAGGATAAGAAAAACCGGCCGGTGCGTGGAGCGCAGCGACACTTTCTTGCCCGCCGCTTGCATAAGCGCGGCGGGCGAGCACCGAGCGAGGCCACGGTGTGGCCGAGCGTGTTTTTCGTTCCTGCCCCTGCGGTAGGCCGCCCCAAGTGGAGCGCAACGGTTCCCATCTTCCAGGGTTCGGGGGTAGTACCCCGGCCAGGCCCCCGACTTTGCATCTCGCGGTTCTCAATAAATTCGGTTCGCTTCACTTAAGTAGGGGATTGGGGGGTTTTGCTATAATAAGGCGATGAAAATCGCGATCGCGCAGATTAACCCAAGGGTGGGGGATATCGCCGGGAACACCCGGCTGATAGAGGCCTTCGCACGCCGGGCCGAGGCCGCAGGCGCGGACCTGGCCGTCTTCCCCGAGCTCGCGATAACCGGCTACCCGCCGCTCGACCTGCTCGAGAGAAAGGATTTCATAGACGCCAACCTGAGGGCGCTGAAGCGCCTGGCCGCCCTGAAACTCAAAACGGCCCTTGCCGTCGGCTACGTGGACCGCAACCCCGCCAAGAAAGGCAAGCCGCTGCACAACGCCATAGCGCTGATAGACGGCGGCAAAGTGGCGGCGCGCCGCTTCAAGTCCCTGCTGCCCACCTACGACATCTTCGACGAAGCCAGGTACTTCGAGCCCGCCGCCGACAACCGCCCCGTAAACTTCCGCGGCGCCGTCATCGGCCTCACCGTCTGCGAGGACATCTGGGCCGGCACTGCCCTGCTGCCCAGCCGCCTGCTCTACCGCAACAACCCGGCGCAGAGCCTGCGCGCCGCCAAGGCCTCCGTCATCATAAACATCTCGGCCTCGCCGTTCTACCGCGGCAAGAGCGCCCTGCGCCGCCGCATCCTCTCCGGCCTCGCCAAAAAGATGCGGGCCCACATAATCTACGCCAACCAGGCTGGCGCCAACGACGAGCTCATCTTCGACGGCAACAGTTTCGCGCTGACGCCCGCCGGCGCCGTATCCGCCCGCGCGGCCGGCTTCGCCGAAGACCTCCTGCTCGTCGATACCGAAGCCAGGACCAAGGCCGCCAGGCCGCTCTTGCCGGACGAGACCGAAGAGATCCGCGACGCGCTGACGCTGGGCATAAAGGATTACTTCGCCAAGTTCGGTTTTAAACAGGCGCTGCTGGGCCTGAGCGGGGGCATCGATTCCGCCGTAGTGGCGGCGCTGGCCGCCCGCGCGCTGGGCCCGGAGAACGTCACCGGCGTGCTGATGCCCTCGGAATACACCGCCTCCCGCAGCGTTTCCGACGCGCTGGAGCTGGCCAGACGCCTCGGTATAAAGACCCGCGCCATCCCGATAAAGAACATCTACCGCGCTTTCCTCAAAGAGCTGAAGCCCTCCGGCGGCGGCGTATCTCTGACCATGCAGAACCTGCAGGCCCGCGCCCGCGGCAGCCTGCTGATGGCGATCTCCAATTCCAACGGAGCGCTGAACCTGACCACCGGCAACAAGTCCGAGATCGCCGTCGGTTACTGCACCCTCTACGGCGACACGGCCGGCGCGCTGGCGCCGATAGCCGACCTTTTCAAGACCGAAGTGTACCGCCTGGCCGCCTGCCTAAACCGCGGCGGCGAGCTGATCCCACGCGCCATAATAAAGCGCCCGCCCACGGCCGAGCTGAAGCCGGGACAGAAAGATCAGGACGACCTGCCGCCCTACAAGACCCTCGACGAGATACTGCGCCTCTACCTGGAAGAGAACCGCTCCCCGGCGGAGATAGCCGCCCGCGGCTTCGGCGCGGAGCTGGTGCGCGCCATACTGCGGCGCGTGGAAGTTAACGAGTACAAGAGAAAGCAGCTTCCGATAGCGCTCAAGGTGACCGAAAAGTCCTTCGGCTACGGCCGCAAGATGCCCATCGTTAAAGCCTTGGACTTCTCCGTTTAAGATGCTCAAACGCCTGCCCTTAATTTTCCTGGCACTGCTGCTTCTCATCTCGGCCGCGGCCGCCCAGGCCCCCAGGAAAAAGCGCAAGGTCCTCGTCAAGCCGCCGATCAAGGCCAAGGAAGAGCTGGTCAAGCCCGAGGCGAAGACTAAAGAAGAGATCATAAAGACCGCCGAGCGCCCGGCCCCGCCGAAGGAGGGCCTGCTGGGCCGCGTGCTGAACGCCATCACCATCGACACGCCCAACGGCCCGCTGATCCCGTTCCCGGTCGTGGATTCCAGCAAGGACCTGGGCCCCAGCTTCGGCGTCATGCCCGTCATCGCCATAAGGAACAGGGCGACCAATGACATCAAGTCCGTCATCGTACCGTCGGTGAACTACAACAAGAACCTGCGCACCACGCTCACCTACCGCCATTACATTTTCCCCGACGACAAGCGCTATTTCATACTGCGCGCCTCACGCTCGGAGCGCGTAGAGCGCGAGCTCATGGCCTTTTACTACACGCCGGACGTTTTCAAGTCCGGCTTCAGGCTGAGCCTGGAAGCCAAGCACTGGGTGACCGGCAAGCCTTCTTTTTACGGCTACGGCATAAACTCCAAGCGGGGCGACAAGGCCAACTACTCGCTGCAGGTGAACGGCGAGGAAATAATCGCCGACCTGCCGCTGATAAAGCACCTGTTCTTCAACTTCAACCACGCCTACTTCGACAAGCGCATAGGCGTCGGCCCGGTGTATACCGGGCAGGTGAAGGACCTGTTCCCGGTGGATTACGCCCTGGCCTCGGAGGTCAGGACCTTCCACACCAACCGCTTTTCGCTGGTCTACGACGACACCGATCACCCGTTCCTCCCGAAGGTAGGCACCTACGCCAGCGCCTCGGTGCTTTATTCCAACAAGCGGCTGGGCTCGGATTACGAGTACCGCACCTACTCGATGCAGGTCAAGCATTACTATAACTATAAGGAAGAGGGCCGCTTCGTGACCGCGGCGCATTACCTGCTGCAGTTCCAGCGAGGCGACACGCTGCCCTTCCACGCCATGCCCCAGCTCGGAGAGACCACCGGCCTGCGGATGACCGGCGACGGCCGCTTCACCGACCGCGGCAAGTTCGTCTTCACGCTGGAAGAGCGCATAACCATTTCCAAAACCCCTTTCTACAAGTTCATCAGCGAGACCGAAATAGCCCCGTTTATCGACGTAGGCACGGTCTTTTCCAAGGTCTCGGGCTTCCGGGCGCGGGACCTGAAATACGGCCCGGGGATCTCGGCCCGCCTGGTCATAAGGCCGCAGCTGGTGGCCACGGTGGATTTCGCCTACGGCTCGGAGGGCACCAACGCCATCATCCGGATAGGCTACCCTTTCTAAATGATCTCCCGGGATAAAAAAGTACGGATCTCCGCCAAGGCCATAATCATACAGGACGGGAGGCTGCTGCTGATGCGCGCGCGCGGCCGGGAGGGCGCCTACTACCTCCTGCCGGGCGGCGGGCAGAAGAACGGGGAAACCCTGCACGGCGCCCTGGTGCGCGAATGCCTGGAGGAAACGGGGATGCTGGTCAAGCCCGGGCGGCCGCGCTACATACGGGACTACGTGGCAAAAAACCACGAGTTCGCCAGGTGGGATAAAGATTTCCACCAGGTGGAGATCATGTTCTCCTGCAAATTCGAAAAGAAGGCGGGCAAACCGCACGCGCCGGACAACAGGCAGACCGGTTTCAGCTGGGTGCCGCTGGCGCGGCTCGGCAGAATCCGTCTTTACCCGTCTATCCTTAAAATATTGATAAGCCCCGCCGGGAAACTGCGGGGCCCCGTTTACCTGGGCGATATAAATTGAACTCGGAAATAAAAAAGCCGCCGGTCGCCCGGCGGCTTTTTTATTTATGAACCCCTTTACTGCAGCTGCGACAGGTCGGCTACGCCCTCCACCAGGCTCACAAGCGACTTTATCAGGTTCAGGCGGTTGTCCCGCACCTTCGGGTCCTCGGCCATCACCATCACCTTGTCGAAGAAGTTGTCGAGGCTGACCTTTATGCTGAGCAGCTCCGAAAGCCCTTTGGCGTAGTCCCGGGCGGAAACATGCGCCCTCAGCCGGCCGCTCATGGCCTTTATTTCCCCGTAAAGAGCCCGCTCCTCGGCGTTCTCGAACACTCCCTCGTCCGGCGCTCCGGACAGCTGCGACTTTGCCTGGCGCAGGATGTTCTTGGCCCGCTTGAAGGCCATGGCTATGCCCGCGAAGTCGGGGTTAGCCCTGAGCGCGTGGATATCCTTCACCCTGTCGCGGCAGTCCAGCAGGTCGCCGCCGGCCAGAAAAAACTCCCGGACGGCTTTGATCTCGTCGAAACGGTAGCCCTCTTCGGCGAAGACGGCTTCGGCGCGCTGCCAGATGAAATCCAGCAGCGGCGCAGCTTCGCGCGCCGCGGCCTCCGGCGGCAGCGCCGCGAAGGCCGCGGTCACGGCCTCACGCAGGTTCAGGCGCAGGCCCTTTTCCAGCACAATCCTCACGGCGCCCAGCGCCTGGCGGCGCAGGCCGTGCGGGTCCTCGCTGCCCGTGGGCACCAGGCCCACGGCGAAATCGGAAGCCAGCGTGTCCAGCTTGCCGGCCAGGGAAACGACCGCCCCCTCGACGGAGGACGGGAGGGGGGACTTGGCCGACATGGGCCAGTAGAATTCGCCCACGGCGCGGGCGACGGTCTCGCCCATGCCGGCGTTGGCGGCGTAGTAGCCGCCCATCACGCCCTGCAGTTCGGTGAACTCGCGCACCACGTTGCTGGTCAGGTCGGCGTAGACGTGCGCGGCGGCGGCGGCGACGCTCTGCGCGTTTGCAGCCGCGCCGCCGTTAGCGCAGAGCCAGGCGGCGATCTTTTCCACGCGGGCGGTCTTGTCGGCCATGGTGCCGAGCTTGGCCTGGAAAGTAATGGCGCCCAGCTTGTCCAGGAAATCCGCCAGAGGGACGGCCAGGTCCCGGGTGTAGAAGAAGATGGCGTCGCGGAAGCGGGCTTCCAGCACGTTGCGGAAGCCGTCCTCGACGTTGCGCTGCCCCTTGGAAACGCCGTCGCGCACGCCCACGAAGTAAGGCTGCAGGCGCCCCTTCTGGTCCGCCACGGTGAAGAACTTCAGCTGCTTCTTCATCACCAGGTGCACGAACTCATGCGGCAGCTTCAGGAAATCCTGCGAATAGCCGGCCACCACGCAGACGGGGTACTCCACCAGGTAGAGGTTCTCCTTGAGCAGCTCCTCGTCGGCTTCCACCTCCAGCTTCATGCGCTTCGTGACCGCGGCCAGCTCGCGCCGCAGCACCTCCAGGCGCTCTTCGTCCTTCACGATGACGTTGGCGTGCTCCAGGGCCTTGAAATATTTTTCCGCGGCCCCTATCTTCAGCTGCCGCGAGCCCTTGGCGCTCAGGCCCACGGTGACGCGGCCTGACTTTATGCCCGCCACCGAAAAAACCACGGGCTTGTCTCCGTACAGGGCGAGCAGGGTCCGGATGGGCCGGGCGAAGCGGAAGCGGGTGGACTCCCAGACCATGTTCTTCGGGAACTGCAGCCTGGAGATTATCTGCGGGAAGATCTCCGCCAGCGCCTTTACCGAGGGGCGCCCGGGGATTTTCGTTTCAAAGACCAGCACCTCGCCCTTGTTGGGCACGGTCTCCACGCCGAGCTTGTCGGGCGTGGTGCCGCGCGAACGCGCGAAACCGGCGGCCTGCGGGGTGTAGTTGCCCGCGGCGTCTTTCAGCAGGCGGGAGGCGGGGCCGTAGGCTTTCACCAGCTTCTCCTCGGTTTTGGCCGGCACGCCGGAAATATAGAGCACGAGGCGCTTGTAGGTGCCGTAGGCCTCCACGGCCTCGTAGGGGAGGTTGGCTTCCTTCAGGGCTTCGGCGGCGTATTTTTTAAGCTGCTCTTCGGCCGAGGTGACGAAGCGGGCCGGGATATTCTCGATGCGGATCTCGAGCAGGGCGTCTTTCTTAAGCATTGGCTGCCTCCTTCTTCTCGGAAGGCTCGTTGGCCTCTACGTAGGCGGAGGCGCAGGCCTTGGCGATGTCGCGGATGCGCTTTATCAGCACCGCGCGCTCGGAGACCGAGATCGCGCCGCGCGCGTCGAGCAGGTTGAAATTCTGGGAGCATTTCATCACCAGGTCGAAGGCGGGCAGGTAATAGCCCTTGGCCGCCAGGCGGAAGACTTCCTTTTCCCAATGCTCGAAATTCGAGCGCAGGTTCACGACGTCGGCCTCCTCGAAGTTGTAATGGGAGAACTGTTCTTCCTGGCCCCGGATCATCTCGCCATAGGTCAGGCGGTCGGTCCACATGATGTCGGAGATGCGCTTTTTCTTCTGCACGAACATCGCCAGCCGCTCGAGGCCGTAGGTGATCTCCACGCTGATGGGGTTCAGCTCGTAGGAGGCCATCTGCTGGAAGTAAGTGAACTGGGTGATCTCCATGGCGTCCATCCAGACTTCCCAGCCCACCCCGGAAGCGCCGAGGGTGGGGGACTCCCAGTCGTCCTCTATCCAGCGGATGTCGTGCTCGCTGTGGTCCAGGCCAATGGCCTTCAGCGAATCCAGGTAAACCTGCTGGATGTTCTCCGCCGGCGGCTTTATGATGACCTGGTACTGGTAATACTTGCCGTTGCGGTTCGGGTTTTCTCCGAAGCGGCCGTCGGCCGGCCGGCGGCACGGCTCGACGTAAGCGACGCTGGTCGGCCTGGAAGTGAGCGAGCCGAAGAAGGTAGCGGGGTTGAAGGTGCCCGCGCCCTTCTCCAGGTCGTAAGGCTGTATCAGGGCGCAGCCCTGCCTGGCCCAGTAATGGTTGAGTTTTAAGATTATGTCCTGAAAATTCACGGTAACCTCCGCCGGACAAAAGGGCCCGGTTAATCTAAATATTATACCTATTTGGAGGGACGCGCTTACTTAACGAAGGGCAGGGTGCGCAGGTTTATGTCCACCTGGCCGCTGAAGAAGCGGCTGAACAGGCCGTCTATGAAGACCGCCGCGCGCTCGTCGTCCGGCAGCGCGCGGACGGCCGTCCAGCTGCCGGCGTGCAGGGTATCCCACAGCTCCGCTTCGGGCCCTGTGGCGGTTTCCCGGAAACCGAAGCCGGCCAGGTCCAGGGCGCGCAGGGTGAAGGCGCGGCGCAGCCAGAAGGCGGTGCCGCAGGCGTCCAGGTCGTCGAGGGCGCCCAGCAGCAGGTCGTATTTTTCGGGCGAGGGGCTGGCGGCCGGGGTGAGCTTGTTGACCACTTCGCAGTAATGCTGGGCCATGTAGATCCGGTCCAGGTCCTGGCGGATGCCGCCGAAGACGCTGAGCGTGCGCCCGCCGGTGCACACTGGGAAATTGGATCCCTTCTTTAAATAGAACCTGTAGTCGCCCCAGGAGAAGGCCTCGCTGAGCGCGCGCAGTTTGCCCTTGGCCAGCCGCACGCCCTTGAAATTCACCTCGAGCTTCCCGTGCTCCAGCGTGAACACGGTGACGATCCGGTCGCTCTCCCTGAGCGGCCGCCTCATCAGCACTATCCCGTAATCGCAAAAAATCATTAACCAAATTTTACCACTTATAGTATTGGTCATGTCGGGCGGCCTACCGCAGGGGCCTCGCGAGCCCCGAGCTTGCGTAAGCGCGAGGGGTGGGTGGAGCGAAGCGACACCGCAGTGTGAAAGAGTGAGGCCACGGTGTGGCCGAACGTACCCGGAGAAGGCATACCCTCGCCGGCCTTCAATACTGGGCGTTCCTGTACGCATGGTAGGCCGCCCAAAATTAGTTAAACTATATCTTCTCCAGCGGTTCGGGGGATAACACCCCTGCCAACCCCTTAATGGCGCCTGCGAGTCTGGTTAAGGAATGTCAAATAAACCGGGTTCTGTATCAGAAACTTTGCTTTTTTAAGACTTAATTTATATAATTAGAGCACTATGTTACCTACCTACAGACCAAATGTTGCAAAGCGCAAGAAGCACATCGGCTTCCGCGCCAAGATGAAAACCAAGGGCGGCAGAAAAGTGCTCGCCCGCCGGCGCGCCAAGGGCCGCTGGACCCTGATACCCGATATAAAGTCGTAAGACTTTGCCGGGTTACAGTGAAACAGTTCGCCTTTTCAAAAGCTTCACGCCTACGGCTTAAAAAAGAGTTCGAGGCCGTTTTCGACGCCGGGAACAGGACCGCCACCAGGCATCTGGTGGCCTGGCATTCCAAAGGCGCGGACACAGAAAAAAAGATCGGCCTGATGGTCTCAAAAAAGACCGGCGGGGCCGTGAAGCGGAACAGGTTAAAAAGGCTTCTTAGGGAAGCGTTCAGGCTGGATAGAAAAGAGTTAAAGGAAGGCACGCGCCTTATCATTTATCCCAAAGCGGGCTGCGCCATGAAAAACCTGGCCCAGGCCCGCAAAGAGCTGGAGAATGTCCGGCTGAGGGCGCGCCTTAACGATGACGGCAGATAAGACCGTTGCAAAAAATCTTAAATCGCTCGCGCTGCTCACGCTGCGCTCGGCATACAGGACGTTTAGGCCCGCTCTCGGGCCGGGAACCTGCCGGTTCCATCCGTCCTGCTCCGAGTACGCGTTCCAGGCGCTCGGCAAACACGGGATTTTAAAAGGGGGGAGGCTGGCCGCAAGCCGCCTCTCCCGCTGTCGTCCTTTCTCTCCGGGCGGTTTCGACCCCGTCCCCTGAGCCCCCACGGAAGCCTTCTGCAGTCGCGGGAGGTTAAATGCAGAAGAATTTGATACTGGCAGTAGTATTGTCCTCGCTGGTTTACGTCGGCTGGTATACCTTCGTAGAGAAGAAGATACAGCCGCAGCGCCAGCAGGCCGCGCAGCAGCAGGCGCAGGCCGCCTCGCCCCAGGCGCAGGCTCCGGCGCAGCCCGCCTACCCGGCGGCACAGGCCGAGCCCGCCCCGCTTCCCGCGAACTGGAAAGACAAGGCGATCAAGATAAAGGCCGGCAAGGCCGAGTACACCTTTAACGCCGAAACCGCCTCGCTGGCGAGCGCCGTCTACCAGGGCCCCGTCGCCCCCGTAGAACTGGTGCCCGATCCCCAGCGCGGCTTCTTCTACGCCAGCTTCCCCGGCAAGTTCACCCTGAAGTCAAAAACGGAGAAGTCCGTAGAGTTCGTTTCGCAGCAGGGCCCGCTGCGCATCACGAAAAAATTCACCTTCACCCCGGAGAACGGCGTGAACTACCTGGAGATGGAAGCGGTCAACACCTCCGGCAGCTCCCAGGCGCTGGCCCCGTGGGAGCTCCGCATCGGCCCCGGCCTCGACACCGTCGAGAGCGAGATGAAGGAGAACAAGAGCGAGCTCAAGGCCGTCTACACCTTCAGCGAAACCGGCCGCAAGCACCCCACCCTTAAAGAGGTGGAAGACGACGAGCCCGCCAGGCACGACTGGGTCTGGGCCGGCCTGAGCAACCGCTATTTCCTGGCCGCCTTCGCCAGCCCCAGCTTCAAGGACACCCGCCCGATCAGGCGCGACGAGAAGGTGGGGGAAAACGACGAGACCCCGCTGCTGGCGGTGCCGATGCGCGGCGTCGAGCTTAAGCCCGGCGAGAAAATAGCCTGGACCACCCTGTTCTACCTCGGGCCCAAAGACTACGCGCTGCTGCAGAAGGTAGGCCTCGGCCTCGACCGCGCCGTGGATTTCGGCTTCTTCGCCCCGCTGGCCAAGCTGGCCAATTCCTCGCTGATCTATTTCTACAAAGCCACGGGCAACTACGGCGTGGCCATCATCATCCTGAGCGTCATCATACAGCTCCTGCTCACGCCGCTGAGCTTCAAGAGCTACAAGGCCATGGCCGTGATGAAGAAGATACAGCCGGAGATGCAGGCCATACAGAAGCGCTACAAGGAAGACCCGCAGCGCATGAACAAAGAGATCATGGACCTCTACAAGCGCCACGGCACCAACCCGCTCGGCGGCTGCCTGCCGATGCTGCTGCAGATCCCGGTCTTCTTCGCGCTGTTCACCGCGCTGCGCAACTCGTGGGACCTGCACGGCGCCGCGTTCGTTTTCTGGATAAAGGACCTGTCCTCCAAGGACCCGTTCTACGTGATGCCGCTCGTCATGGGCGGCATCATGTTCCTGCAGCAGCATTTGAGCCCGCAGACCTCCGACCCGGCGCAGGCGACGATGATGAAGTTCATGCCCCTCATCTTCACCTTCATGTTCCTCACCTTCCCGTCGGGGCTGGTGCTGTACTGGCTCATAAACAGCACCTGGGGCTTCGCGCAGACCATGTACCTGCAGAAAAAGATGGGCTGACGTTCCATTTGCGGTAAAAGTAAGGAGACACTCAAATGAGAGAAACAAAAACAGAAGCAAAAACAATACAGGACGCCGTCGAAAAGGGCCTTGCAGAGCTCGGCCTCCGGCGCGACCAGGTTGAAGTGGTGGTCGTCAGCGAGGGGAAGAGCGGCTTCCTCGGCATAGGCGCCAAGAAAGCCTGCGTGATACTGCGCGAAAAGCGCTGGGGCGAAAGCCGCGGCGAAGAGCCGCGCGAAAGCCGCGGCGGCGGGCGCGGCGGCAGCCGCGGCGGCAGCCGGGGCGGACGCAGCAGCGGCGGGCGCGGCGGAGAGCGCGGCGGCAGCCGCGGCGGCAGCCGGGGCGGGCGAGAAGGCGGCGATAGCCGTTCCTCCGCTCCCAGGCGCCCCGGGCGCTACGGTTACGAAGACGCCAGGCTCCCTCCGCCGGAAGCGGGCCGCGAAGAGCGCCCCCAGCGCGAAGACCGCATGCACAGGACGGACCGCGTTTATAAGGAAGAGCCGCTCGGAGCGGACTACGCCGCCATACAGCCGGCGCAGGACCCCGTGGAGCACGCCAAATCGGCCCTGCTCAAGATGCTCTCGCTGATGGGCGTGGAAGCCACGATCAGCGAAGCCAGGCTGGACGCCCCCGAGAACCTGCTGTTCATAAGGTTCGACTGCGCGGACTCGACCGCCTTCACCGAGGAGAACGGCCGCGGACTGCAGTCGCTGCAATTCGTCCTCAACTCGATAGTCAGCCGCAAGCGCGAGCCGCACCTGGCCCTGCGCCTGGACACCGGCGGCTACTGGGACAGCAAGGAAAAAGAGATAGCCGCGCGCGTGGAAGAGGCCGTCAACGACGCCCGGACCAACAACAGGCCCAACCGCCTGGACCCGATGCCCGCCTCGATGCGCAAGATAGTGCACAACCTCATCAAGAGCAAGTACCCCGACATGGAGACGGTCTCCGAAGGCGAGGGGCGCTGGCGCAAGGTGGTCATTCGCAAGACCGAGAGCCAGCAGGAAGCCCAGGCCGCGCAGCCCGCCGCTGAGCAGCCCGCCGCTGAGCAGCCCGCCGCTGAGCAGCCCGCCGCTGAACAGCCCGCGGTTGAACAGCCCGCGGTTAAACAGCCCGCAGCGGAGCAGCCTGTGGAACAGACCGCCGCCCAGCCGGCTGAGCAGACGACCACCGAGCAGAAGTAACCGCTCTTTGGTCAACCCGGCGTGACGGCGAAACCGCTGTCACGCCGTTCCTTTTTAAGAATGATATTGCCGGAGACCGACGACACCATTGCCGCGCAGGCTACGCCCCCCGGGGCGGGAGCCCTGGCAGTGCTGCGCCTCTCCGGCCCGGCGGCCTTCACGGCGGCCGCCGGCTTCCTGCGGCCGGCCCCGCAGGATCCGCCCCACGGCCAGGCCCGCCTGCTGTCCGTGTGCGACGGGGAGAGGCTGGTGGACAGGGCAGTGGTTGTTTTCTTCCGCGGCCCCGCCAGCTACACCGGCCAGGATACCGTGGAGATAACCTGCCACGGCTCGCCCTACATCATCCGGACCATATTGAACCTGGCCGTCAGGAACGGGGCCAGGCCGGCGGAGCCGGGAGAATTCACGCTGCGCGCCTTCCTCAACGGCAAGCTGGACCTGGCGCAGGCGGAGGCGGTGGGACAGCTGATAGAGGCGGGCTCCGAGGGAGCCCACCGCGCGGCCCTTACCCAGGCGGAAGGCGGGCTCTCGCGCGAGGTGCGCGGGATCAGGGACGGGCTGGTGGGCCTGCTGGGAGAGCTGGAGGCGCGGCTGGACGATTCCTACGAGGAGATCCCGGCGCTGGAACTTAAGTCCTTCTCCCGGGCGGCCGGCGAAGCCCGCAAGAAAGCCGCGGCGCTGGCGGCCGGCTACGCGGCCGGGCGCGGCATCAAGGACGGCATAAAGATAGTGATCGCCGGGGCTCCCAATTCCGGCAAGTCCTCGCTGCTCAACGCGCTGCTGGGCTACGACAGGGCCATGGTTTCAAGGGAGGCCGGCACCACGCGCGACACGCTTGAGGCCGGGCTGGAGATAGACGGCTTCCGGGTGCTCTTCACCGACACGGCGGGCCTGGACGCCCGCAGCGCCCCGGCGCTGGAGCGGGAAGGCATGCGGCGCGCGAAGGACGCCATAGCGCGGGCCGACACGGTGCTGCTGCTCGAAGATTCCTCGGCGCCCGAGACCGCCGCCGGCCGCCGCGCGGCAAGCGAGACGCTGCGCCTCGCCCTGAAAGGAGCGAAGATCATACGCGTCAGCAGCAAATGCGACCTGGCCAGACGCAAAAGGCCTCCTGCCGGCGTTCTTAAAGTCTCGGCCAAAACCGGTGAAGGCCTGGCCGCCCTGAAGTCGAAGCTGGTGGCCGAGCAGAAAAAGATATTCAGCGACGGCGCGCAGGCCGTGGTCACCTCCTCCCGTCATTTCGCGGCGCTTTCGGCCGCGGCCGGGGAGCTCGGCCGGCTGGGCGAAGTGCTGAAGAAAAGAAATCCGCCGCTGGAGCTGGCCGCCGAACACCTGCGCGGGGCGCTGGGCGCGCTGGCCTCCCTGCTGGGCGAGACCGCCCCGGAGGAAGTGCTGGCAGGCATCTTCAGGAATTTCTGCGTCGGGAAATGAGGGAAGGAAGGGAAATGTTCAACAATAGTTTTCCGCTCAAGGTACTGTTCGAGCCCGGAGAGGCTTTCGCGGAGATCGCGGCCGGCAGGACAGGCTGGGCCTGGCCGAGCGCCCTGTACGCGCTCTCCGCGGGCGCCTCGGTGCTGCTGTTCAAGCTGGCGCCGCCGGAATTCGTGGCCGAGTCTTTCGAGGGGCTCACGCTCACCCGCGCCCGGGGCTTCTTCTTCTACTTCGCCTTCTCGCTGGCCGGCGGCCTGCTCTTTACCGCTTTCATCTGCTCCCTCATCTCGGCCCTCTCCCGCTTCCTGGAGGGGGGGCGGCTTTCGGCGCGCATCATCGCCGCGGGCCTGGCCGTCGGGGTTTTCGGGATAACGGCCGCGGCCATGCACGGTGCGGCCGGGGGGGCGCGCGCCGCAGGCATCGCCGCGGGCGCGGCGGCGGTCCTTTTCTCCGGGTGGGCGGCCTTCAGCGGCAGGCAGCTTTTCCCGCGCATGCTCAAGGGCATGCTGGCCGTCTCCGCGCTGTCCCTGGCCGCCAGCCTGCCGGCCGGCGCGGCGGTCCTGGCCGGCTCGGTAAAAGTTTATACCGGGGTCGAATATCTTTTCTCCATACTTTCCCTGTACTGGCTGGCCAAGGCGGTCTCCGCCGTTTACGGCGCGTCCAAAGCCAGGGCGGCGGCCGCGACGGTGCTGGCCCTTTTCGGCGGGCTGGCCTTCCTTTTCCTGGTGTTCAACCTCGGGCTGCTGCCGCCCGACATCTTCGAAGCGCTGCTGCTGGTCTGAGGCATGACGGATTTCAACTACCCCGATACTTTCGACGCGATAGTGGTGGGCGGCGGCCACGCCGGCTGCGAGGCCGCGCTGGCGGCGGCGCGCCTGGGCGCCAGGACGCTGCTGCTCACCCAGGACCTGGACACCATCGCCCAGATGTCCTGCAACCCGTCCATCGGGGGCGTGGGCAAGGGGCAGCTGGTGCGCGAGATAGACGCCCTCGGCGGCGAGATGGGCAGGACCGCGGACCTCGCCATGCTGAGCAGCCACCTGCTCAACACCTCCAAAGGGGCCGCGGTGCGCTCGCCGCGCGCCCAATGCGACAAGAAGCTTTACCAGGCCGCGATGAAGCGCGCGCTCGAGCGGGAGCCGAACCTCTGCCTGGTGCAGGACGAGGCGGCCGCCGTGCTGGAGAAGGGGGGCCGGGCGGCGGGCGTGCTGACCGCCCGCGGCACCCGCTACCGCTCAAAGACCGTGATCCTGACGGCCGGCACCTTCCTGCGCGGCGTGATCCACGTCGGGCTGCGCTCCTTCCCTGGCGGCAGGTACAACCACCCGCCGTCGGACCTGCTTTCTAAAAGCCTGGCCGGCCTGGGCTTCAGGCTGGGCCGCCTCAAGACCGGCACCCCGATGCGCCTGCACTCCCGCGGCATAGATTTTTCCAAGTGCGAAAGACAGGAGCCGGATTCCCCGCCGGAGCCCTTCTCCCATTTCACCGGCAAGATCGGCAACCCGCAGCTGCCCTGCTGGATAACCAGGACCGGCCCGAAAACCGCCGCCATAATAAACGCGGCGCTGCACCGCTCCCCGCTCTACAGCGGCAAGATCAAATCGACGGGGCCGCGCTACTGCCCTTCCATCGAGGACAAGGTGGTCAAGTTCCCGCACCACGGCGCGCACCACCTCTTCCTGGAGCCGGAAGGCTTCGGCACCGAGGAATATTACGTCAACGGCCTCTCCACCAGCCTGCCCGAGGAAGTGCAGCGGGAAATAGTGCGCTCCGTAGCCGGCCTGGAGAAGGCCGAGATCATGCGAGCCGCCTACGCCATAGAATACGACTACTCGGACCCCGCCCAGCTGGACTACACGCTGGAGACGCGGCTGCTGCCGGGGCTTTACCTGGCCGGCCAGGTGAACGGCACCACCGGCTACGAAGAGGCCGCGGGCCAGGGCCTGGTGGCCGGCATCAACGCGGCCCGCGCCGCTGCCGGCAAAGAGCCGGTCATCATCCGGCGCGACGAGGGCTACCTCGGCGTTATGATAGACGACCTGGTCTCCAAAGGCGTGGACGAGCCGTACCGGATCTTCACCTCCAGGGCGGAGTTCCGCCTGCTGCTGCGGGCTGACAACGCGGACCTGCGCCTGGCGCCGCGCGGCTTCGAGCTGGGCCTGCTGCCGGCCGGCCTGAAGGCAAACTTCGACGCGTACAAGGCCGCCGTGGAGGCGCTGCTGGACGGCGGCAAGCCGGCCCGGCCGCCCCGCGGGCCCTGGACGCTGGAGAAAGCCCAAAAAACCGCCGCCATCGAAAAGATCTACGCCATGTACGTGCAGCGCAACAAAAAGCAGGCCGAAAAGATGAAGAAGTTCGAAGGGCTGCGCATACCCGCGGAGTTCAGTTACGCCGCCGCCGGGGCGCTGCCGAACGAGGCGCGCCACAAGCTGGAGGCGCACCGCCCGCTCACGCTGGCGCAGGCCGGGCGCATCCCCGGCGTGACGCCGGCCGACGTGCAGCTGCTGTGGGTACTGCTGGAAAAACGCCGCCGCAATGGAGGAAGCCGTGAATGACGCCTTGAAAACTACGCTCGCAGCGTGGGGGCTGGAACTTGGGCCGGCCGCGGAGCGCAGGCTCGGGATCTTCGCCGGAGAGCTGCTCGAGAAGAACTCGATGATGAACCTGGTGTCGAAGAACGACGAGCCGCTGCTCTGGGAGCGCCACATCCTGGACTCGCTGGCCGGCGCCCTGCTGCTGCGGCGCCTTGTGAAACCCGGAGGGACCATAGCGGACGCGGGCTCCGGCGCGGGCTTTCCCGGCCTGGTACTCGCGGCCGTGCTGGAAGAGTTCAGGTTCGAGCTGCTGGATTCCAGGGGCAAGCGCTGCGACTTCCTGGGCCTGGCTGCCGCGTCGATGCTGGCCGGCAACGTCGCGGTGTTCCAGCGCAGGGTGGGGGAAGGCGGCCCCGGAGCGGAGACCAGGTACGCCGCGGTCATCGAAAGGGCCATGGGACAACTTGAAAACATCCTGCCCCAATGCTTAAATATACTGTCCGGGGGAGGCTGCTTCCTGGCCTGGCAGAGCGGCGCCCAGCTGGCCAAGGGGCGGCCCGCCGTGGACGCGGCGCTCAAGAAAGCGGGGGGAGAGCTGCTGGAGAACTTCACCTACCGCCTCCCCGGTGAGGAAACAGACAGGCACATTCTGGTTTTCAGAAAAAGACAGCGCTAAGGACCTATGCACATACTGAATTATTATTTCACGCCGTTCGCGGTGATACTGATACTCTTCGCGCTCTTCTTTTCGGAGCCGGAGCGCTCGGTCACCTACGCCTCCTTCGCCATACTCGCCGCGGCCTTCGCCGCCAATTACTGGCTAAGCAGCAACACCTACCGCTTCCTGCGCTGGAGCCGCCACATCAGGGCGGTCACCGTCTGGATGAACCTGCTGGTGAGCGCCGCCCTCTTCTACCTGCTCTCGGCCTACTGGGCCCCGATGTGGCTGCTCTTCCTCACCGCGCCGGCGGCCAGCGCGATGTACATGAAAAAATGGCAGGTCTTCGCCACCGCCGCCGTCTCGTCGGCCCTCATGGTGGCCATCTATTTCCACAGGGCGGTGACCTTCATCACAGCGGACGCCCCGGACATGACGCTGGCCGCGGCGCTTTCGCAGGCCGCTTCCAACACCCAGCTGCTCGGCATGGCCGCCACGCAGGCGGTCTTCATAGTCTTCTTCTCGATGTTCACCGCCGCGATGGCGGAGATGATAGTCAAGGTGCGCGACTCGATGAGGTAAAGGCGGCGGCCGGCGGCGGTTTCTTTGCATGGACATCTTATCCAAACTGCGGTTGCTCTTCTGGGGGCTTGTCATAGGCCTGTGGGGCCTGTTCATGTACCAGTACATGAGCGAGGACATGGCCACCCTGAAGAGCTTCCGCATCGGCAAGAACCCCTTCGCCGCCAAGCCCTCCTACGACAAGCCCGTCCTTAAGCGCTATCCCGCGCCGGACCACTACCAGCCGCAGGGCGTGCAGGCTGCGCGGCCCCTGCAGCAGGCTGCCACGGGGCAGAGCACGCTGAGCCTGGTAAAAGCCGGCGACGACATCAAGGACATAGCGAGCACGCCGCTGATTCCGGAGCACGCCCCGGGGGACAAAGCCCCCGCCATGCTGCCCGGCGGCGACGAGGGCGCCTACCCGGAGGCCCCGGCGGGCTTCGCCATGAAGGTGACGCGCCACTTCGTGCTTTATGAAGAGGGCCCTGAAGTCTCCGGAGAGCTGGCTGAGATGCTGGAGCTGCTGCACGGCAACATCATGCTGGACCTGGTGGCCTTCTCGCCGTGGACGCGCGAGAAGAAGGTCTACATCTATTACGCGCAGAGCGGGGAAACCTACCGGCGCCTCACCGGCCGGCCGGCCTGGTCGGGCGGCGCGGCCTCACTCTCCGAGCGCAAGATCTACGTCTACAAGAGCGACGAGGCCTTCGGCATTATGGCGCACGAGCTGACGCACATCTATTTCGACAGCTTCTTCCCGGCCTCCACGCCCAGCCCGCTGTGGCTCAGCGAGGGCGTGGCCACCTATATCCAGTCCGAGCGCGGCCTCTCCACGCCCAACTGGCTGGACCAGAACCTGAAGCTGCTCGAGGGCGGCAGCGGCTTCAAACTCGGCGACCTGGTGCGCATCGAGAACATGCAGGGCGCCGACGAGGACAATGTCCGCCTGTGGTACGCGCAGTCCTACAGCCTGGTGCGCTTCCTGATGAAGCTGAAGGCCGGCGACGCCTTCTACATTTTCTGCAAGGAGCTGCGCGACGGCAATCCTCCCAACCAGGCGCTGTACCGCGCCTACGGCATGCCCTACAACAAGCTCTCGTCGCTGGAATACGCCTGGCGCTACGACCTGAAGACCGGCAAGATCTCCGGCACGAACAAATACTAGCAGGGACGTTGTTGAGTTGTTGACTATTTTAGCTGCCTGTGCGAGGGCCTTGTTGCGCACGGGAAATAGTCAACAACTCAACAACGTCCCTTAATATATATATTCCTATATATAGGGGTTGACCGAAATCAACCCCCGTTTTCGCGCCTCCTCGCCACTACTTCCGACCAAAATATTGCGCTAAAACAAGCGCTTTTTACACCGGGTATTGACAAGGGGGGGGTGATGCTATATACTAATAATCCAAGTGGTGGAAAGTGGTGAACAGTGTTTTTTTGTGTTTAATAATGTTGTAAACTGTAAGCACTGAAAGATCCGGTCAAAAAAGTTATGAGCTCACTCTACGGGGAACACACCTACACGATGGACGCCAAAGGCCGCGTCTTCGTGCCCGCGCGTTTCCGCGACGAGCTCCGCAAGGAAGACAAGAACTATTTCATGCTCAGCATCGGGCTCGACCACTGCCTCTACATATTCCTGCCGTCGCAGTGGGAAGAGCTGATAGCGAACAACATGCAGACCTTCAAGTCCGAGAACAAGGAGGAGGAGCGGGCTTTCAAGCGCTTCTTCTTCGGCAACGCCTGCGAGGCGGAACTGGACGAGCAGGGCAGGATTTTAGTGCCGCAGAATCAGAAAGCGTATGCTTCTCTCAAGAAGGACATCCTGATACGCGGCGTCGGTAATAAGGCTGAAATATGGGATGCGCAGGCTTGGTCGAAATACAAGAAAGACGTAATAGATCCCTCGTTCGGAAAGTTCAGCAAGATGTTCGACCTATGACCGAGTACACGCACGTACCGGTCCTGGCCGAAGAGACAGTGAACCTGCTGATAACCGAAAAGAAGGGCACCTACGTCGACGCGACGCTGGGCATGGGCGGGCATACCGCGCGCCTGCTTAACGCGCTGCCCCCGGAGGCCGGGGTGCTCGGCATCGACTGGGACCCGGAGATGGCCGGCGTCGCCGCGCGCAATTTGCAGCCCTTCGGCGCCCGCGTCAAGATAGCGCAGGGCAACTTCGCCAACATAGACGAGATCATCGCCCGCGAGGGGATACGCGCCGTCTCGGGCGTACTGTTCGACCTGGGGATCTCCTCGCTGCATTTCGACAAACCGTCGCGGGGCTTCAGCCTCAAGCACGACGGCCCGCTGGACATGCGCATCAACCCTGATAATCCCCTGACGGCTTACACGATCATCAACCAGTGGCCCTACGAGCAGATAGAGCACCTCATCCGCGTCTGCGGCGAGCGGCATTCCGGCCGCATCACGCGCGCGGTGCTGGAGGCCCGCCGGGCCAAGCCGCTGGAGACCACGGCCGACCTGAGCTCCCTTATAGAGCGCGTGGCGCCGGCGCGGGGGGAGAAAACCCACCCCGCCACCAAGACCTTCCTGGCCCTGCGGGTGGCCGTGAACTACGAGTTTGACAATCTCACGCGCGGCATACAGAAGATCATGCCGCTGCTCAAGCCGGGGGCGCGGATGGGCATCATAACCTTCCACTCCCTGGAAGACCGCATAGTGAAAGAGACGTTCCGGCTGATGGCCAGGATGGGCGGGTGGGAATTAGTGACGAGGAAGCCGGTAAAGCCTTCAGACGAGGAAGTAGCCTCGAACAAGAGGGCCCGCAGCGCGAAGTTAAGGGTAATTGAAAAGCGGTAAGGAGGCACTATGTATCCCGAAAACATCCTTAAGGTTGGCGCGAAGTTCAACAAGCTCCTGCACGGCAGGACCGCCCGGGCGAAGTTCAACGGGCTGAAGGCCGCGGTGTGTCCCACCAAGATCTTCTACCTGTGGGAGAAGCACGGCATAAAGAGGATAGAGCTGTTCAGCATGGAATAAACTTTCGAGGTAAGGCAACATATGCTTAAAAAGACGAGAAACCTGAGATTGGCCGGAGTGGGAATTATCTTCGCCGGGGCCTTCATCTTCGCCGCAGAAAACCTGCAGGCGGTGAAGCTGGGCTACAACATCGAGAAACTGCGCAGGGAGATAAAGGACCTGGAAAGCGCCAATACCTACCTGAAGAAAGAGATACAGGTTTCGTTGTCGCCGGAGAAACTTGAAGCCGAGGCCTCCAGGCTCGGCATGGTTTACCCGGAGCCCGGCGCCGTCGTGATACTCGACGAAAAGCCGGCGGAAGGCACCGCGGGGCGGGGCTGGCTGGCCAGGCTTTTCAAATTTAATAAGTCTTCATAACCGTCGCCTCCCGCCGGGGAAAGAAATGGCGGAAAAAAACTTCAGGACCTTATTCGACAGCATCCCCGTACACGGGGACTCCGGCTTCGCAAGGGCGGCGGCCGCTCATGATAGCCCAAACCTTAAGATCAAGAATACACTTCTGCGCGGCGCTGGCCGCCATCGCCCCTTTGGCGATTGGCGCCAGGCTGTTCTGGCTGCAGACTTTCCGTCACGAAAAGCTTTCAGAAACGGCTTCTAAGGAGTTCAACCGCACCGTCTCGGAGATCGGCCCCCGCGGCCGCGTCTTCGGCGCCGGCGGGGAACTGCTGGCGGAATCCATCGTCACCTGGGACGCCGGGCTCTTCAAGAAGGACCTGGAGGCCGAGGCGAAGGCGAAAAAAGACCCGGGCTACCCCGCCCGCGTGGTCTCGGAACTGACCCGGCTCCTTTCCCTGCCTCCCGCCTTCAGGGAGCGCTACCGCAAAAACAAAAATTTCGTCCCGCTCAAGAGCGGTCTGGACCGGCAGGCCGCCGAGGCCGTAAAGGCGCTCAAGTTCAAAGGCGTCGCGCTGGAGCCGGTGCAGAGCCGCTATTACCCGGCCGGCGACATCGCGCGCGCCATAATCGGCGTGACGCGGGAGGAGCGGGGGCTGACCGGGGTGGAACTGCTCTACGACAAGGTGCTCAGCGGCCACGTCAGCCGGCGCGAGGTAGTGCGCGACGCCTCGGGCCGCGTCATCTTCCAGGACAAACAGGAAAAGGAATCCCGGCCCCGGGACCTGCACCTCACTATCGACAAGAACATACAGTATTTCGCGCAGGAAGCCATACAGAAAGCCGTGGAAAAGAACCGGGCCGAGCTGGGCATGGCGCTGGTGCAGGACCCCAACACCGGCAGGATCCTGGCCATGGCCTCCTGGCCCAGCAGCGTCCAGAAGATAGAGCCGGTGGAATGGGTCTACGAGCCCGGCTCGACCTTTAAAGCGATAACCCTGGCGGCGGCCCTCGAAAAGGGCATAACCAGCGAGCAGAGCACTTTCTACTGCGAAAACGGCGCCTGGGCCTTCAGCAGCAGGATAACCCTGCACGACCACGAGCCGGATAAGACGCTGAACCTCTCCGAGGTGATAGAGCGCTCCTCCAATATCGGCACGGCCAAGCTGGGACTGAAGCTTGGCGTGAAGGACTTTTACTTCTTTACCAAGGCCTTCGGCTTCGGCGCCAAGTCCGCGCTGGGCTTCGCCGGCGAATCGGCAGGCCTGCTGCGGCCGCTGGAAAAGTTCAAGCCCATCGACCTGGCCGTCGGCTCCTACGGGCACGGCATAGCCGCCACGCCGCTGCAGGTGCTCAACGCCTATTCGGCCCTGGCCAACGGCGGGCGCCTCTTCGAGCCGCGCCTGGTGGAGAAGGTTACAGAGTTTGAGGGCGAAGAGGTGTTCCGCAACGAGCCCTCTGTGATACGGCAGGTGATCAGCCCGGGCATCTGCGGGCGGGTTAAGAAGATCCTGCGGGCGGTGGTGGAGAGCGGCACCGGCAAGAACGCCGCCGTGGCCGGCTACTCCATAGCCGGCAAAACCGGCACGTCCAAGAAGATCGATCCGCGCACGGGCAAATACCTGACCGGCCGCAACGTGGCCTCCTTCGCGGGCTTCTTCCCGGTGCCCGCGCCGCAATATACGATCCTCGTGGTGATAGACAACCCCAGGGGGCTTACCTACGGCGGCGAGACGGCCGCGCCCGCCTTCCGCGAGATAGCCTCCAAGATCATAACCCTCAAGGGCATCAAGCCCGATATGCCCACTACGCGCAAGGTCGGCCATGCCGCCCCCGAGCGCCCCATTTCGGACTAACCGGCCCGCCCTAAAATTTTCTATCATTTAAGCATGAAGCTGTCCCTTTTGCTCGAAACCTGCGGCCTGCGGCACGACGGCCCGGACCCGGAGATAACCTCGGTGGTCAACGATTCCCGCCAGGCCGGGCCCGGCGCGCTGTTTTTCGCGCTGCCCGGCGCGAAGACCGACGGGGCCATGTTCATCAGGCAGGCGCTGGAAAAGGGCGCCGCCGCGGTTATTTCCGCCGGTGAGCCGCCGGCGGAGATCCGCGCGGCTTTCCCCGGCGCGGCGCTGCTGAAGGCGGGGGAGATCTCTTCCGCGCTCTCCAGGATCTCGGCGGCTTTCTACGGCCGCCCCTCGGGCAGGCTGAAAGTCTTCGGGATAACCGGCACCAAGGGCAAGACCACCACCGCCTACCTGCTGGAGAGCGCGCTGCGGCTGGCGGGCTCCCGCCCCGGCGTGATAGGCACCATAGATTACCGCATCGACGGCAAGGTGATAGCGCAGGCCGCCAATACCACGCCGCTGGCCCATACCCTGCAGGAGCTGCTCGCCAGGATGGCCGCCGCCGACTCCCTCACGGCCGTGATGGAGGTCTCCTCCCACGCGCTGGCGCTGGGCCGCGTAGAGGACGTGGACTTCGACTGCGCCATTTTCACCAACCTGCAGCAGGACCACCTGGATTTCCACAAGGACCGGGAAAGCTATTTCCAGGCCAAGGCCCGCCTCTTCGACCTGCTCGAGCGCTCGCCCAAGAAGGACAAATGCGCCGTGATCAACGCCGACGACGAGCGCGCGGGCTGGCTGCTCAAGCGCCTCAAGGGCAAGGTGCGGACCGTCACCTTCGGCATAGAGAATTCCGCCGATTTCAGGGCGGCCGACATAGAGATCCTGGAGACCATGACGCGCTTCAGCCTGAAGGCCGGCGCGGAAACCCTGCCGGTGAAGCTCAACCTGCTGGGCCGCCACAACATTTACAACGCGCTGGCCGCCATAGCCGCGGCCGCCTCTGCGGGCGGCCTCAGGCTCCGCGCCGCCGCCGACGGGGTGCAGGCGCTGGCCAACGTGCCGGGCCGCCTCGAGCGGGTGGAGGCCGGGCAGGACTTCACCGTGTTCGTCGATTACGCGCATACCGAAGCCGCGCTGGAGAGCGTGCTGTCCAATTTGGGCCTGCTGCCGCATAACCGCCTCATCACCGTGTTCGGCTGCGGCGGAGACCGGGACCGCACCAAGCGCGCCCCGATGGGCGCGGTGGCCTGCGCCCTGAGCGATCTGGCCATAATCACCAGCGATAACCCGCGGAGCGAGGACCCGCTGGCCATCATCGACGACATAGAACAGGGCGTAACGGACAAGTATTCCAATTTCGAGGTGCTGCCGGACCGCGGGGACGCCATTGAAAAGGCGATCCTGCAGGCGCGCAAGGGCGACATCGTGCTAATCGCCGGGAAAGGGCACGAGACCTACCAGATCCTGAAGGACAAGACGATAGATTTCAGCGACACCCAAACCGCCGCCGCGGCGATAAGGAAGAAACTGGGCCTATGAACCTAAAGACCGACCTGGGCACCCTGGCCGGGGCCGTGAACGGGAAACTGCTGAAAGGCGATCCCGCCGCCCCTTTCACCTCTTTCGTCACCGACACGCGCAAGCTCAAATGCGGAGAATTTTTCTGGGCTCTGAAAGGCGCCGCCTACGACGCGCACTCTTTCCTGCCCGCCGCCGCGCCCTGCGCCGCCGGCTTCCTGGCGCGCGAAGAAGCGCTGGCAGCGCTGAAGGACCTGCCTCCGGCGGCCGTCGGCGTCGCCGATACGCTTAAAGCGCTGCAGGACCTGGCCGCCTGGCACAGGCAGCGCTTCCAGATCCCGCTCGTGGCCATAACCGGTTCCAACGGCAAGAGCACCGCCAAGGAGATGCTCAAAAGCATTTTCGCCTGCGCCGGGGAAACCTGCTCCAACGCCGGCAACCTCAACAACCAGTTCGGCCTGCCGCTGTCCCTGCTGGAACTCGACCAGCGCCACAAGTACGGCGTCTTCGAGCTCGGCGCCTCGCGCCGGGGGGACATAAAGGAGATAGGCGAGGTGGCGCGCCCGACCTGCGGCATAATCACCAATATCGGCCCGTCCCACCTGCAGTATTTCGGCGACCTGGAGACGATCTTCGAGACCAAGACCGAACTGGCGGCCTGCCTGGCCCCCGGCGGCACGCTGGTCTACAATTACGACGACCGCTACCTCTCGCGCCTCAACGGCCGCGCCTTTAAGAAACTGACCTTCGGCCGCGACCCCGGCGCCGACCTGCGCGTGCTGGAGGGGAACAATTTGCGCCTGGAATACGGCGGCAATATCCACGAGATCAGGCTGCCGCACGCCGGAGGGCACAACTACCTCAACGCCGCCGCGGCCGCGGCCGCCGCGCTGTCGGCCGGCCTGGACTTCGCCGTTATCCGCAAAGGGCTGGAGAACTACACCCCGCCGCCGATGCGCCTGCAGGAACTGCACATTAAAGGCGCCACGGTTATCCTGGACGCCTACAATTCCAACCCGCAGTCCGCCGCCTCGGCCATAAAGCAGGTCTTCGGCATGCCCAAGCCCCTCTATATCATGATGGGCGACATGAAGGAGCTGGGCCGGCACTCCGCCCATTACCATACCGACCTGGGCGCCGCGCTGGCCCACACCGGCGCCGAGCGGGTCTTCCTCGCGGGCCCGGAGATGCAGCCCGCCGTAGAGGCCTACCTGGCCGCCGGCGGCAAAACCCTGGTCTACGCCGAAACCCTCGACGGCTGGCTGGGAGAGGCCAGGGAACTTATCGGCGCAGGCAAAGGCACTTTTCTGATCAAGGCCTCCCGCTCCATGAAATTCGAACGCATTATAGAAGGATTATAAAATCAGCCCGCGCAACGGAGTAAACTTACCGCTATGAACAAACCCGCAAAAACAGAACCTAACGCGATCACCACGCGCGCCCAGGACTACTCGCAGTGGTACCTGGACGTTATCAAGAAGGCCACGCTGGCCGAGCATTCCGCGGTGCGCGGCTGCATGGTCATCCGGCCGCACGGCTACGCCATCTGGGAAAAGATGCAGCGCGAGCTAGACGACAGGTTCAAGGCCACCGGCCACGAGAACGCCTATTTCCCGCTGTTCATCCCGCTGTCGCTGCTCGCCCGGGAGGAGAAGCACGCTTCCGGCTTCGCCAAGGAATGCGCCGTGGTAACGCATCACCGCCTTAAATCCGTCAACGGCGAGATTGTCCCGGACCCGGAGTCCAAGCTCGAGGAGCCCCTGGTGGTGCGCCCCACCAGCGAAACCATAATCTGGGAGCAGTACAAGAGCTGGATCCAGAGCTACCGGGACCTGCCCCTGCTGATAAACCAGTGGGCCAATGTGGTGCGCTGGGAAATGCGCACGCGCCTGTTCCTGCGCACCGCCGAGTTCCTCTGGCAGGAGGGGCATACCGCCCACGCCACGGAGAAGGAGGCGCTGGAGGAAACCTGGCGCATGCTCGAGGTATACGCCGATTTTGCCGAGAACGTGATGGCCGTGCCCGTGATCAAGGGCCGCAAGACCGAAGGCGAGCGCTTCGCCGGGGCCCTGGAAACCCTCTCCATAGAGGGCATGATGCAGGACGGCAAAGCCCTGCAGATGGGCACCAGCCATTACCTGGGCCAGAACTTCTCCAAGGCCGCAGACGTCAAGTTCCAGAACCGGGAAGGCCAGCTGGAATACGTTTACGCGACGAGCTGGGGCGTCAGCACCAGGCTGGTCGGCGCCCTGATCATGACCCATTCCGACGACGCCGGGCTGGTGCTGCCGCCGAAGCTCGCCCCGGTGCAGGTCATAGTGATCCCCATTTTCAAGAGCCCGGAAGAGCAGGCCAGGACCTCGGAGGAGGCGAAGAAGGTCGCCGCCGAGCTCAAGGCGCTGGGCGTCGCGGTGAAGGTGGACGACCGGGACGGCATTATGCCGGGCGCCAAGTATTACGAGTGGGAAGGCAAAGGCGTGCCGCTGCGCATAGAGGTCGGCCCGAAGGATTTGGAGAAGGGCTCCCTCTGCATAGCGCGCCGCTTCGTAACGGAGATCAAGGGCGAAAGTCCCGAAGACCAGCGGCGCCGCCGCAAGGCTTTCCTGCCGCGGGCCGAGGCGATAGCCTCCATAGTGCCCACCCTCGCGGCCATGCAGGCCGAGCTGCTGGAGAAAGCCCGGCAGGCCAGGGCCGCCCGCACGCGCGTCTTCGACAAGCTGGAAGACTACGAGAAGTTCTTCAAGGACGAGGGCGGCGGCTTCGCCTGGGTGCACTGGGCCGGCACCGCCGAGCAGGAAGAGGAAATGGCCAAGCGCTTCGAGACAAGCATCCGCTGCCTGCCTTTCGAGGACCAAGTCCCGCCCGAGGCGAAGGGCGAAGGCGTCTGCATCCTGACGGGCAAGCCCTCCAAACAGCGCGTCCTGATGGCCAAGTCCTACTGACGACGCGGTGCTCTGGAGAATGAACGGAACCGCCGGGGCAACCCCGGCGGTTCTGCTTTGCGGCCCGCCGGGGCCCCTATCTTTTGGAATCCACTACCGCTTTGACCATCTCGTCCCAGTGGGTGGTTTGGGAGAAGGTCAGGTATTCATACTTGGGCTTGTAGTTCATGTAGAAGAGCGGGAAGAAGACCGAGACGCCGTTGGCGTCCTTTGATTTGTGGCCCAGGGCGTCGTTGCGCAGAATAAATTTTTCGGACAGGAAGACTATGACTTCCTTCGCCGCTTCCCTGACCGCAGGGGTGGGGGAATTGTCGAAGTAGAGCTTCATCAGCTGGTACAGGTCGCGCGCGTCTTCATCTTCGAAGTTGCGCAGTCCCCATTTCTTTTCGTGGTAGAGCGCCATGTCCGCCGGGGACGCGAGCACCAGCCGCGCGAACTTATCCATCAGCCGCGCCAGCTCCGGCGCCGCCGAGGGCCGCACGATGGACATGGTCACCGACATCTTCTGCGTCCCGTAATAGAACTCGGAGAAGCCCTTCATGATGGACTGCGCGGCGGAAAAAGAGTCGGAGGGGCCGGCCGCGAGCGCCTTCAGGAAGACCTCGTAGTTATAGCCGCTGCCCGGCGTGGTTTCCTGCGAGCCCACCACGTATTCCGCGGAATCCTTCAGGTCGTAGATGACCTCCACCGTCTGCATCAGGCAGGCGTCCGAGGCGTAGACGTTCACGCCGCCGCCGGCCTTTATGGCCGCCGCCAGTTCGGCGGGGGAGATATGGTGGCCGGAAGGCTCGTCGTAAGAAATGCCCTTGGCCGCGCCGGGAGGCGGCTTCACGCCGCGCCAGCCGCTGCCATGGCCGCCCACGATCAGCATGTATTTCCTGGCGGGATAGGCCGCCTTTCCCCAGGCTATGAATTCGGCCAGGTGCTTCCAGTCGCCCATGTCGGCGTCGGGGAAATGCGCCAGCACCGGGGAATTGATCTTCAGCGGGTCGGCGTCCTTGACCATCAGGAAGCGGCGCGAGCCGGTCCAGTCCGCCTGAGGGGGCGCGGGCTCCTGCACGGAAGAGAAGGGGTTGAAGGGAGGCGCCGTCACGATGCGGCCCATCTCTACGACGACGTTGACTTTCCCCGTGGAGCCGGCGGCCTCCATCTCGTTGACGTCCTTGATGGCCTCGAGGCCCAGATTGTTGCGGGCGCTCACGTAGATCAGCACGGTCCATTCTTTCGGCGCCGGGCGATCTTCGGCGGGCGGGACGGGGATCTCCACGGCCGGCAGGCCGGCAAGGTTCAGCGCTTCGAGTTCGAAAGCGCCCGCGGGAAGGGCGGAGATCAAAAGAAGGAGGGCGGCGAAAAAGGGATTTAATTTCACGTTCATATTATAGCGGCACCGCCAAATGTCCGCATGAGCATTAGGGGCAAAGTCCGCCTAGGACCTTGGGGAAAAGACAACCCGCTAAAAAAGTATTAAAATATAGTTATTAATAGAAGCAGCCAAGCCGCTTCCAGGAGACTATGCTCTACTACGCGCACTATCTGAAAGACTTCTTCAGCCCGCTCAACGTTTTCCAGTACATCACCTTCCGCGCCGGCGGCGCCGTGATCACCTCCTTCCTCTTAAGCCTCCTGATCGGCCCCTGGCTGATAGCCAAGCTGCGCACCTTCAAGATAGGCCAGATACAGCGCACCGACGGCCCCCAGTCGCACCTGGCCAAGCAGGGCACCACCACCATGGGCGGCCTGCTGATCTTCCTGACCCTGCTGGTCTCCACCGCCCTCTGGGCGCGCATGGACAACCGCTTCATCCTGCTGATGCTGTTCACCACCGTGGTGCTGGCCTTCACCGGCTGGATGGACGACTACACCAAGCTGGTAAAGAAGAACCCCAAGGGAGCTTCCTCGAAATTCAAATTCTCCCTGCAGCTCTTTACCGCTATCAGCGTGGTGGTCTACCTGGCCGTCAGCCCGCCCAACGCCGAGTACGCCAACCTGCTCTCGATCCCCTACACCAAGGAAGTCTACCTGAACCTCGGCTTCCTCTACGCGGCGCTCGCCATGCTGGTCATCATCGGCTCGTCCAACGCCGTGAACCTTACCGACGGCCTCGACGGCCTGGCCGCCGGCTCGATAGTCTTCACGGCCCTGACCTTCGCGATTATAGCCTACGCCGCCGGCAACGTGAAGTGGGCCTCCTACCTGAAGCTGATCTACGTCGACGGCGCCGGCGAGATAACCGTCTTCCTGTCCGCGCTGATAGGCTCCTGCCTGGGTTTTTTGTGGTACAACGCCCACCCGGCGGAGGTGTTCATGGGCGACACCAGCTCGCTGTTCCTGGGCGGGGCCATAGGCACGGCGGCCATAGTCACCAAGCAGGAACTGCTGCTGCCGGTGGCCGGCGGCATCTTCCTGGTGGAGACCCTCTCGGTGATCCTGCAGATGGGCTCCTTCAAGCTGCGCAACAAGAAGCGCCTCTTCCTGATGGCCCCGATACACCACCATTTCGAGCTGAAGGGCATAGCCGAGTCCAAGGTGACGGTGCGCTTCTGGATCGTCGGCATCATGCTGATGCTGATAGCGCTCTCGTCGCTGAAGATACGCTGATATGTTCAACCCGCAAGACCTGAAAGGCCGCAAGGCGCTGGTAATAGGCGCCGGCAAGTCCGGCGTCGCCTGCGCGAACCTGCTGGCGGCCCGCGGCTTCTCCGTGCTGCTCTCGGACGGCGCGCCGGCGGCCGAGCTGAAAGACAGGCTCAAGGGCCTCGCCCGCTCGGTAGAGACGGAGACCGGCGGCCACGGCAGGCGGGCCTTTGCCTGCGGCTTCGCCGTAAAAAGCCCCGGCATGTCCCACGCCAACCCGCTGATAAAAGCGCTCAAGAAAAAGAAGATCCCGGTTTTCAGCGAAATAGAAATAGCCCTGGCCTTCTCCCGCGCCGGCTCGCTGCTTGCCGTGACAGGCACCAACGGCAAGACCACCACCACCACGCTGCTGGGGGAGATCATGAACGCCGCGCTGCGCCCCGGCGGCCGCGCCCTGGTCTGCGGGAATGTCGGCATCCCGGCGGCCGAGACCGCGCCCAAGGCGCGCCCCGGAGACGCCGTAGTTATGGAAGTGTCCAGCTACCAGCTGGAAGACAGCGCCCACATTAAGCCCGACGCCGCCTGCGTGCTGAACGTCACCCCCGACCACCTGGACCACCACGGAAGCATGGCCGCTTACGTCGAGGCCAAGAAAAAAGTCTTCAGATTCCAGGACAAGGACGGCTGCTGCGTTTTCAATTTCGAAGATAAATACTGCCGGGAGCTGGCCAAAGCCTGCCCGTCAAAAGCGCTGTTCTTCTCCTCCCTGCGCGCCGGCGGCAGACTCGCCGCGTGGGCGGCCGGGGGGAAGATCCATTTCAAACATGGCGGCAAGGCCTTCGCCGTAAAGCCGCCTGCCCTGCCGGGCGCGCACAACCTGGAGAACGCCATGTGCGCCGGGCTGATGGCCCTGCACTGCGGCGCCAGCCCCGCGGCGCTGAAAAAAGTCTTCTCCTCCTTCAAGGGAGTGGAGCACCGCATAGAGCCGGCCGGGACGGTGCGCGGCATAAATTTCGTAAACGACTCCAAGGGCACCAACGTGGATTCCACCGTCGTGGCGCTGAAGGCGCTCGGCGCGAAGAAGAATATCTGGCTCATCCTGGGCGGGCTCGGCAAAGGCCTGCCCTACGCCCCGCTGATCCCGCTGATAAAGAGCAGCGTGAAAGGCGTGCTGGCCATAGGCGCGGACGCGCCCAAGATCGAGGCCGAGCTCGCCGGGAGCGCGCCGCTCATAACCGCCGTCACGATGGAGACGGCCTGCCGGGAGATACTGCAGCTCGGCGAGAAGGGGGACATCGCCCTCTTTTCCCCGGCCTGCGCCTCCTTCGACCAGTTCAAAGATTTCGAGGACCGGGGGCGCAAGTTCAAGGCCTTCGTGAAGAGGCTCGGCGCCTGACGACAACCATGGACTACGCCTCGAAACGCCAGAAGCCGGCCTACAATGTCATCAATAACCGCAACCTGCGGTTCATGGACTACCCGCTCTTCTTCGTCGTGATCATACTGCTCGCCATGGGCCTGGTCTCGCTGTTCTCGGCGAGCGCCATCTGGGCCGGCAGCAAGGGGCTGGATACCCTCTTCTTCACCAAGAAGCAGGCGCTATTCATGCTGACCGGCTTCGGCCTGATGGCGGCGGCCATGCGCCTGGACCTGGAGCGCGTACGCCCCTACATCAAGCCGGCCTTCCTGGTGACGGCCGCGCTGCTGCTGCTGACGCTGTTCATGCCCAAGGTGGCCGGCGCCCGCCGCTGGATCCCGCTGGGCTTCATGAAACTGCAGACCAGCGAGTTCGCCAAGATCATAGTGATCCTTTACCTCGCCGACTATTTCGACCGCAATATGAGCCGCCTCAAAGAAAACTGGCGGGAGTTGCTCAAGCCGCTCGTCGCCACGCTCGTCGTCCTGGCCCTGATCGCCGCGGGGCCCGACCTGGGCACGCCCGCGCTGATCTTCGGCGTGGCCCTGTTCATGGCGGGCGCCGCCGGCGTGCCGCTCAAGTTCGTCCTTGCCCCTCTCCTGGCCGCCATCCCGGTCATTATCGTGCAGTTCATACTCTTTCCCTACCGCATAGCCCGCCTGAAAGCGGTGCTCTCCCCGTGGAACGACACCTCGGGCAAGGGCTACCAGCTGGTGCAGGGCATGCTCGCCGTCGGCTCCGGCGGCTGGTTCGGCAAGGGCCTCGGCGCCTCCAAGCTGAAGCTGATGTACATTCCCGAGCCCCACACCGATTTCATTTTCCCGGTCGTAGCGGAGGAGCTGGGCCTGGTGGGCGGGCTGTTCATCACCGGGCTCTTTACGGCCCTGCTGCTGAAGGGCGCGCGCATTGCGCGCAACGCGCCCAGCATCTTCACCTCCCTCACCGCCCTGGGCCTGACGCTGCTCATCTCGCTGCAGGCCTTCTACAATATCGGCATGTCCATCGGCATCCTGCCTACCAAGGGCATCCCGCTGCCCTTCTTCTCCTACGGCGGCTCTTCCATCTGGTCAGCCATGATCATGGTCGGCATCATCCTCAACGTCTCGGCCCACAGGAGCGGCAAACAATGGTAGAAAAAAAGCGCGCCCTGATAGCCTCCGGCGGTACCGGCGGGCATTTTTACCCCGGTTTCGCGCTGGCGGTAGAGCTGCGCGCGCGCGGCTGGCAGCCGCTCTTCCTGGTCAAGAAAGAGGATATCGCCCGCCCGGCCCTGGAGGAAGCGGACTTCCCCTACGCCGAGCTGGATATGGTCGCGCTGCCGCGCAGCCTGGATCCCTTCAGGCAGGCGGCGTTCTTCTTCAAATTCCTGAAATCCCTGGCGCTGGCCCGCAGGATAATGTCCGACTTTAAGCCGGCGGCCGTGATCGGCACCGGCAGCTACGTCGCTTTCCCGGCCGCCCTGGCGGCACGGCTGGCCGGCATCCCGGTCTACATACACGAGTCCAACGCCAGGTTCGGCCTGGGCAACCTCCTGGCCGCCCGGTTCTGCCGCCGCGCCGCGCTGGGCCTGCCGGTACAGGACAACCCTTTCGAAGCTCGCTCCGTGCTGACCGGCACGCCGATACGCGAGGCCTTCAGGCAGGAGCGCGCCCGCGCCGGCGCGCGCGCGGCGCTCGGCCTGGAGCCGGCTAAATTCACGGCGCTGATCTTCGGCGGCAGCCAGGGGGCGCGCCGCCTCAACGCCGCCTTCATCTCCGCCGCCAGGATCCTGAAAGGGGACCTGCAGGCCGTGCACGTGACCGGCCGGAAGAATTTCGAAGAGGTGCAGGCCGCCTACGCGGAGGCGGGCCTGGGCGGAGAAAGCGGCCTGAAGGTCTTTGACTACCGCGAGGATATGCCGGCGCTGTACGCCGCGGCGGACCTGGTGATCTCGCGCTCCGGCGCCAGCACCGTGGCCGAACTGGTCCAGCTTAAAAAGCCGGCCATCCTGGTGCCGCTGCCCACCTCGGCCGGCGACCACCAGAAGCACAACGCGCTGGCGCTGGCCGGCAGCGGCGCCGCCCTCTGCCTGGACGAGGGGCCGGATTTCGACAACAGGCTGGCGGCCGCCATACGCAATTTCATAGGCGACCCGGAGCGCGCAGCCGGGATGTCGGCGAGCTACGCCAGAACCGGCATCCCCGGCGGCCTCGCGGCCGCCGCGGCCCTGGCCGACCTGGTAGAAAAAGACGCCTTGATTTAAACGGAGGAAAACTAAAATGGAAATAGAGAAAGGTGCGAAGTGGGTGAAGTTCGACGTGATGGAGCGCTTCATGCGCGACGTCTTCAGGGGCATAGGCGTGCCGGCGGAGGAGGCCGCGGTCTGCGCCGACGTGCTGATAACCGCGGACAAGCTGGGCATAGATTCGCACGGCGCCTCGCGCCTGAAGCCGATCTATTACGACCGCATCAAGCAGGGAGTACAGCTGCCGAAAACTAAATTCGAAGTGGTCCGCGAGACCCCGACCACGGCGGTCATCGACGGGCATAACGGCATGGGCCACTACATCGCCAAGCGCGCCATGGAAATGGCCGTCAAGAAGGCCAAAAAGTTCGGCCTCGGCATGACGGCGGTGCGCAACTCCACCCATTACGGCATAGCCGGCTACCACGCGATGCTGGCCTCGAAGGCCGGCATGATCGGCATCACCGGCACCAATGCCCGCCCGTCGGTCGCCCCGACTTTCGGCGTCGAGAACATGATGGGCACCAACCCGCTCACGTTCGCTATCCCCACCGACGAGAAATTCCCGTTCCTGCTCGACTGCGCCACGCCCATCACGCAGCGCGGCAAGATAGAGGTTTACGCCAAGCTCGGCAAGAAGATGCCCAAGGGCTGGGTGATCGACGAGCACGGCAACTCCAAGACCGACTCCAGGGCCGTGCTCAAGGACCTGGTGGCGGGCACCGCCGCCCTGGTGCCGCTCGGCGGCATCGGCGAGGAACTGGCCGGCTACAAGGGCTACGGCTACTGCACCGTGGTGGAGATCCTCTCCGCCGCCCTGCAGCAGGGCGCCTACATGAAGGCGCTGCTCGGCGTGGACAAGAAGGGGAAAAAGATCCCCTACCCGCTCGGGCATTTCTTCCTGGCCATCGACATCGAACACTTCGTGCCGCTGCGCTCTTTCAAGAAGACCGCCGGCAATATCCTGCGCGAACTGCGGGCCTCGAAGAAGATGCCCGGCGCGAAGCGCATCTACACCGCCGGCGAGAAGGAACACCTGGCCTGGCTGTACCGCAAGGACCGGGGCGTGCCGCTTAACAAAGAAACCCAGGGCGAGATCATCGCCATGCGCGACGAGCTGGGGCTGAAGCAGTACAAATTCAGCTTCTGACCCGCGCGGGGGACGTTACAGGGGAGAAAGAGGCGCCGCCGCCTCTTTCTTTCTTTTTCCCCTGTTGCTTTCCACAACCGCGCGTTGCTATCATTTAACTGATGTTCGAAGAGGACCAGATTTCAAAGTACGCGCTATACCTGGCGTTCTTCCTGACCTTCATCGGCTACGCCGGCAGGTACACCGGCATAGAGCCGATAAACAACCAGTTCTTCCCTTTCGCGGCCTGGAGCTTTATCCTGCTGGCCGACAACCTCGCCTACCGGTTCAAGGGAAATTCCCCGCTGATCTCCCGCCCCGCGGAATTCTTTTTCCTGGCGGCCTGGTCGCTGGCCCTGGGCGCCCTGGCGGAGCTGCTGAACGTGCGCCTGCAAGCCTGGCACTATTTCGACCAGTCCTCGGTGCTGCCCACCCGCTGGGGCGGGCGCCTGCTCTCCTGGGCGGCGGCGCTGCCCTGCCTCTTCGTCCTGGACGAACTGTTCAGGTCTTTCGGCTTTTTCCGCGGCCTCAAATCCGCCCCTTTCAAGATCCCAAAGGCCCTGCCCCGCTACTTCCTGGCAGCGGGGGCCGCGCTGCTGCTCACCGCACTGGCCAAGCCGGCGCTGTTCTGGCCGCTGGCCGTGCCCGCCGCGGCCCTGCTGGCCGAGCCCCTCAACCTGCGCCTGGGCCTGCCTTCCCTGCTGCGGGAGCTGTCGGGGGGATTGCCGGCTAAGACCATACGCCTGGCCCTGGCCGGGCTCGCCTGCGGCCTGCTCTGGAACTGGTGGAACCGCGCCGCCGGCTCCGGCTGGGAATACAGCCTGCCTCCCTGGCTGGCCCCGCTGCCCGAGGCCGCCTACGCCGGCTTCCCTGTCCTGGCCCTCGCGGCCTATTCCCTCTATAGCCTGGCCTCCTGGCTGCGCTCCGGCAAGACCTGGGAAGAGAACGCCTGGACCATGCCGGGTGCACCGCCCCGGCCCGCCCTGCAGTGGGGCGCCGCCGCCCTTCTTATTATTACCTCTTATATCGCCCTCAGGGCGGTGGACTACCATACCGTAAGAATGTACCTCGGCTGGACCTGAGCCGGCTTTGCCCTTAAGACCTATATACGCATAGGTCCACCGGCCCCCTGCAAAATAGGCCTACTGGCTATTGACTTTCGTCAACTCCCGCTGTATAACATAGCGCAAGCAAATGCAGCGTTTTGGAGGAGTTATGAAAAACATCGTAAAAAACACCCTGGCGGCCGCGGCGATACTCTCCATACTGCCCGTTCTCTCCTTCGCCGAGAGCAAGAGCATCTACGGCGGCGACAACCGCAAAGAATACTTCCAGCTGGACGCGGCGCAGAAAGCCCTGGCCGACTCCACCGTTTCGCTCTGGAAATCAGCCTCTGTGGAGGCCCTCAATCCCGGCGGCGTAAAACTCAAGACGATCAATTTCGGCGACCGCCTGAACCTCTGCCCCGGTGAAAAGTTCCGCGAGCAGCCCATAGGGGCCTTCTGCTCCGGCGCCCTGGTAGGGCCCGACCTGATCATGACCGCCGGCCACTGCATCAAGACCGACGCGCAGTGCAAGGACACCAAATTCGTCTTCGGCTATAACGTAGGCGGGGAAGGCGCGGAGGCCACGACCGCCCTGCCCTCCGGCAACGTTTACGGCTGCGCCAAGGTGGTGAAGCGCTTCCTGGCCGGCGAGCCCAACTCGGCCAATCCCACCGGCCAGAACCTGGGCGCCGACTACGCGCTGGTGCAGCTCGACCGCAAGGTGGCCGGCCGCAAGCCCCTGGCCGTCAACCGCGGGACCAAGCTTAAGAACGGCGACGGCATCTTCGTGGTAGGCCACCCCGTGGGTCTGCCGCTCAAGCTGGCCGACGACGCCAGGGTGCGCGACTTCTCCAAGGTCGGCTACTTCACCGCCGACCTCGACACCTTCGGCGGCAACTCCGGCTCCCCGGTCTTCAACACGAGGACCAAAAAGATAGAGGGCATCCTGGTGCGCGGCGACGAGGACTTCATCGACAGCCCCGCCGGCTGCACGACGATGGCCACCTACGAGCAGACCGGCGGCCGCGGCGAGGACGTCACAAAGATCTCGGAACTGGCCTCCTTCATCCCGAAGCTGGCCGGCGAAAAATCGGCGGAAATAGAGATAATGCAGGTAGAGGCTCCCGCCATAGATCTGGGCACGGCACGCCCCCTTGAGCTGTCAGGGGAAGTAGCCTTCGACTAGCGCCCGACGGATTGGGCTTAAGAAAACACGCGCCCGGGGCGGCTTCCCCGGGCGCGCTTTTTTTGCCCGCCCTTAAAGTTGTATCCTTTTAACCGATGAAAAAACTGCTGTTCCTCGCCGCCTGCGCCGCCCTGGCAGGCTGCTCTGCCGCTACCGGGCGCCTGCTCTCAGACGACCCGCGCGCGCGCGCCGAGGCCGCCGAAGCCGCGGCGGCCGCTGGCCCGCGGGAAAAGAAGGATATCGTCCGCGCACTGAAGCGCGTGCTGGCCGACTCTGACAGCGGGGACCGGGCTTACGCCGCCGCCGCCCTGGAAGACCTGGGCCCGGCCGCGGCGGACGCCGTTCCCGAACTGATAGCGGCCCTGGGCGGCGCGGACCAGTCAGTGTCAGCGCCCGCTGGGCGCGCCCTCTCCAAACTGACGGAGGCCGCGCCGGCCCTGGCGGCCGCGCTCTCAGCCGAAAGCCCCGAACTGCGGGCGCAGCTGGGCCGCATCCTTGCCGCGCAGGGAGAGCCGGGCGCGAAAGCCCTGGCTAAGAATTTCGAACGGGGGGACAAGCAGCTGGCCCTGAGGTCGTCGCAGGTCCTGGAGGAGATGGGGCCGGCCGCTGAAAAAGCCGTACCGGTCCTGGCCCGGGCCGCCGCCAGCTCCGACGCCGAAGTGCAGGCCGCGGCCGCCGCGGCGCTTTCTGGCATAGGACGCCCCGCCGGGCTCTGGCTGGCCGACGCTTTAAGATCCCCGAACCCGCGCTCCCGGGCCGGGGCGTCGCTGGTACTGGGCGCCATGCTCCGCCCGCCCGCCGAGGCGCTGGAGGCCCTAGCCGGCGCGCTCGAAGACCAGGATGCGGCGATCCGCCTGCATAGCGCCATGGCCCTCGCGGCTTATACGCCGGAAGTGCTGGCGGCCCTGCCCGAAAATTTTATCCCGGCCCTTTCTAAAGCCGCCGCCGGCGGCGAGGCAGCCGAGTGGGCGCGCCGGGCCCTGCTCAAGACCGGCAGAGCTGACGGAAGCTGGCTGGCCGACGCGCTGAAAGCCAGGGACCCCCTGTCGCGCGAAGCCGCGGCGGCCTCGCTGGCCGGCCTGAAACAGCCTCCGGCCCAGGCCGTCAGGCCGCTGCTGCTGGCCCTGGCCGACGGGGAAGCCGCGGTGCGCAGGGCGGCGGCGGCCGCCCTGGGGAATTACGCTTTCAGGACGCCCAAGGCGCTGCCCAGGAACGCGCCCGCGGTCATCGCCATAGCCCTGGGGGACAAAGACCCCCAGGTCAGGGTAGCCGCCGCCGAAGCGCTGGGCGCGCTGGGGCCCGCGGCAGCCGCCGCCGAGCCGGAGCTCTGGGAAGTTTTCAAGTCAGCCGACTGCCGCCAGCGCGCCGCGGCGGCCAAAGCGCTGGGAGCCATAAAGCCCCGGCTCCTGAAAAACCGCGCCATAGTCCGGGCCCTGCAGAAGCCCTGCCCCGCCAAGCCGGTCCTCGACCCGGCCCTGCCCGGGCTGGGGCTCTCCGTCCCTCCCGCGCCGCAGACCGCGGCTCCCTGAAACACGGTCCGCGGCTGCGTGCCCCGGCGGCGCCGCCAAGCCGCCTCTTTTGATATACTTATTTGCAGCGGGGCTTATAATATTTAACGGTACAGCGCGGAGGATTCATGGGCATACACAGCATGGAACTTATCACCGTAGTTGTGCAGCGCAAGGACGGCCAGAAGGCCATCGACTCTGCGCTCAAGCACGGCGCGCCGGGGGTCACCAGTTTCTACGGCCGCGGCACCGGCGTGCGGCAGAAGCTCAGCCTTTTCGGCATGTTCATAGAGGCCGAAAAACACATCATACTCATAGCCACCACCGCCGAGAAAGTGGACAAGATACTCGACGGCGTGGCCAAGGACCTGGAGCTCGACAAGCCGGGCAAGGGCTTCGCCTACGTGCAGACGATAGGCCGGGTTTACGGCTATTACGAGGGCGGCGATGGCAAAAAGCCTGCTTAAACTGGTACTGCTGGCCGGGTTGTCCCTGGGGGCCTCCGGCCTGCCCAATATGCTGGGCGGCCTGCCCGGCCTGGCCGGGGGCAAAGTGCCGGATTCCATCATTCCCGGCGGAAAGGATGAAAGTTCCGCCGAGCTGCGCCGCGAAATGGCCGACCTGTCCGGCACCGTGGCGGACCTGAAGCGGCTCGCCGGGGGCGGGGCGCCCGTAAGCGCGGCGGCCGGCCTTTCCGACGAAGAGCGCGGGCTGATGCAGGACGCCGCCCCGCAGCTGAAATTCAAATCCAACGCGCTGACGCGGCAGATAGGCCTGGCGCCGTCGGGCGGGGCCGCCGGTTCCTCCGCGGGCCTGCCCGCCCTGCCCGGGGCGGCCGGCAAGGTGATGAAGCGGCTGAAAAACCACGAGGGGCCGAAGTTCCAGAACTTCGCTGATTTCCGGGGGGACATACTGCGGTTCTATCACTCCAACCAGGCCGCCATGGCCTATGTGCTCTGGCTGATACCCGCCGGGGCCGTGGCGTTCTCCTTCCTTCTCTTCCTCTGCAAGCGCTACACGCTCAGCATGATGCTGACCGGCCTGCTCTTCGCGCTGGCCACTTTCCTCATCTGGGCGCTGTCCGCTTCCCTGGTGCTGTCGGCCCTGCTTACGAAACAGAGCCTGCTGGCCGTGCTGCCGCGTGAGCTCTGGCTGTCGCCCGTGGTCTTCCTGGTGGTCTCCGCCGGCATGCTGCGGCTGGCCGACGAGAACTATCCTTTCTGGAACAAGACCATCTCCACGCTGTTCACGCCGATAGCCGCCTCCCTGCTGGCCGCCGCCTGGCCGTACGGGCTTACCTACGTCAAGGGCCTCGCCGGCGCCGCCGCGCTAAAGTCATAAAGGAAAAGCTAAGACATAACATGGCTATAGCGCTGGAAATAAAAGACCTGGTGAAGAAGTATAAGGATTTCGAGGCCGTGGCGGGCCTCAGTTTCTCCGTCGGCGAGGGGGAGATCTTCGCCCTGGTGGGCCCTAACGGGGTAGGCAAGTCCACCACGCTCAAGATGACGGCCACCATACTGACGCCTACCGCCGGCTCCATTTCCGTTTTCGGGCGCGACACCACCCGCGACGCGCACGCCGTGCGGGAGATGATCAGCTACCTGCCCGAGGAGGCCGGCGCCTACAAGAACCTCACCGGGCGCGAATACCTGGATTTCATGGCCATGGTTTTCCTCAAAGACCGGGCCAGGGCAGCGGCGGCCGTAGCCGAAGGCGAGCGCCTCTCGGGCCTCGGCGCAAGGCTGGGCGAAAAGATCAAGACCTACAGCAAAGGCATGGCGCGCAAGCTGCTGCTGGCCCGGGCCGTGATGATAAAGCCGCGGCTGGCCATCCTCGACGAGCCGACCAGCGGGCTGGACATAGTTAACGCCTACGAGATACGCAAGACCATAAAGCAGCTGGCCGCCGGCGGCATGACCTTCCTGATCTCCAGCCACAACATGGCGGAGATAGAGTTCCTCTCCGGGCGCATTGCCGTGATAAACAAGGGCAAGCTGCTGGCCTGCGACACCCCGGCCGCGCTGAAGGCGAAATTCGCCACCGCCGACCTGGAAGAAGTTTTCATAAAGCTGACCCAATGAACATCTTTTTCATACTGCTGAAAAAAGAGATGAAGGAGCTGGTGACCCGCCAGCTGCTCTTCACTATAGCCGTGACCCTGCTGGTCTTCCACGTCATCGGAAAATCCGTCGGCAGCCATAACAAGTCGTCCGCGGCGCGCAACACGATAGTGCTGCTGGACCTGGACCGCTCTGAGCTCTCAAAGCGCGTCATCGCCGCCGTGACGGCGGGCAAGACTACGCTCAAGCCGGCGGGCGAAGCGACTATAGCGGCGGCCCTGGCCGCGCCGGAGAACGCGGGGGAAAACTCCTTCATGGTCATCCCCGCCGGGCTGGAGGCGGAAGTAACGGCCGGGCGCGCTTCCAGCATAGAGTATTATTCCCGCTTCCGCAAGCAGGCCTCGGGCCTGGGCCCGGCCATCGCCGCCTCCCGCATCAGGCGCACCGAGCAGGCGGCCACGGCGGAGATCAGCGCCTACCTGCTCGGGCGGGGCCTGCCCTCCCTGGCGCCGGCCTTCCTGCGCGACCCGGCCCCCGCCAAGGAGTTCGCCGTTATCGACGGGCGCACCGCGCAGGTGTCGCTGTCGCAGGTGATAGGCTTCATCCAGTCGCAGTCCTTTTTCTTCCCGGTGGCCGTCTTCTTCATCGTCATACTTTCGGCGCAGATGATCATGACCGCCGTGGCCAGCGAGAAGGAGAACAAGACCCTGGAGACGCTGCTCAGTTCGCCGCTGGACCGGCGGCTGCTGGTGATGAGCAAGCTGGCCGCCTCCTGCCTGATAGCCACGGCGCTCTCGGGCGCCTACATGCTGGGCATGCGCTCCTTCATGGCCGGCGTTACCGGCCTGGGCGCCGACCCGTCGGTGGCCGTAGCCGCCGCCGGCCCGGCCCTGGCCGCGCTGGGCCTCACGATGACCTCCTCAGGCTACTTCCTGATAGGGCTGTCGGTGCTGTTCTGCATCCTCTGCGCCCTGTCGATCGCCTTCATCCTCGGCATTCTTTCCGAGGACGTCAAAAGCATACAGACCATGATGACGCCGCTGATGATGCCGCTGATGCTGGCCTACCTGCTGCCCATCTTTATAGACATGAGCACCGCGCACGCCGGGCTGAAGTTCCTGCTTTACGCCATCCCGTTCACCCACGCCTTCATGGCGCCGCAGAACGTTATGATGGGAAATATCTCGCAGGTCTGGTGGGGCATAGCCTACCAGGCCGCGGTCTTCGCGGCCTTCGTCACGCTGGCGGCCAGGCTTTTCTCCGGCGACGCCCTGCTGACTTTGCGCCTGAAATGGCCCGGCATGAAATAGGGGGGAACATGAAAAAGACTTACCCGCTGAACAAGGTTTACAGCCTGCTCGAGTCCGGGCCCGTGGTCATGGTCAGCACGGCGCATAAGGGCCGCAACAATATCATGACCATGTCCTGGCATACGATGATAGACTTCAACCCGCCGCTGGTGGGCTGCGTCATCAGCGACAGGAACCACACCTTCAGCATGGTAAAAGCCTCGAAGGAATGCGTGATAAATATCCCGACGCTGGAGCTCGCGAAAAAAGCGGTCGCCTGCGGGAATGTTTCAGGCGCGAAGACCGATAAATTCGCCAGGTTCGGCCTAACCCCCGAGCAGGGCTCGGCGGTAAAGGCGCCGCTGATAAAGGAATGCTACGCCAGCCTGGAGTGCATACTGCACGACGCGCGCCTGGCGGGAAAATACAACCTCTTCATCTTCAAGGTGGTGAGGGCCTGGGTGGACGCCTCCGGGAAAAGTCCTAAGACCTTCCACCACCGCGGCGGCCAGGATTTCATGCTGGCCGGCAGGACGATTAAAATCGCCTCCAGGATGGCCTAGCGCGGCAGCGGGCAAAGAGAAAGGCCGCCTCCGGGCGGCCTTTTCCTTTCAGCCCGCACGCTCAATACGGCTTCTTGGTCTCTCCGACGCGGCGCACGGTCTCGAAGGAGAAGGCCGGCAGGCAGATGGCGATGTATTCGGCGCCTTCGGGGGTCGGCGTGGAATAGCTCACGCGCTCGCCGGGCTCCATGATGAGGGCCTGGTTGGCCTTTACGTCGAAAGTTTCCGTCTGGGTCTGCACGCGCAGCAGGCCCTTGAGCACCAGCGTGTACTCGGTAAAGAGGGGGTTCTGCGGCGGCTCTTCCCAGCCGCCGGGGCTCACCATGCGCGCCACGCTGATGGTGGTGGTCTTGGAGTTCGCCCGCCCGATATATTCCTCTATGACCTTGGGCTTGTTGCCCGAAGCCGGCACCAGCATTGGTTTTTCGATAAAAGTGGCCATAAACCTCCCCTTAACCCCGCAAATTGATGTAAATATTCTATCAAAAACCCGCCTTGAAAATTGGTAGACTTTGTGAAATTTGCGGCGAGAGGAAGGCATGTCAAAATCCATCAGCGAAAATACCGGCGGCGCCAGGCTGCACACCAAAATACTGCGTGGCCTGCTGGCGGGCGCGGCCCTGGGCATCCTGGCCAATACCCAGCTCGGCGGCAAACACCCGCTGGTGGAATGGGTGAACCATTTCGTAGCCGGCCCGGCCGGGCAGGTCTTCCTGCGCATGCTGTTCATGATAGTGATGCCGCTGGTCTTTTCCTCCATAGCCCTGGGCGTGGCGGGGCTGGGGGACCTGCGCAAGGTCGGCCGGGTGGGAGGCAAAGCGGTGGCGTATTTCCTGGCCACCACCTTCCTGGCGGCGGCCACCGGGCTGGTCTTCGTGAACGTCTTCAAGCCCGGGGACGGGCTGGCCCCCGCGGTAAAGGTAGAGCTGATGCAGACCTACGCCGGGGACGCCTCGGCCAAGATAAACACCTCCAAAGAGGGCGGCTTCGGGGTACACACCTTCGTCAACATCGTCACCCGCAACCCGCTCAAGTCGGCGGTGGAGGGGGACATGCTCGGCGTGATCTTCTTCGGCCTGGTGTTCGGCGCGGCCCTCACCCTGATCCCGCCGGCCAAGGCCAAACCGATGACGGAACTGCTGGATTCGCTCAACGAGGTGGTGATTTCCATCGTGGGGATGGCGATGAAGCTGGCCCCCTACGGCGTGACCGCGCTGATCTTCGGCGTCACCTCGCGCTTCGGCTTCGCGCTGCTGCTGCCCCTGAGCGGCTACGTGCTGGTGGTGCTGGGCGCGCTGCTCTTCCACGCCGGGGTCAACATGTCGCTGGTGCTGCGCTTCCTGGTGGGGATCTCCCCGGCGCTCTTCTTCAGCCGGACGCGGTCGGCCATTGTCACCGCCTTCTCCACCAGCTCCAGCTCGGCCACCCTGCCCACGGCCCTGGGCGCGGCCGAGCAGGGCCTCGGCATACCGCCGCAGATCGCAGGCTTCGTGCTGCCGCTCGGCTCTACCATGTGCATGAACGGCACCTCTATTTTCGAGGGCATCACGGCCATCTTCCTCTGCCAGGTGTTCGGGGTAGACCTGACCCTGGGCCAGATGACGGTGGTGGTGGTGATGGCGGTGATAACGGCGGTGGGCGCGGCCGGCGTGCCGGGCGGCTCCATCCCGCTGCTGGTGGGCATACTGGCCATGTTCGGAGTGCCCGGCGAGGGCATAGCCATCATACTGGGCGTGGACCGCATCCTGGACATGAGCCGCACGGCGGTCAATGTCTACGGGGACATCAGCGCCACCGCCTACGTGGCCAGGTCCGAAAAGCTTTGGAGCGCCTCGAAGGTTCCCGGCCTGCGGCAGGTGCCGGAACTGGCCCCGGAAAAAGCCTAGCGGCAAGGCAAAAAGCGGGGCGGACCGCATGGTCCGCCCTCTGCATGGACCTCAACTGTACTTTTACTTCCCACAAGCGGGGAGAGGTCCCTTCCCCTGCTTATATCCTAGCTCCTGAATGCCAATTTATCAAGGGCCCTTAGGGCAGAAAAATACCCTTATGGCGTATGTATTTTTCCGTCTCGGATTTCCAGTATCCTGTCGGCGGAGCGGGCCAGGTCCAGGTTATGGGTAACCATCACCACCGTAATGCCCTGCCGCGTAAGGTCCCGCAGTATGCCCTTTATCTCTTCGGTGCGGCGGCTGTCCAGGCTGCCGGTGGGCTCGTCGGCCAGCACCACCTTCGGGCCGTTTATCAGGGCGCGGGCTATGGCCACGCGCTGCATCTCCCCGCCGGAAAGCTCGCCGGGCAGGTGGCCAGAGCGCTTCTCGATGCCCAGCAGGCCCATCACGTCCCGGGCCGCCTTGGCGCCGGGCGCTTTATAAAAAGCGCCGGGCAGCAGGATATTCTCCTCTACCGTCAGCGTCGGGATGAGGTAGAACTTCTGGAAGACGTAGCCGAACATTTCGCGGCGGACGGCGGTCAGCTCTTTCTCTGAAAGTTCCTTGTGCCCGCCGAAGACCTGCCGGCCGCCTACGGACAGAGAGCCGGAGGTGGGGTTGTCCAGGCAGCCTATCATGTTGAGCAGCGTGGTCTTGCCCGACCCGGAAGGGCCGATGATGGAGACGAGTTCCCCGGCGGCGGCTTCGAAGGAGACGCCGTCCACGGCGCGGACCTCTTCAGAGCCGCGCTTGTAGATCTTCGACAGGTTCCCGGCGGAGATAACGGTATTGTTCGCCATTATTGTTCTCCCTCTATGCGTATGGCTTCCAGCGGCCGCACCCGCGCCGCGCGCCAGGCCGGGTAGAGCCCGCTGAGCAGGCCGCCGGCGAGTATCAGCCCGAAGGCGAAACCGCTGATATCCCCGTCCAGCGCCACCAGCGCCCCGTTGGGCGCGTACGGCAGGAAATACCTGACGGCGGCCTCGCTGAGCCGCGCGGTGACGAAAGCCAGGCCTATGCCCGCCGCCCCGCCGAGGCCGCACAGGATGGCGGTCTCGGCCCAGATCATCTTGAACACGTCGAGCGGCATGGCGCCCATGCTCTTGAGGATGCCTATCTCGGCGTAGCGCTCCATTACCGACATCAGGATGGTGTTTATCACGCCGGCCATGGCGATGATGAGCGCTATGCCGGCTATGCCCATCACTATCACCCGCGCGCTGTTGACCAGGTTCATAATGGTGGTCTTCACCTGCGCCATCGAGACCACCTGCACGTCGGGCAGATCGTAGAGGCGGTTCTCCAGGGCCGTGATGTCCGCTTCTTTCTTAACCTTGATGCCCAGGCCTGTCAGCAGGCCCTCGCGGTTGAAAAGTTTCTGTACAGCCGTGATCGGCAGGAAGATGGTGCCGTCGTCCTGCGTGCCGGAGCGCTTCAGCACGCCGACCACCGTCACTTCCCTGTCGATGCCGGGGATCAGCAGCTTGTCGCCGACCTCGCGGGTTTCCAGTTCCGCCGCCTCGTAGCCGAGCACCGCCTCCAGGGCCTTGTTGTCCTTGAACCAGGCGCCCTGCTTGAATTCCAGGTAGGGCTTCATGGGGGGGAAACTGACGGCGTCCACGCCGAGGTAGGCCGCCACCGCGCCGTTCTCGCCCTTGTTGGGGTCGAAGACGCCGTGCATCAGCATCGGCGTTACCTTTTCCACCTCGGGATTCTGGAAGACGGTCTTGACTACCGACTCCGGCATATAGCGCAGGCCGGTGCCGCCCTTGAGCATCAGCGTGGCAGCTTCGTAGGGGCAGCCCTTGGCGGTGAGCAGCACCTGGAAGCCCATATTGTCTATGTCGCGGTTGAGTCCTTCCTGGTAGCCCTTGTTGAAGCCGAGCAGCGTGGCCAGCACCCAGGCCGACAGCGCTATGCCGCCGGCGGTCAGCGCGGTGCGCACTTTTTTCCGGAGCAGGTTCTTGTAGGCAATGGCGTATATGTTCATTTTTCCTTCTTCGAGAAGACGAACTCGTCCATCAGTATCAGGTTCTTCTTTACGGCGCGCAGGACGGCCTGGAAATCCTTCCCGGCTTTGGCCGGGGCCTCGAGTTTAAGAGGGGCGGAGACAGGCTTGCCCGGAGAGTAGCGTTCAAAATCCTTAAGCGTCAGGCGCTCGAACTGCGTCCCGAACTTCTTTGAGCGCAGGTCCTTCGCGGCGCGCGAGGTGAGCTTCTGTATGTAGAACGCTTTTATCGTTCCTCCCCGCTCAAGGGCGAGAAATACCTGTATGCCGCCGTATTCTCCCTTCTGGTTCACGCCGTGGATGTAGCCTATCACTTCTTTGCCCTTGTAGATATCGTAAAGGGTGTAGGGCACATCCATGGTTTCATACAAGCCCTTGAACTTGTCGCCGAGGCGCTTCTCCACGCGCTCCAGCAGGAGTTGGCCGCCCGAACCTTTGATAGAAAGGTAGCGGGTCTTGTAGCCGGTAGAGCCGGGGAACAGGCGGGCCACGTCGCGGTCCGGGTCATTGAGGTCGCAGCCTACGGCGGCGGAGGCGGCGCCGGGCAGCGCGGCTAACAGCAGGAAGAAGATAAGTTTTTTCATATAGGCAGGTAGTAGTAAAGCTGCGTCACCAGGCGCCGGTCGCGCATCGCCTCTTCGTATTCGAAGACCGCGCGCCAGGTGAGGTAGGGGGAAATCGCGAAAGAGGCGCCGGAGCTCAGGGCCCAGCCCTCCATGCCCGCCATGCCGTCATAGACCGCCTGCGCCTCCAGCTTCAGGCGGTTCTCGTCGAGCAGGTTCAGGCCGGCCCGCGCCAGCGCCGCGGAATAATGCATGCCGCGCTTCTCGCCTGCGCGCAGGTCGGCGCGCAGCTCCCAGCGGTCCCAGAGCAGGGCGTAGTCCAGGCCGAAGGCGGAATAGCTTTTTTCCGAACCGTCCAGGACGCGGTAGCCGGTGATCTCCGGCACTTTCCCGGAGGAGGCGTAAAGCCCGGCCGAGTAATTATCGCGCGCCAGCACGCCGCGGGAGACGCGGCCCGAAGCCAGGTAGTTGCCGGCGGCGCGCAGGCGCATGCCGGAGCCCGAGGTAAGCGAAAGCGCGGCGTCGCCCCAGCTGAAATCCCGGCTGGCGCCGGCGCCCCAGTCGCGGTCGTAGCCGTAGCCGTACATGGGCAGGGCCTGCAGCAGCGCGCCATGCGTGTCGAAATAGCTCTCCAGCCCCGCGGCGGGCCTGTTATGCCCTAGCCAGAAATAGCCGAAGGGCGCGCGGCCGCGGTAATAGGCGTTGTAGACCTGCGGCTCCACCCTGTTGTAAGAGTCCGGGTCGTGGGCCAGGCGGGCCTGCACGGCCAGCGTGCCGGTGTCGCCTGAGGACGAAGAGAATTTTCGCACCAGGTCGAAGCCCGCGGAGGATTTCTGCATGGGCTCGCCGGCCGACATGGAATGGTAGACGGGGGATTTCTCCGCCGAGGAATAGCCTCCCACGCCCTGGCCTTCGAGGTAAAGCAGGGAAGAGCCGGCCGAAGCGGGGGAGGTAATGAAAAGGCTAAATAGTAAAAAGTACTTTACCTGCATAGATCTCCTTCTTGTCTTTGCGGACTCGTATCACCACTTGCCACTCGCCCGGCATCACCAGGTCCACCGGCAGCAGGTAGTCGCCCTTCTTGTTGAGCTGGAACTTTACCGGGCCCGAATCGTGGTAAGGCATGGACGGCATGCCGGACTCGCCGATTATATCGTAGGGTTTTGCGCGGTTGCCGGCCTTGTCGAAAACCTGCACCTTCACTATGGCGGTGCCGAGCTTGGGTTTCTTGGCGAACTGCCAGGTGAACCAGCCGCCGTCCGGCAGCGGGTTCTTCCTGCCCGCGGGAGCCAGGTCTTGCAGGACCGCCGCGGCCTTTACATGTTTGCCGGAGCGCACGGACTTTTTCAGGGCGGCGGAGGCCGCGAAGGGGAACAGGCTAAGAACAACAGCCAGCGCGATGATCTTTTTCATTTTTATCCTTTCTAAGTCCTGAGCATTTGGCGCACGTACCGTAGATCTCAAGCCTGCCCCCGGCGGTAGAGAAGCCGTTGGCCGCGGCCAGGCCGGCCTGCAGTTTTTCCATGGCAGGCTCGAAAAATTCCTTCAGCTCGCCGCAATTGAGGCAGACCAGGTGGCCGTGGGGGGATTTTAACCCGGCGGCCTCGTAAACGGCCGGGTGGTCCCCGTACTTCAGTTCACGGGCCTTGCCGCAGCCGCAGAGGCATTTCAGCGAGCGGTAGACAGTAGCGATGCCTATGCCGGGCAGTTTTTTGCCGGCGGCCCGGTATACTTCTTCGGCTGTCAGGTGACAGGGGGAAGAAGAGAGGACCTGCAGGACGGCCCGGCGGCGGCGGCTGCAGCGCTTGCCGGCGGAACAGCCGCACCCGGGGCCGCAGCCACAATCACATTTATTTTCAACGTCTGTCATGGTGATAATGATTATCATTATCCTAATATAAGGGCGCGCTGTCAAGCCTTGCACCTGCCGCCCGGCACTTCCCTCTCGCGGGGAGCCGGGGCGGGCGGGGCTCGCAACGCTTTAATTAAAATTATACAATTAGTACATGTAGTTTGAAGTCAAGTTGAACAGGAGACTCCAAATATGAAAAAGACCATTCTAATTTCCATGATAACCCTGGCGGCCGTAGCGGGCGCCGCTTTCGCCAAATGCGGCGACTGCGCCGGCGACAAGAAAGCCGAGGCCGTAAAGGCCGCCCCGGCGAAGCCCGCCAAGGCGCACGACTGCGGCGACTGCCCCATGCACAAGCAGCAGGCGAAGCAGGGCGGGAAGAAATGCGGCGGCGTGACCTGCCCCGAGAAGATAGAGGGCGCCGAAACCGTCTCCAAAAAGATTGAGAAGGGCGTAGAAGTGACTACTACCGCCAAGGACCCGAAGATAGTTCCCCAGATTCAGGAGCTGGCCCTGGTGCATTACGCGCCCAAAGCCGAAAAGTGCCCCGGCTGCCCGACCACGGTGCCCGGCGCCGAGACCAGGTTCCGCAACGTTGAGAACGGCATAGTTGTAACCATCACCGGCAAGACTCCCGAAGTCGTCAGGAAGATACAGGCGGCCTCCGCCATGGAACACGCAGGCGGCCCCGCCGCCCGCGGCAAGCACGAGGGAAAGAAAGAAGCTAAAGCCGCCAAGAAATATATGTGCGCGATGAAATGCGTAGAAGCCGCCGCCCCCGGCAAATGCCCCAAGTGCGGCATGCCGATGGAGGAAGTAAAATAAATGGTAGCGAACATATTCAAACAAGTGACTTTTTTTAGCGGGCTCAACAATTCAGAACTGAACAAGGTTCTCGGTATCGCCGGCCTGAAGAAATACGCACCGGGGCAGATGGTGTTCGCCAAGGAAGATCTCGGCAACCACTTCTTTATCGTCAAATCCGGGCGGATCAAGATCTTCACCACGGTGGGCGCCTCCAAGAAGAAGACCTTCGCCTTCCTGAAGAAAGGCGATTCCTTCGGCGAGATGTCGCTGCTGGGCGGCAAGGTGCGCTCGGCCTCCGCGCAGTCCGTAGAGGACAGCGAGCTGTTCGTCATCTCCAAGAAGAACTTCAAGCGCCTCATACTCGAGAACCCGGAGTTCTCGCTCAAGATCCTCTACACCCTGGCGGACCGCCTGCACAAGGCCAACAAGGACGTGGAGTCGATGCTGTTCCACAATATCCTCGGCCGCCTGGCGGAAGCCATCCTGGAGCTGTCCAAGGACAAGCACACCAAGCCGCTGAAGATGGCCATAGACCAGAACGAGCTGGCCCAGTACCTGGGCACCACGCGGGTGCCGGTCTGCAGGGCCATAAACACCCTCAAGCGCAGCGGCATAATAGATTACCGCCGCGGCGAGCTGATCATCCTGAACCAGGAGAGGCTGCAGTCGATGGCGGGGAACGCCTGATGGCCCTGCACTCCCTGAGGGGCTTCAGGGACCTGCTCCCGCCGGATTCCGCGCTGTTCGCCTCTTTGGAGGCGGCGGCGCGCGAGGTCTTTGCCCTTTACGGCTACCAGGAAGTGCGGATACCTACCATAGAGCTGAAGGAGCTGTTTGTAAAGTCCACCGGCGAGACCACCGACATCGTCGAGAAGGAGATGTATGCCTTTACCGACGGCGGCGGGCGCGAAGTGGCTGTGCGGCCCGAGGGCACTCCCGGGGTTGTCCGGGCCTACATAGAACAGAATCTCAGCCAGAACGGCAGGAACGCTAAATTCTTCTACATCGGCAACATGTTCCGCGCGGAGCGCCCGCAGGCGGGCCGCTTCCGCGAGTTCACCCAGATAGGCGCGGAGCACATAGGCAACGCCTCGCCCTACGCCGACGCCGAGACGATAACCATGCTGGTGCGCCTGCTGGAGAAGGTCGGCCTCACCGGCTGCTCCGTAGAGCTTAATTCGCTGGGCTGCGCGGACTGCCGCAAAACCTACCGCGAGACGCTGCTGAACTACCTGCGCCTCAACGCCGCCACCCTCTGCGAGCCCTGCAAAGGCAGAATAGAGCGCAACCCGCTGCGGGCGCTCGACTGCAAGATAGACGGCCCCGCCCTGGCCGAAAAAGCCCCGCGGCTGTCCCTGTGCCCCGCCTGCGAAGAACATTTCGCCAGGACCCAGCAGCTGCTCAAGATCTCCGGCGTAGAGCATAAAGTAAACCCGGGCCTGGTCCGCGGCCTGGATTACTACACCCGCACCGTTTTCGAGGTCCGCAGCTCGGCGCTGGGCAGCCAGGACGCCGTGTGCGGCGGAGGCCGTTACGACGACTTGGTAAAATCCATGGGCGGTCCCGCGGCCCCGGCCGTCGGCTGGGCCCTGGGCGTAGACAGGCTGGCCATGCTCCTGAAGGACAAGCCCGCGCCGGACCATTCGCCGAAGGCCTTCGTGGTAGCCGCTTCAAAAGAGGCGGGCGCCAAGGCCTATGAACTCCTGACCGCCGTGCGCGCCGCGGGCGTCAGCGCCGACTTCTCCAGCTTCGACCTCAGCCTGAAATCCCAGATGCGCTCCGCCGACAAAAGCGGGGCCTCGTTCGCCCTGATAATAGGCGAAGACGAGCTTAAAGCCGGCACCTGCGCCGTCAAGCCGCTCAAGCAGCCCGGCGAACAAAAAATAATCCCGCTCCCCGAAACCCCCTCAACCCTCAGCCAGCTTTTAAAGGGTTGATTCCTTCTGACTCTGAGGCGAAGGGGTTGACGAGGGTGTGGGTTCGGCGGGCCCTCGCGCAGGCCGAGGCTTGCGTAGCGCCGAGGCCGAGCGGGAGCGCGGCCACGGTGTGGCCGATAGCGTGCCCGACGGGCCCATACCCTCGGCAAACCTGACCGGACGGAAAAGACGCAACTTTTAGGAACCATAACCATGACAAACAACAACACTTCAAAAGCCACCGCGCTGCGCACCCACACCTGCGGCGACCTCAACGCCTCCCACGCCGGGCAGACCGTAACGCTCTGCGGCTGGAACGACAGCAAGCGCAACCACGGCGGCGTCGTCTTCATCAACCTGCGCGACCTCTACGGGGTCACCCAGGTAGTGGCCCGCCCCGACAGCCCCGTCTTCAAGGCCGCCGAAGAGGCCAAGAGCGAATACGTCCTGCGCGTCACCGGCACGGTCATACAGCGCCCCGGCGCCAACGCCAACAAGAACATGCCCACCGGAGAGATAGAGTTGGAAGCCTCGGAGATCACCCTGCTCAACCCCTCTCTGCCGCTGCCCTTCGACCTCGGTGAACACGCCGGCGTTTCCGAAGAGACCCGCCTCAGGTACCGCTTCCTCGACCTGCGCCGGCCCGCCATGGCCAAAAACCTCGTCCTGCGCAGCCGCCTCTCCCAGGTCATACGCAATTACCTCTACGCCCTCGACTTCAACGAGGTCGAGACCCCGATGCTCACCCGCTCCACGCCGGAAGGCGCGCGCGATTTCGTGGTGCCGTCGCGCGCAAACCCCGGCGAGTTCTACGCCCTGCCGCAGTCCCCGCAGCAGTTCAAGCAGGTGCTGATGATGTCCGGCATGGACCGTTACTTCCAGCTGGCCCGCAACTTCCGGGACGAAGAGCTGCGCTCCGACCGTCAGCCCGAGCACACCCAGGTAGACCTGGAAATGTCCTTCGTGGACGAACAGGACGTGGCCAGAGTCGTAGAGGGCATGATGAAGGACATCTTCGCCAGCATCGGCGAGCGGGCCGAAGGCCCGTTCCCGGAGATGGAATTCTCCGACGTCATGCTGAAATACGGCTCAGACAAGCCCGACCTGCGCTATGCCCTGGAGATCAAAGACTGTTCGGATATTTTCAAGGCTTCCGGCTTCAAGGTTTTCTCAGGCGCGCTCGCCGAAGGCGGAGTGGTCCGCGCCCTCAAGGGCGAGGGGGGGGCCGCCTTCAGCCGCGGCGACATGGACAAGCTGACCGAGCTGGTCAAAAAGCTCGGCGCCAAAGGCCTGGTCTGGCTGCGCTTCAAGGACGGCAAATGGGATTCCCCGACGCTCAAGTTCTTCAGCGAGGCGGAACAGGCCGCGCTTCGTGACCGTCTGGAAGTAAAGGACGGCGACGCCGTCTTCATAGCCGCCGACAAAGCCGCCGTAGCCGCGCCCTGCCTGGGCGGCCTGCGCAACGAACTGATCGCCCGGCTTAAGCCCGCCCCGTCCAAGAAATGGGCCTTCCTCTGGGTGCGCCACTTCCCGCTGCTGGAGAAAGACGCCGAGAGCGGCGCCTGGACCTTCTCCCACAATCCCTTCACGGCCCCGCTGCCCGAGGAAGTGCACAAGCTCGACACCGACCCCGGCAACGTGCGCTCCTGCCAGTACGACCTCGTCCTCAACGGGGTGGAACTCGGCTCCGGCTCGGTGCGCAATCACAGCCGCGCCATGCAGGAAAAGATCTTCGGCCTGATGGGCTACGACAAAGAGGCTGTGCAGCGCCGCTTCGGCATGATAGTCAACGCCATGGATTTCGGCGCCCCGCCGCACGGCGGCATAGGCATAGGCTACGACCGCCTGGTCGGTCTCATCTGCGGCTGCGACTCCATCCGCGACGTCATCGCCTTCCCCAAGACCACCAGCGGCGCCTGCCTGATGAGCGAAGCGCCGTCGGTGATAGACGAGCGTCAGCTCAAGGAACTGCACCTCAAGATAACCGAATAATGCCGTCCTTTCCAGACTGGATAGTAAAGGAAGTCCGCAGGAACAAGGCGGACCTGCGCGGCTCCGCCGCGGCCGGCACGGCCGCCGAGCTTTCCGCGCTGGCCCTGCACACTGTCTGCGACGAAGCCCGCTGCCCGAACAAGGGGAAATGTTTTTCGGAGGGCGAGGCCACTTTCCTCATACTGGGAGACATCTGCACCCGGCGCTGCGGTTTCTGCGCGGTAAAAAAGAACGAGGCCCCGCTCCCGCCCGACGCCGGAGAGCCGCGCCGCATAGCGGGCCTCTGCGCCAAGTGGGCCCTGAAATACGTGGTCTTCACCTCGCCCACCCGCGACGACCTCCCCGACGGCGGGGCCGCCCATTTCGCGGAGACCAACCGCCTGATAAAAGAGCTCTCTCCCGGCATCAGGACGGAGCCGCTGATCCCGGACCTCAACGGCGACGTCAAAGCCCTGGAGACGGTCCTGGCCTCCAACCCCGACGTGATCGGCCATAACCTGGAGATGGTCGCCGGCCTCTACGCCGGGGCCCGGGCCGGGGCCGACTACGGCCGCTCGCTGGGAGTGATAGCCAGCGCCAAAAAGCTCCGCCCTGATATCCTCACCAAATCCGGGATAATGCTGGGCCTCGGCGAAACCCCGGCCGAACTGGAAAAGGCCCTGGGGGACCTGGTCGCCAGCGGCTGCGACCTGCTGACGCTGGGGCAGTACCTGGCTCCTTCCAAAGACCACCGCCCGGTGGCTAAGTATTACACCGAGGAAGAATTCGCGAGCTGGGGGGAGAAAGCCCGCTCCGCCGGCTTCAAGGCCGTGCTCTCCGGTCCACTGGTGCGCAGCTCCTACCGGGCGAAGAGCCTTTACGAGGAGGCACGTGGAAGAAACTGAAAAGGATAAACTGGCCCTCTCCTGGTTCACCAGGGCCTGGGACGACTACGCCGCCAACCTTCCGCTGCTGCTGCCCGTCGTGCTGGCGCAGGCCGCCATCTCGGCCGGCTCCTTCTATATCGTAGCGCGGCAGCACTCTTTCCTGCCCGCCCTTCCCTACATGTTCTTTATAGTTACGCCGGTCACCGTAGGCGTCAACCTGTTCTATATCAGGCTGGTCCGCGGCAGCGGGGCCAGGTTCACCGACCTCTTCAGCGCCTTCCCGGTCTATCACCGGGCCCTGGCCGTCAGCCTGCTGCTGGGCGCCGCTACGGCGGCCGGGCTGCTGCTGTTCATAATCCCGGGGATCATCATCCACCTGACTTACGCCTTCAGCGAGTACGCGGTAGTAGACAGGCGCACCGGGGTGCGGGAATCTTTCCGGCTGAGCTCGGCCATCACGCTGGACTGGAAGACCCGCCTGTTCCCGCTCTTCCTGGCCGCAGCCCTCATCGGCGCCCTGGTACCCGACATCTACGTCGTCACCGGTCCCTTCAAGAGCCCCTCGGCGACCCTCGACCTCAAGCCCTGGACCGTGATCGCGGCCGCTCTGAAGACGCTGGTCTTCCTGCCCTGGCTGAGCCTGGCCGTGGCCCGGGCCTACACCTGCCTGCTGGACCTGCGGGGGACCGCCCCGGTCGCCGAACCGGCTGATGATTAAACTCGTTTTCTACTGCCCCCGGGAGAACCGCTACGCGGGCACAGAAAGGCCCCGGACGGACCTGAGGGCAGCGGGCGGGGTTGACGATTGTCATAGGCCTTACGGCCTACCCGGGCCTTACCCTTAAGCCCTTTAATCTCCCGGCGTGAAAATGTAAAATTAAGACAGCAGTAAATGAGCCCCAGGAGGAAGATAGATGAAAAAATTAGCGATAGCGGCCGCCGCCATGCTGAGCGTTTCAGCCCTTAACGCGGCCGAGCTTACCGACATTACCGCTGCCGACATACAGGCGGTCAGAATAGAAGCCCCCGTCCTCGCCGCGCAGCAGGACGAAGCCGCCAAATGCGGCCACGTCTCGGGAGAGATCTCCAAGCTCCACTTCTTAGCCAACGCCTCCAGGAGCCAGCTCATCAGCCACGCCAAAACCGAAGCTGAATTCAAGGAATTCATCGCGATGTGGACCCCCATACTCGAGAAGTTCGGGATGCGGGTGGTCTCCACCGAGTACAAAACCGAGCTCGGCATACTCAAGTACGAGTCCCCGGACGGCAAAGTGGTGCGCAGGTTCCTGGCCGACGGCATGAACTATGACGCCCTGAGCGAAGAGGCCATGCAGAAAGAGCAGCACATGCTCGTCGAGGCCCTCGAGAAGCAGCACATGACCCCGGTAGCCGCCTTCCGCATAAAGCATGAGGCCTTCCGCCCCACCTTCTGCGTGTACTACCTGACCCAGGCCGACGAGAACGCCGACCACGAAGTGCAGCTGCGCCAGATGAAGCACGGCGACGACATAGCCTTCGACCTGCTCGCCAATTCCGTGACGCTGGTCGAGAAGGACGCCTCCTTCTCCATGGTCTACATCGGCAAGCTGCTCGGCTACAAGGCCAAGCTGGCCGCCGACGAAGCCGCCATACAGGCCAAGCTCGAGGAATACAAGAAGTACCTGGCCGAGAACAAGAAAGAGTTCATAGGCGCCCGCGTGGAAAAGCTCGACGAGCCTTTCACCGTCGGCGACCACACCTACACCTACGCGGTGGGGATGTATTTCTTCCAGTAAGGAAGGGACAGCTTATTAAAAGAGCCGCCGGCCTGCCGGCGGCTCTTTTTTTATGTATAAAAGGTCACAGGGCCGGCATTTGACCTGCCGCCGATTATTTAATAATCTAGGGGTAAGGGGTACGGGTTCTTCTACAATACAAACTTCAGCGCGGCAGAGCCGCAGCGTTTTTTTGCGCCCTAAACGACATGGCCGAACGCGACACGCCTATAAAGATCCTCCTGGTGGAGGACAATGACTACGACGCCAAGATCGTAGACAATCTTTTAACCGGCATGAAGGCCGGCGTCTTCTCGCTGCGCACCGCGGACACACTGGAGAAGGCGCGGCTGGCCGACGCGGCGGAAAGCGCCGACGTAGTGCTGCTGGACCTCAACCTGCCGGACTCCTACGGCCCCGACACGCTGGTAAGGTCAAAAGGGATCTTCACGGACAGGCCCATAATCGTAATGACCGGCTTTTACGAAGAACATCTCGGCGTCCAGCTCATACAGAAAGGCGCGCAGGACTATGTGGTAAAGGGCAAGATAACAGGCGACTGGCTGTCTTACTCCATAAAGTATGCCATCGAGCGCGCCAAAATAGAACTAAAAATGCGGGAGCGCGAAGCCAGCCTCCGGGACATGCTGGAAAAAATACCGGAAGGCTTTTTGGCTGTGCGCGAGGACAACAAGGTTCTTTTCGCCAACCGGGGCGCGGAGCGCATATTCGGCCAGGAAAGGACGGAGCTTATCTCCAGGCCGTTCATGCTGGAAAACGAAATCGGCGCCGCTTTAGAAACAGATTTGCGCAGCAAGGACGGGAGGAAGGTCCCGGTTGAAGTCCGGGCAGCGGAAATACAATGGGGCACGGAGAAATGCAGGCTGGTCATGGTCCGCGACCTGACCCAGGCGAAGCAGCTGGAACGCGCCAGGAACGATTTCATATCAATGGTTTCCCATGAGCTGCGCTCCCCGCTTACCGTGGTGAAAGAGGCCCTGGACCTGGTCTATGACGGCACGGCCGGCGAGGCTAGCGATAAGCAGAAGGAAATACTGAAGATGGGCCTGGACAACACACGAAGGCTCAACCGCCTCATAGACGGGCTGCTGGATATCACCAAGATAGAAGCCGGCGTCATGCCCATGAATATGGCGGAGACCGACTTCGGCGCTTTGCTCTCAGCGACGGCCGGAGATTACTCTTTTCTGGCCTCCGAACGGGGGATAACTCTTAAAACGGAGCTCCCGGAGCAGCGCATATCCGGTTTCTGCGACAGGGACAAACTGCGCGAAGTCCTGGTAAACCTGGCCTCCAACGCTATAAAGTTCACCCCCCGGGGAGGCAGCATAGTCTTTTCACTGCGCCCCTGGGAAGACCAGGCCCTTTTCTGCGTAGAGAATACCGGGCACGGGATAGAGCCGGAAGACCTGCCTAAACTTTTCAGCAAATTCTCCAAGGTGGGCAGCACCGCTGAACCGGGCGTCGAGGGTACAGGGCTGGGGCTCGCGATAAGCCGCGGGATAGTGGAGATGCACAGCGGCCACATCTGGGCTGAAAGCGACCCCGGGAAGAACTGCAGATTTTTCGTCCTGCTGCCGCTGCCCGTTTTCAGGGACGCCGTCAGGAAACTGCTGCGCCGCGAGATAGATTCGTCGGCGGGAGGAAAGCGGCCGCTGGCCGCGCTGCTGCTGGCACTGCCGGGCGGAGAAGACAGCGACATGGCGGAAAGGGCCGCGGAATTGATAAAAAGCACGATCCGGAGCGCCAATGTCCTGGTCCGGGACAAGGACGGCTATCTCCTGGCGCTGCTTTCCAATTCCGGGATAAAGGAATGCGCCAAAGCCATGGCTTCAATACAGAAAAGCCTCGCGGAGCTAACCGGGGGGAAGTCCGAAAACATACTGATCTCATCCATGATATACCCGGAAGATTTCTCTGACGAGGAAACCTTCTTTATAAAGATGTCGGCGGCACGGGGGGGATAATGCCGAAGATACTGTTGATAGAGGACGAAACTCAGCACACCGCGCTGGTAAAAATGCGCCTGGCGGCCCAGGGGATGCAGGTTTCAACCGCGCCGACCGCGGGCGACGGGGTCATTGCCGCGACCAAAGAAGAACCGGACCTGATACTGCTCGACCTTCTACTGCCGGACATGACGCCTGAGAAGGCCATCAGGGCGCTGAGGGCCATCCCCTGCGCGGCTAAAACGCCTATCGTGGCGTTTACCGCACTGGACCCGGCCGAGATACGGCGAAGGCGGCTGGATTCCGAGCTTGCAGGCGTGGTCCAGAAGCCCTACGAGTCGGAAGAGTTGCTGGGAGCGATAAAAAAGATCTTGAAATAGGCTACAGCCCCAGGTCCCCGGAAATCTCCCGCATAGCGTTCAGCGAGAGCTCCACGAACTCGTCGAGCTTAAGGCCCACGGCCTCGCATTCCATTATTATCCCGCGGTCCACCGAGGCGGCGAAGCGCTTGTCTTTCATGCGCTTGACGACGGAAGAGGCCTTCACGCTGGCCAGTTTGCGGTCTGGGTAGACCAGGGCGGTGGCGGTTATCAGGCCGGTAACCGTCTCGGCGGCCGCCAGTGCTTTGTGAAAGAGTTCCGAGCGCTTCTGCCCGGCGTGGGCCGCCTCGTTGTGCAGCTTGACGGCCTCTATCAGGTCCCCGGGCAGGCCGTGCTCCCTGAGGATGCGCTCGGTTTCGTGCGTATGGCGGGAAAGGTCGCCCGCCGTAAGTTCCACATCCAGGTCATGCAGCAGGCCCGCCAGGCCCCACAGGGCGGGATCCCCGCCCAGCCGGAGGGCCAGCGCCTTCATCACGGCCTCCGAGGCGAGGCAATGCTTTATCATGTTCTCGTTCTTAACGTGGGCCTTCAAGAGCTGCAGCGCTTGTTCGCGTTCCATAGATCCTCCCGTCCTGATACAAAATTATAGAATATACGGATGGTCAACCCTAACACGGTGCTGCTTATAGCGGTGCTGGCCTCTTTCTCGACGCCGTTCATGCTGTCGGCCATAAATATCGCGCTGCCCGCGATGGCGCCGGAGCTCGGGCTGGACGCGATCACGCTGGGCTGGGTTTCCCTTTCCTTCCTGCTGGCCTCGGCCGCGCTGCTGGTGCCGATGGGGCGGGCCGCCGACCTGTTCGGCAGGAAAAAGATCTTCACCGCCGGGTTCGTCATCTTCACCGCCGCCTCGCTGCTCTGCGGCCTGGCCGCCAGCGCGCCGCAGCTGCTGGCGGCGCGGGTGCTGCAGGGGGTGGGCTCGTCGATGATCTTCGGCACTTCGGTGGCCATCCTCACTTCCGTCTTCCCTCCTGAAAAGAGGGGCAAGGCCATTGGCTGGGTCTCGGCGGCCGTCTACACCGGGCTTTCTCTCGGGCCGCCGCTGGGCGGGCTGCTGGTGCAGCACCTTTCGTGGCGCGCCATCTTCCTGGTAAACGTCCCGCTGGGCCTGCTGGTGCTGGCCCTGGTAAGAAAAGGCATGGCCGGGGCTGAATGGAGGGGCGCCGAGGGAGAGGAGTTCGACCTGCCGGGAGCGCTGCTTTACGCCTCCGCCCTGGGGGCGCTGATGTACGGCCTCTCGTCCATAACCTCGGCTTACGGCCCCGCCTTCGCGGCGGTCGGGGCCGTGCTGCTGGCCCTCTTCCTGGCCCGCGAGACCCGCGTGGCGCACCCGGTGCTCAACGCGCGCCTCTTCCTGGAAAACAGGGTGTTCGCTTTCTCCAACCTGGCGGCCTTCCTGAACTACAGCGCCAGCTTCGCCGCCGGCTTCCTGCTCAGCCTGCACCTGCAGTACGCGGAAGGCATGACGCCGCGGCAGGCAGGCTTCGTGCTGGTGTTCCAGCCCCTGTTCATGGTAGCCTTCTCGCCCTGGGCCGGCCGCCTTTCGGACCGGCGGGACCCCGGCGTCATCGCCTCGGCCGGCATGGCTCTCACCGCCGCGGGCATACTCTTCTTTTCTGCGCCCGCGGCCGGGCTGCCCCTCTGGCGCATCATAACCGGGCTTTCGGTGCTGGGCTTCGGGCTGGCCCTGTTCGCCGCCCCCAACACCAACGCGGTGATGGGCTCGGTGGACAAGCGGCAATACAGCGTGGCCTCGGCCGCGCTGGCCACCATGCGCGTAACCGGCCAGATGTTCAGCATGGCCGTAGTGATGCTGCTCTTCTCGGTTTTCATCGGCAGGGTAAAGCTGGGGCCGGAGAACCTCGCCGGTCTGGAGCGCGCCTTCGGGGCCGGGGTCTGGATCTTCTCCGGGCTGGCCGCCCTCGGTGTGCTCGCCTCGCTGAAGCGCCGCAGGGCCGCTTAATTTTATAGAATGATTCCGGCGCAGGAGGGAAAATGATCAGAACTTACGCAAGAATATTTTTCATAACCGGGCCGCTCTTTTTCCTGGGCATGCTCTTCTCCAACCTGGCGATAATGGAGGCCCGCCCGGCGCTGGAGAACGCGCTGACCCTGGGCCTGCTTTTCGGGACGGCGGTATCGGCGATAATGGGCACGCTGCACATCGTAAGGGCCAGGCACGCCGCCGCCGGGGAGACCGGCCGCGACATTTACGCCCTCAGGCAGGTCCGGGAATTCGAAAGCGCCCTGGACTACGAGCGCCTTTTCACTACCGTAACCCATTACCTTGAAAAAACCGCGGGCTTCACCCTGACCGAAAAGGACCAGGAGGCCGGCAGGATAGCCGCGCGCTCCCCGTTCAACTTCAACACTTTCGGCAGCGGCATAACGGTACGCCTGGAAAAAAAGCCGGGCGCCCCGACGCTGGTCAGGATAATTTCGAAGCCGCTGGTCTTTACCGTGATGGCGGATTACGGCGAGAATCTGAAGAACGCCAAGGACCTCGAGGCACACCTGCGCGGCAGCGAGCACCGCTGATACGCCCTGTAAAAGAAAAAAGGCCGGAGATCTCTCCGGCCTTTTTCATGCTGGTGGGGCTGCGCGTCAGAATTCGGCGTAGCCCGGCACCCGCGGGAAGGCGGTCACGTCGCGGATGTTGGCGATGCCCGTCACCAGCATCATCATGCGCTCGAAGCCCAGGCCGAAGCCGGAGTGGGGCACCGAGCCGAAGCGGCGCAGGTCGAGATACCACCAGTAGGGCAGCGGATCGATCCCGGCGTCGGCCATCTTCTTTTCAAGCACCTCGAGGCGGTTCTCGCGCTCGCTGCCGCCGATGACCTCGCCAATGCGGGGCACCAGCACGTCCATGCCGCGCACGGTCTTGCCGTCGTCGTTGAGCTTCATGTAGAAAGCGGCGGCTTCCTTGGGCTTGTTGTAAAGGATGACCGGCTTCTTGAAATACTGTTCCACCAGGAAGCGCTCATGCTCGCTCGCCAGGTCCACGCCCCAGCTCACCTTGACGTCGAAGCGCTCGTTCACGGGCTCGAGCAGCTTGACGGCGTCGGTATAGGACAGGCGCTCGAACTTATTTTCGGTGATGTTTTTCAGGTTATCCATCAGCGCCGGCTCCACGAACTTGGCGAACAGCTCGAGGTCGGAGGGGCATTTCTCGATGACGCTCTTCGTGATGGACTTGATAAAATCCTCGGCCAGCTCCATGTCGTCCTCGAGCTCGTAGAAGGCCATCTCCGGCTCTATCATCCAGAATTCCGAGGCGTGGCGGTAGGTATTGGAATTCTCGGCGCGGAAAGTGGGACCGAAGGTGTAGATCTTGCCCAGCGCCGTAGCCAGGCTTTCGCCTTCCAGCTGGCCGGTAACGGTCAGGTAAGTCTTCTTGCCCAAAAGCTCCTTGGAAAAATCCACCTCGCCCTTGTCGGTCCTGGGCAGCGCTTCGGGCTTTGACAGGTCCAGCGTCGTCGCCGTGAACATCTCGCCGGCGCCTTCGCCGTCGGAAGAGGTGATGATAGGCGTGTGGACGTAGAAAAAGCCGTTGTCGTGGAAGTACTTGTGGACGGAGTACGCCAGCTCCGCGCGGATGCGCAGCATGGCCGCGTACTTGTTGGTGCGGGGCCGCAGGTGCGCCACGGTGCGCAGGAACTCGTCGGAGGTCTTCTTCTTCTGGATCGGGAATTTCTCCGGATCGCAGCCGCCGTAGATCTTTACTTCTTTGGCCTGCAGCTCGTATTTCTGGCCGGCGGCGGGAGAGGCCACCAGGTCGCCTTTGATCTCTACCGCGGCGCCGGTAACCAGCTGGGGCAGCACGGCGGAGAAATCGCCCGTATCAGGGGCAAAGATTATCTGCAGGCTCTCGCGGCAGGAGCCGTCGTTGAGCTCCGCGAAAGACATTACTTTGGAATCGCGCCGGGTCTTTATCCAGCCGCGCGCCACCGCCCCGTTTACCGGGGCGGCACTGGCGAGGAGTTGTTTGATCGTGATGAGAGCCATTGTAAACCTCTTGCAGCTTCGGCGGGGGCGGCTTATTTCTTGGACTTCTTCTTCTTTTCCTCGGGGACTTTAGACACGGCGAGCAGTTCCAGTTCGCAGGTCTTGTCCTCGCCGTTGTATTCCTCGAGGATATAGCCCACCCCGGGCGCGTAATAGCGCACGGACTTGCCGGAGTCGCCGCCGGCGAGCATATTGACGATCTTCATGCACTTCGCGAACTTGCCGGCCTTTATGGAAACCTTGTCGGAGAGGGAAACTATCTCGTTAGAGTCGGGGGACTCGTCCCACTTGGCGCCTTCCTTGACGGGCAGGGGGAACTCCCGGCGGCCGCCTATAATGACGCCATCGGCGGTGGTGAGCCACTTGGCGTCGCGGGTTATGGTGTACTGGGTGGTATGGGAGTCGCGCAGTTCGAAGATCATCCGGGCCTGGGCCACCAGCTTGCCGGCCTTTTTCTTGACCTCAAGGATATCGATGAAGATCTTGGCCGTGCCTTCGAATTCGGTGCTGGTAAACTTGTACTCGTAGCGCGTTTTTTCTTTAAGGGGGAAATAGTCTGACATAAATTCTCCTGCGCTCCTGGCCGTCGTAATGGGTAACCTTATTACATTATAGATTTTTACAAATTATATAGGGGAATACAAGCAATGAAAAGGCGCTGGGATGACCAAATCAAAAAACCCCTTGCGGGGTTTTTGATTTGGTGGACGTGACAGGGATCGAACCTGCGACCTCCTCGTTGCGAACGAGGCGCTCTCCCAACTGAGCTACACGCCCAAATTTTTAACGGTTGGCTTCCTTCGCCGCCTGCTCAACCCTGCGCTTGGCCTTCTTGTGCTCTTCGAAATTGGCGTTGAAAATATGTTTCCCTTTCCTGTCCGCCACGAAATAGAGCGCGTCCAGGTTGGCCGGGGACATTGTCGCCGCTATGGAACTCTGGCCCGGGTTGCAGATGGGGCCCGGAGGCAGGCCGCCCACGGCATACGTGTTATACGGCGACTTGAACTTGAGGTCCTTGTACGTCAGGGCCTTCTTCCACCAGCCGTATGACTGGTTATAGCCCAGCGCGTACTGAGTGGTCGGGTCCGCTTCCAGCGGCATCCTGATCCGGTAGCGGTTGATGTAGACGGCCGCTATCAGGGGGCGCTCGCTGTCGTCCATGGCCTCGCGCTCTACTATCGAGGCGATTATCATCACCTTGTGCGCGTCCAGCTTCTCGGGGAAACCTTTAGAGAACAAAGGCAGCACCTGCCTGTCAAATTCTAATTTTAGCAAATTAATTACTTCCTGCGGAGGCATATTTTTCTTCAGCAGGTAGGTGGAGGGGAACAGGTAGCCCTCCAGTTTCTGCGCGCGCGCCAGTTCCAGGAACCTGGCCGCCGGAGTGATGCCGTTAGCTTCCAGGCGCTCGGCTATCTGCTCCATGCGCCAGCCTTCAGGGAGCACCACCCTGACGCTGCTCACATAGGTGCTGTGCGTCAGCTTCCAGAGGGCCTCCTCGGCGGACATGTGCTCGCGCAGCGAGTATTCGCCGGGCATCAAGCGCTTGCCGGTGCCGGTAAGCTTGACCAGGACCCTGAACCAGGCGGAACTTATTATTACGCCCTCACGCTTAAGCTCGGCGGCAACCTTGCCTGCGCCCGCCCCTTCGGGGATAGAGACCTTCTTCGGCCTGCCCGGCCAGAAGAAGTAAAGCGACAGGACCAGCAGCGCCAGGGCAAAAAGTATCGCGATGGTCTTAGGTTTTTTCATAAGAGGCGCTTGGAATAAACCTGCTTGTAGACCGGTCCGTCGGGAGTCAGCACGCTTTCCATCAGTTCCACCGAAGCCAGCAGGCTGGAGGCCTTGCGGGCCGGGGCGAAATCAGCCACCCTCCTCATAAAATTCTCAGGCAGGGAGTCCTGCACGCGGCCCAGGGTAACATGCGGCTCGAAGCGGTTCTCGAAGGTCAGCCCGGCCCCGGTCAAACCCTCGGCCAGCCTGCCGGCCAGCTCCCGCAGCGGGGCGGCGCCTTCCCCTATGCCTATCCACAGCACGCGCGCCCTGCGCGCCGACGGGAACACGCCGAAGCCGCCCATCCCGAGGGTAAAAGCTTTCAGTTCAGCCAGGCCGTCAGCAATGCCTTTCTTCGCGGCTTCGGCCGCGGCGGGGCCGAGGTCTCCCAGGAAGGCGTAGGTCAGGTGGAAGTTTTCCGGTTCCACCCACTTCACGGCGCCTTTCGGGGCCGCGGAGCGCGCGTAGTCCGCGGCCGCCTTAAGGCTGGCCACGAAAGACGGCTCAAAAGAAGACGCTACAAAAAGCCTCATTCTTCGTCGTAGGCGGGGCGCGCCTGCCGCTTGGCCTTGGTCCGCGCGCCGGCCTTCCTCTTGGCAGCGGCCCGGGCTTTGGCCCCGGCCTTGGTTCCGGCTTTGGCGCCGCCGAGCTGCTTCCTGATGACCTTGCGCTTCAGCGCGCGGTCGCGCAGCTCGGCCCGCTTCGCGGCCGAGCGGGGCCGCCAGCCTTTCAGGGCCAGCAGGCGCTTGCGCGCGCCGGTCAGCGCGCCGCGGTGCCTGCTCATGCGCGAAAGGGGCACCGTCCGGATGCGCTTCTGCGTCGGGTTTAAAACGATCTCGGTGTTCTTCTCCAGCAGGTATTCCTGGCCGCCGCCGGCGTCGTCAGCCTGCGTAACCGCCACGCGGCCCTCGTCGAAGACCCCCACGGCGGCCTCTTTGCTCATCACCGAATATTCCACCGCGAATTCCGTGCCGCGGACGGCGCAGACGGCGGCCGGGGTCCGCACCTTCATCTTGTGCTTTTCGTTGAGGAAATGCTTTACCTTGGCCACCAGCGAGCCGAAATTCAGGGAGAAGACCGCGTCCTCCTGTTCCAGGGAGGCGATTTCCACTTCGGTATTGCGGCTCAGCGAGATCACGCCCTTGTCGTCGAGGTAGAGCTCGGCGAGCCCGTCCGAGGAACTTTTGACCACGTCGTTGGGGTCCAGCGGTATTTCGCCTTCTATCTTGGACCACTCGTCCTTCTCCGCGGTCTTCACCATGACGGTGCCGGAAATAACTTTCAGCCGCGCGTCCCAGGACTGGGTTTCGGGCTGGGCGTAATTGCCGGACTTCATGGCCTGCTCCACCATCTTGCGGTACTCGGCCTGGTCGGCCGACGGGAAGTCCTGCGCCGCGGCCGGGGCCGCGGCCAGCAGGAGGCAGATAAAGAAACCGCTAAACCTGGATATCGGCATCGTCCGCCTCACTTTTCTATTTTGCGGAACTGCCTGCGCCCCACCTGGAGCACGCAGTTCCTGGGCTCGAAATTAATATCCTCGGCGACCTTCTCGCCGTCGAGCCGCACCGCGCCCTGCGCGATGAGGCGCCTGGCCTCGTTCATGCCCTTCACCAGGCCCGCGGCTACCAGCAGGTAGGAGAGTTTGCCCGCCTTCTCGGCGCGGAAAGTCTCCATCTCGGCCGGCAGCTCCTTGCGGGAAAAGACCTGCTCGAAATGAGTGCGCGCGGCCTGCGCCTGCTCGGCGCCGTGGTAGCGGGCGGTGATCAGCCCGGCCAGCTTCTTCTTGGCTTCCATCGGGTGCCCGGCCTTAACCGCGGCCAGGTCTTCCGAAGTGAGCAGCTCGTAGTAGGAATGCATCAGCGCGTCGGAAACCGACATCACCTTGCCGAACATGTCGTTAGGCAGGTCGTTCAGGCCCACATAGTTGCCGTAGGATTTGGACATCTTCTTCTCGCCGTCCGTGCCCACCAGCAGCGGCATGGTCATGACCACCTGCGGCTCCTGGGCGTAGAGCTTCTGCAGGTCGCGGCCCATCAGCAGGTTGAAGATCTGGTCCTGGCCGCCCAGCTCGATATCGGCCTTCACGGCCACGGAGTCGTAACCCTGCAGCAGCGGGTAGAAGATCTCCAGCAGGCTGATCGGAGTCTCCGCCTTCATCCTGCTGCGGAAATCCTCGCGCTCGAGCAGGCGGGAAATAGTGACGTTCTTGGCGACGTTCATGAAGTCGGAGATGCCGACGGCGGGGCTCGCGAACATAGGCTTGAGCCACTCGCTGTTGAACCGCACCTCCGTCCTTTCCGGGTCCAGGATCTTGAAGGCCTGCTCCGTATAGGTTTTGGCGTTCCTGGCCACGGTCTCATGGTCCAGGACCGGCCGGGTGGAGTCTTTGCCCGAGGGGTCGCCTATCTGGGCGGTAAAGTCGCCGATGATGAGCACGGCGGTATGGCCCAGGTCCTGGAAAGCGCGCAGTTTGGTCATCGTCACGCTGTGCCCGATATGCAGGTCCGGGCTGCTCGGGTCGGCGCCGAACTTGACGCGGAGCTTCTTGCCGGAGGCGAACTTCTTGGCCAGGTCTTCGCGGCTGACCACGTCCACGGAACCGCGCGTGATGTCCTTCAGGATTTCATCAGTGTTCATGACTGTTAATTGTATTATTTTTGGCGAAGGCCCGCGAGGGCGCTACTGGAAGCCGTGCGGATCCGCCTCTATGAAGTATTTGACACCGGGCCGCTGCGGCAGGGCCTGGGCCCTGGCCAGGCAGAGGGCGGCCGTTTTTTCCTCCGCCGCCTTGACCAGGAAATATTCGCTGTAAAACTTCTTTTTCTCCTGGCCCTGCGGGATCACCGGGCCCAGGATCTCCCCGGCACAGTTCGGACGCCCCAGGAAGGAGAGGGCCTTCAGGAAATCCGCCCCGGCGGCCTGCACCGCGCGGGCGTCGTAAGAGGCGAAGCGCGCCTTTACGATGTGGGAGAAGGGGGGGTAGAAGAAGTCTTTCCTGGCGGCCAGCTCACCGTCGGCGAAAGAGGGGTAGTCCATCTCCGTCAGGCGGGAGAAGACATAATGGCCGGCCTCCCGGGTCTGTATGAAGAGCTCGCCCCTGGCCCCCAACAGGCGCCAGGCGCCGTAAAAGGCCCGGTAGGCCTTTTCCGAGGCGCGAAAATCCGCGCTGGAGAGGTCGGAATCGGCGTCGATAAAGGCGGCCAGCGTCAGGCGGGGCGCGCCCAGTTCCCGCAGGGCTATCCGCGTGCCCACCAGGACGTCCGCCTCGCCTTTGGAAAAGCTTTCCAGCTCTTCCCTCATGGCCTTCAACGAGCCGCGCAGCACGTCCCCGTCGAAGCGGGCGATCCTGGTGCCCGGCAGCAGTTTTGAAAGGGCCTCCTGCGTCTTCTGCGTGCCGGCTCCGTAGTCGCGGAAGACCCGCCCGCCGCAGGCCGGGCAGATCGCGGGCTTGGGCTCTTTCTTGCCGCAGCGGCGGCAGAGCAGCACCGGGTCCGCGGCGGCCGTCTTGAGAAGCGTGAGTCCCGGGCCGCACTCCGCGCAGCGCGGCATCCAGCCGCAGTTGGCGCATAGCAGACGGGAGGCGTAGCCCTTGCGCCCGGCTATCACCAGCGCCTGGCCGCCGGCGCCGACGGCGCGCCGGATGCTGTCCGCCAGGGGGCGGGCCAGTATGTCCCCGGGATATTGAGTCATGTCCAGCACCCTCACGTCGGGGCCCGGGCCGGCCAGGCGGGCCGGGGGCACGGCGTCGAAGCGCTTCAAATCTCCTGCGGCGGCCGCGCCCCACGCCTCTATCGACGGGCAGGGACTGGCCAGCACCGCGCGGCCCGGGAGGGCCGCCATGCGGCGCAGCAGCACCTCGCGGACCTGGTAATAAGGCTCGCCCTCTTCCTGGCGGTAGACTTCCTCGTGCTCGCCGTCGAGCAGAGCGAGGGAGAGGTCTTTGAACGGCAAAAAGATCCCGGTGCGCGTGGCGATAGTTACCTTGAAGCGGCCGCAGCGGGCCCCGGCCCAGGCCTCGGCCCGTTTCTTGGGCGTCAGGCGGGCGTGCCAGGCGCCCACGCGGCCGGGGAACAGCGGCTCCAGCGCCGCCTGCAGCGCCGGGATAAAACTCAGGTCGGGGACCAGCAGCAGGCCCTGCGCGCCGGGCTCTTTGAGGGCGGCGTGAAAGACCGCCGGGTAAACGGCCTCGCGCCGCTCGAGCGGGGCCAGGCGCAGCAGGTAAGCGCCGCCGCGCTGCGCGGCCAGGGTCTCCAGGAATTTTTTCAGTTCGGGCAGTTCCCCGGGGGGCGAAGCCAGCCCCGGCTGGGGGAGGGCCGCGGGGGCGGGGAGGTCTTCGGGCGCGTGCGCGTAAAAAGCGCCGAGGCAGAGGCCCTGCGGCGAGCCCCAGCGGGCCGACATCCAGGCGGAGAGCGCCAGCGCGTCCTCGGGGAACAGCGGCTCGTCGTCGAGCAGACGCGTCACCGACTTGAGCTCCTTGAATTTGCTGAGGTCCGCGTCCTTCTCCGGGAGCACGCGCAGGATCACGCCCGTGGCCGCGGGGCGCTTGCCCAGCGGCGCCACGGCGCGGAGCCCCGGGGCGGCGCTGAGCTCCAGCTCGTCGGGCAGCAGGTAATAGAATGTCCGCCGCAGCGGTATGGGGAAAGAAATTTCAGCCAGCATAAGAAGCGGCCGCTAACCGCGCCGCTTCAGGGTATTTTACCAGTTTCCAGAAACGCTTTGACCATCTTCATGTCTTCCCAGGTGTCGCGCTTCAGGTTGGGATTGCGCAGCAGGGCTGCGGGGTGGTAGGTGGGGATGACTTTTATGGGGCGGCCGGGAACTATCTCCACGGGGTAATCGTAGGCGCTGCCGCGCACCAGCGAGATGCCCTTGTCGGTCTTGAGCAGAACCTTGGTCGGCACTGAGCCGAGCGTGACGATGCAGGCCGGCTTTATGAAGCGCAGCTGTTCGTCGAGGTAGGGGCGGCAGGCTGAAATTTCGTCGGGCGTGGGGGGGCGGTCGTTGCCGTGCGATTCGGGGTCGGCCGGGTTCTTCATCGGGTGGCATTTCACGATGTTGGCGATGTAGACGTCGGAGCGCTTCAGGCCCAGCACGGTCTCGAGGATCTTGTCGAGCAGCTGGCCGGAGCGGCCGACGAAAGGCTCGCCCTTGTGGTCTTCCTGGAAGCCGGGGCCTTCTCCGACGAAAACGACTTTAGCCTTGTAGGTGCCCACGCCGAAGACGGCGTTAAGCCGGGTGCCGCCGAGGCCGCAGCTGCGGCAGTTCTTTACCTGTTCGGCGAGGGCGTCCATATCGGCGGGGCGTTTTGGGGTCATAGCGGGGGCGGGGGGATTTTCCTTTTCGGCGGCCGGCTGCGGCGCGGCGGCCTTTTTCGTGGTTTTCACGGCCGGGGACAAAACGGGCGCCGCTTTCGCGGCGCCCATGCACGGGGGTTCGGCCAGGTTCTCGTCCTGGTTCCTGAGATAGGCGGCCAGGTCTTTCGCGGCCTCGGCGAGCTCCCGCTTCATCCGGTAAGGTTAAGCGGCTTCTTTAGCCGGCTTGTCTTCCCTGGCGCGGAGCTTCTTGGGGTCGTCGGAGCGCTTGGAGGACAGCTTTTCCTCTATCTCCTGGTCCTTCTTCACGGCCTCTTCGATCTCGGCGACTTTGATCTTGCCGCTGACCACGTCGAGCAGCGCGCGGTCGATCAGTTCGGCCATGGGGATGCTGCGGAAATCGTCCTGGCGGCGCAGGTGGCGGGCCCACTGCATGGCGCGCACGATGTCCCGGTACTTATGTTCGTCCTTGTCTTTGCCTTTTACGTCGAAGCCGCCGTAGTTGGAGATCAGCTGCTCCAGGCCGACTTCGTTCTCGGGTTTTGCGTGCGTTGTCATAGTTATCCTCCGTTGGTTACAAAACTTTTCCGTACAGCTGGCTGCCGAAGCGTTTGACCTTGTCCAGGTTCCGCTCCGTCTTGAGCGTTTCCAGCTCGGCTATCGCCGCCACCTCGCGTATCGCTTCCGGCAGCCTGTCGTTGATGACCAGGTAGTCGAAAGAGGACGCGGCTTTGATCTCGGAGCGGGCCGTCTCGAGCCGGACCGCCACGTTCTCCGGGGCTTCACCGCGGCCGCGCAGGCGCTGCACCAGCGTCTTCAGGTCCGGGGGCAGCAGGAACACCGTGACCGCCTCCGGGAACAGTTTCTTGACGGAGCGGGCGCCTTTCACGTCTATGGTCATCACCGGGATGCGGCCTTGTTCCAGCACCGCCATCACCGACTTGACCGGGGTGCCGTAGTAGTTGCCGTGCACCTTCGCCCACTCCAGCAGCTTGCCGTCCGCCCTGAGCTTAAGGAACCGCTCTTCGGTAACGAAATAGTAATCCTTGCCGTCCTTCTCTCCGGGGCGCCTGGGCCTCGTGGTGCAGGTCACGCTGAAAGCGAACTTCTTATTGAGCTTCAGCAGGCCCGAACGCACGACGGTCTTTCCGCCCCCTGAGGGGGCGGAAAGTACCATCGGGAAGTATTTGTAGCCGGCTTTCCGCACTTACTTGTTCTTTCTCGGAGCCCTTATCTGGGACTGAGCCGCGGACAGGATGGCTATCGGCACGCGGAACGGGGAGCAGGACACGTAGGTCAGGCCCACCTTATGGCAGAACGCGACCGAGGCCGGTTCGCCGCCCTGCTCGCCGCAGATGCCGATCTTCAGGTCTTTGCGGGTCTTGCGGCCGCGCTCGACGGTGATCTTTATCAGTTCACCCACGCCGTCCTGGTCTATGGTCTGGAAGGGGTCGACCGGGATGATCTTCATCTTGTCGTTGCCGTCCCTGTCCTTATCCTTTATGTACTCGGCCAGGAAAACGCCGGAGTCGTCGCGGGAATAGCCGAAGGTCATCTGCGTGAGGTCGTTGGTGCCGAAGGAGAAGAACTCCATGGTCTCGGCGAGCTTGCCGGCCATCAGGCAGGCGCGGGGGATCTCGATCATGGTGCCGACCATGTACTTGACCTTCACGCCCTTCTGCTTCATCACCTCAGCGTACACGCGGTGGATGATCTCGGACTGGTGCTTCACCTCGTTTTCGAGGGAGACCACGGGGATCATGATGTCGGGGAAGACCTTGATGCCTTCTTTCTGCAGCTCGGCCGCCGCTTCGAAGATGGCGCGGGCCTGCATCTCGGTGATCTCGGGATAGGTGACGCCGAGGCGCACGCCGCGGTGCCCCATCATGGGGTTGGACTCGTGCAGGCCGTTGGCGCGGGCCTCGAGCTCCTCGAAGGAGATGCCCAGGGCCTTGCCCAGCTCTTCGAGCTTGGCCTTCTGCTGCGGCACGAACTCGTGCAGGGGCGGGTCCATGAGGCGCACGGTCACGTGCATGCCCTCCATCACCTTGAAGGTGTTCTTCAGGTCGTTCTTCATGAAGGGGAACAGCTCGTTGAGCGCGGCCTTGCGCTCCTCGAGGGTCTTGGACATGATCATCTTGCGCAGGCAGAACAGCGCCGCGTCGGAGCCCTTGCCGTAGAACATGTGCTCTATGCGGAAAAGGCCGATACCTTCGGCGCCGTAGGCGCGGGCCTGGGCGGAGTCGGCGGGGGTGTCGGCGTTGGTCCACACCTTTAGGGCGCGGATGGAATTGCAGAACTTCAGGAAATCGCCGAGCATGGCCATCGTGGTCTCGCCGGGCTCTACCAGCGGCATCTTGCCGGTGTAGATGAAGCCGCGGGAACCGTTCAGGGAGATCCAGTCGCCTTCCTTGAGCTGCGCGCTGCCGAGGCTGAGGGTCTTTGCCTTCAGGTCGATCTTCACGTCGGCGCAGCCGACGACGCAGCACTTGCCCCAGCCGCGGGCCACGAGGGCCGCGTGCGAGGTCATGCCGCCGCGGGCGGTGAGGATGGCTTCCGCCGCCCTCATGCCTTCGACGTCCTCGGGGTTGGTCTCTTCGCGGACGAGGATGACGTTCTTGCCTTCCTTCTTCCACTTAACGGCCTCTTCGGCCGTGAAAACTATCATGCCGACGGCGCCGCCGGGGCCGGCCGGGAGGCCTTTGCCTATCGGCTTGGTCGCCAGCTCGGTCTTCGGGTCGAGGATGGGGTGCAGCAGCTCGTCGAGCTGCTCCGGGGTCACGCGCATCACGGCCTCTTCTTTGGTGGCGAGCTTTTCCTTCTGCATGTCGAGGGCCATGCGCACGGCGGCCAGGCCGTTGCGCTTGCCGACGCGGCACTGGAGCATCCACAGGCGGCCGTTCTC
>Ga0154503_127_pt1 | contig 77005 bp, 61 predicted proteins | sample RifGroD2_FD_115982 | JGI IMG/M metagenome (GOLD analysis project Ga0154503, IMG submission 115982) | Elusimicrobia bacterium GWD2_63_28 | reverse complement strand
CCAGCCCGGCGAGGAAAGCCCCCAGCTCCACGGAAACGCCGAAGATGCGCGAGGAGCCGGCGGCGATGCCGAGGGCGACAGCCAGCACGGCCAGCGTGAAAAGTTCGGCGGAGCGGGTGGCCGCTATTTTACCCAGCGCCGCTGGTATGACCCAGCGCCCGAGCAACAACACCGTGACGGCTAGCGCGGCTATCTTGCCCCCGGCTAAAGAGAAGGCCTGCAGCGGACTGCCGCCTTCGGCGGCGCCGAAGAGCATAGGCAGGGCTAGCAGCAGGACCACGGTGATGAGGTCCTCCACCACGGTCCAACCCAACGCTATATGGCCTATCTGGGTGTGCATGTCCCGGTTGGCCAGCAGAACCTTGGCCATCACCACGGTGCTGGCCACTGAGACGGCAAGGCCCAGCACTATGCCGGAGCTCCACTGCCAGCCCAGCAGGCGCAGCAGGCCAGCAGCCGCCAGCGTGGAGAAAGCGCTCTGTATCAGCGCTCCGGGCACGGCCACCCGCCACACCGCGGCCAGCTCTTTAAGTTCGAACTTGAGCCCTATGCCGAAAAGCAGCAGTATAACGCCTATCTCGGAAAGCTGGTGGGCCGCCGCGCGGTCGGCTACGAAGCCAGGCGTGAAAGGGCCTACCACAATGCCGGCCAGCAGGTAGCCGACTATCGGTGAAAGGCGAAGCCTTTGGGCTAGGTAGCCCAGGAACAGGGCGGTTATAAGGCTGCCCGTAAAGGTTGCAAGGAGGTTAAGTTCCGGCATATGTATCCGCTACGCAGACTAGATTATATCACAAGGCCCTTCTGAGGCGTCACCTGGTGACTAACGCTGGCCCCTCCTTATTTTCTTTGCAGGTTTCCCCCACTCCCCACGGGGGCTACATAAATAAGAAAAAAATAAATGCGGGGATGTACGGGCCGCAGAAGCGGCCCGGGAGCGGCCCGGCCAAGGCCCACGTTTATTGGGCCGGCTGGCCGCGCATTGGAGGTTGTTATAAGATGCAGCTTACCGGCGGAGCAAGAGCGAAGGCGCGTAGTGCCGAGCCTTGCGAACCCGCTTCTCGCGGCAAGGAGCAGTGCGGGGCCGCGCTGCGTGGCCACGCCTGCGACGACATCTCGCGGATAAGCTCGGCCTACCGCTTCCAAAGACGGCAGGGGAGCCGCATAGTGGCCGACGAGCGGCCACCCTGCGGCGAGCGAGCGGAGCGAAGGCGCGTAGTGCCGAGCCCGCGAGCGGCTTCTCGCGGGTAAGATCAGCAATACAATGTTTTTAGGATAGGATGAACTGTACGATGTAGACGGAGTAAGAGTTCAGCCGAACGTAATAATGTGGACTTTTTTCACTGGTATATTCTATCTTTTTCGATCAGTACGACATGTCAGTTTGTATTATTGGCAAATACTCGATGAAATACCATAGAACAAAACTGCTTAAAAATAGAGCGCCAAAGATTAAATAATCCTTGAGAGGACTTCTAAACTTCTTCGCAACTATCTCCGTAAAATACACGCATGTCCAGATGGAGAGTATTATCGGAATTTGAATTGTTATCCCTAAGAAAAAGAATATTAATCCCCATTCCACACTAAGGCTGTAGATTAATGTCCCGCCCAACGAGAGTATAACCGCAATAAGTAATCTCGCTCGCAAACTAAGTTTGTATAAGCAGGCAAATAGAACTATAACTCCAAGTATTAGTATCCCCATAACCTGACCTTTATGTTTGATTTCTCCATCTTTATGAATGCGGTCTGGATAAACTTACTTCCGTGTAGGGGTAATTTCTTCTATCTGGGAATAGCCAATGGTGGACATTATCCCCATTACCTCTTGGAGTCGTTTGGGTTTACAGGATTCCAGGTACTGCTTCCAGAATCTGCTCTGCACGGAATAAATAAATGATTTGTTTTTCGTTTTTTTGTATCGATCTATGGCTATATCAACCATCCCAAGATCGCCTTTGTACCCCAAGTGGTCTGTGATCTGTTGAAAGTCTTCAGTGTTTTCTATGGATGAAAGTAAAGCGTGAGACTCTGGCAAAGCTCTGGAAAAATTAACACGCATTTTTGCGATTAAAGACCTTGCCTGGGATAACTGAGATCTGCTCTCAAGTTCAGTGAGTTTCTCGTAAACAGTGTTGCTATGGATGTTTGTAAAACACAAATCGTGCCATGCTGATTCTCGAATCTTTGCCGATTGTGAGCTCAAAAGAGATACCGCAAACTCAGCGGCTTCAGGTGCCCTGTCATCTCCATACAGGATGATAATTCTCTCTATCGGGCGCCGTAGATACTTGCTGGATGTATGCGCATGGAGATTGATGAGGCGCTTTATCATGTCTCGCTGCGTCTCGGGGCCGATATACACATCGGTGTGTTGGTAGTGGTATAAAAGCTTTTCAAGATCGTGTATGTCATTCTTTAAAACGAATATTCCAACCATGAAAGTATAAAAGGGACGGAATACTCGTGTCTCTTCTTGGCTAATTAATCCATTGATCTGCGCTCTTGTTTCGGGCTTCTCGGTTTTAGCATTGAATGTCTCGCTGGCATTTGAAACTGCGACAAATGCGATAAGCGGGAAAAATATTAATTTACGTAAATTGTGCACTTTGATGGTGTCTCCCCTAAGCTGAATTCTAGCAAATGGAGGGAGCTGGTTTTGTATTTGCGATTGGCATTGGCCTCTCCATGTTTTCTTTGCTGTTCTCCCCCCGCCCCACGGGGGCGACATAAATATAACAGACAAGCCCGCCAGGGCGAGCGAACAGCGAGCCTGGGCGGGTTTTTGATTAACCAAGGTGCCCCCGTTTAAATTCTTTCCCCCGGTGGCCATAATTTAAAAATAAGAAAAAGATTAAATTCTGCGCTGTACGGCCTGCCCGGCAGGCCGGGAGCGGCCCGGCCAAGGCCCACGTTTATTGGGCCGGCTGGCCGCGCAGTAGGAGGTGTTTATAAGATGCAGCCTACCGGCGGAGCAAGAGCGAAGGCGCGTAGTGCCGAGCCTTGCGAACCCACTTCCTAGCGGCAAGGAGCAGTGCGGGGCCGCGCTGCGTGGCCACGCCTGCGACGACATCTCGCGGATAAGCTCGGCCTACCGCTTCCAAAGACGGCAGGGGAGCCGCATAGTGGCCGGCAAGCGGCCACCCTGCGGCGAGCGAGCGGAGCGAAGGCGCGTAGTGCCGCGTGGAGCGTAGCGACACTTTCTTGCCCGCGAGCGGCTTCTCGCGGGTAAGATCAGCCATACATTGTTTCTAGGTACTGATAGACGGTCCGGTACAGCCGGCCCCACAGGTCATCCGAAAGTAATAATGCAGACTTTGCGTCCTGGGGCTTTTTTCTCGCCCTGGCCGCGGCCGGGCTTTCCCGACGTGGAATCGGCTGTTTCTCCGTTTCCGCGTGTCGACAACTCCCTATGAGGTTCTCGCATTTGTGCTCGCTTTCTCCGGTCAGGGTCTTTGCTATCGCTTCGATATTATATCTATTCCGTCGGAGCAGCGGGATCTCATCCTTGCTCGGAAGGTGGCCGAGGATGACCCTCATGCCGGCTTTGTCGGCGCAGTCGGTTAGGTAATATTTTCCGTCTTTTGCCTTTAAACGCAGTTGTCGACAAAGTGTCGACAACTTAAAGTCATGCTCGTTCATCGGTCTGTTTTTTAAGTGGTACCAGTAGTCGCGCGGGTTCTTGGTGTCGACGGTCCCCGCTATCGCGTCGACTACCGAGTAATATCGCACGCCATTGCGGACGGTGTCGCGTATCCAACTGCGGACAAATGATTTTTCTTCCATGGTCCCCCCTTGTGAGATAAGACCATGAAACAATCTTGGGACTGGTTTGGCAATGACCGGCGGCAATATATCGGTGTATGGAGATAGCGGCTAATCCCGGTTCCTCTTGTATTGTGGTACAATACCCTTAATAATTAAGGGGATTGTATATGATCAACATTCACCGCGGCCACAAAGAGGCGCTGGAACGTCTCTATAAAATAGTCGAGACACAGGGCGGATATTTCACGACCAAGCAGGCGGAAGCGGCCGGCTTCAGCCAGAAGAACCACGCCTATCATGTCCGTGCCGGCAATTGGCTCAGGGAGCGCCGCGGTATCTACCGTCTCTCAAAATTCCCTCCTTCGGAGCGTCCGGATCTCATGTTCTGGTGGCTCTGGTCGCGCAACCGCAAAGACGTGCCACAGGGGGTCTTCTCGCACGAAACGGCGCTTAGTCTTTACGACCTTTCAGATATCAATCCGTCCAGGCTGCACATGACCGTGCCCCGCGCTTTCCAGCGCAGGGGCGGCAAGGCGCAACTTCCTGTGCTTCACCGGGGTGAGGTTCACAAGGCCGACGTTGAGTTTAGGTTCGGGGTCAAAGTGACCCGGCCGCTCAAAACTATAGCTGACCTGCTTTCCGCCCGCACCGTCCAAACGGACCATATGCTCCAGGCCGTGCACCAGGCGTTCAAGCGGGGACTTATTACCCGTACGGAACTTGCCCGTTCCCGGCTTCCCTCCCTCATCAAGAAAGAGATAGAGCGGCTCCGGGGTGAGCAATAATGGCCTCGCCAAAGCAATACTCAACGCCAACGGCATTCCGCCGCGCCTTGGAAGACCGGCTCAAACAGCGAGCAAAGGCGGATGGTCTGGACCTTCAGCGCCTTATGCGCGAAGTAGCCTTCGACCGGCTGCTGTCCCGCCTTTTTGCCCGCAAGGACGCCGACTGGATCCTTAAGGGCGGTTACGCTCTGGAGTTGCGCATGAAGCAGGCCCGCGCTACGAAAGATATAGACCTAACTCTTCGCCATTCCCTGGGCACGGATAAAGAACTCCCTCTAAAGGACGCTATCTTTGAGGCGCTCGCCAAGGCCGCGGCCAGGAACCTCGGAGATTTCTTCTCTTTCAGTATCGGCGAAGCCATGCTGGACCTGGATGCGGCGCCTTACGGCGGCGCGCGATTCCCGGTCGAGTCCAGGCTTGACGGGCGGTCTTTCGTGCGCTTCCACCTTGATGTCGGCGCCGGCGACGTGGTGCTTGCTCCGCTGGACGAGACTCACCCGCATGACTGGCTGGACTTTGCCGGCATTCGGGGAGGCGTGTTCCCCACTATTTCCAGGGAACAGCACTTCGCCGAGAAGTTTCACGCCTACACCCTGCCGCGCCAGAATCCCAACTCACGCGCAAGGGATCTTATCGATATGCTCCTGCTTATCGGCTCCGGCGAACTGGACCGCGCGCGTGTCCGCAAGGCCCTTAACGCCACCTTTGAGCGGCGCAAGACACATTCCTTGCCGGAGGCTCTCCCGCGGCCGCCGGCTGCGTGGAAGGCCCCTTTCGGAGCGCTGGCCGCCGACAGCGGTCTGTCCCCGGATTTAACGCGTGCATATGAGGTCTTGAATTCCTTTTATCTGGAACTGCCGGTTTAGATATTAGGGTTGTGCAACGGTCCACTGGGAAGGGTGCCGGGTGGAAAATAAAGGGGTTATCTGCTATGCTATGTGTGAAACCTGTATCCAAACTGTCACCGTAAGGTGCGCGTGCCCGCGAGGGCTAAGATTCAGGTTTCATCTTTTCCAAGGTTCGGCCACACCTGCACATGCGCCTTACGGTGCATGATAACCTAACATTATCTCCCGGGCCCGTATGAGAAGCCTTTCTTGTGGGCTTCTTCGGAGCTTATCGCTTCAAGGGCACTGGCGGCCTGGGTCCTGACAACGGTGTCACTGTCTTCCAGCGCTTTCCTGAGCGCCGGGACGGCCTCCTTTGCCGCGGGCCCTATCCTGGCCAGTGTTCGCAAGGCATCTATACGGGCGAAACTCTCCCCGCTTTTCAGCATTTCTATCAATGCTGGGACGGCGTCTATTGCGTCCGGCCCCAGCGCGCCAAGCGCCCCGGCGGCCGCCCCGCGAACGCCAAAAGCTTCATCTTTCAGGGCCTCTGTCAGCGCCGGGACTTTATCCTTTGCTTTCAATTTGGCGCCCCAGATTGCCAGCACGGCCATTTCTCTGACCCGGCTGTCCTCGTCCTCTTTAAGCGCCTTGAAAAGCACGGATACCGGCGGAGGTGCAATGCGCCAAAGCGCGTCCGTCACATTGTAACGCAGGTCGGCGTCGGCGCCCTTAAGCAGTTCCCGTAACCGCGGGAGAGCGGATTTTGCCGCCGGGCCGACCCTGGAAAGCGCCATTGCCGCGCGAAGGCGTAGCCGGGCATCATCAGCCTCCAGCGCTTCTGTCAGGGAAGGCACCGCCGCAGCGCCTATTCCCCCCAGCGCGCCTAACGCCTCGTAGAGGGCCTGGCCCTCGCCGTCGTCCTTAAGCAGGCGCACCAGCGGCGCTACCGCCGCCGGGCCGATTCTGATAAGCGTTTTTTCTGCATGATTCCGGACGAAAGCGTTATTGTCGTGGAGCGCTTCTATCAGTTCAGGGACGGCGTCTTTTGCCTCGGCGCCGATCTCGTAGAAGGTCCACGCGGTCTTTTCGCGGATATCGGCGTCCGGGTCCTTAAGATGTTCCGCCAGCTCCCGGACGGAAGCCCTGGCTTCCGTGCCGATTTTTCCTAAAGACTCTATTGTCTTCATGCGGACGGGGCGGTCCGTATCCCCGAGCGCTTTTATTAAAGAGGGCACTGCTGCCGCGGCTGCCGGGCCCATAGCCCCCAAAGCTTCAGCCGCGTTTTCCCGCACATAGCTGTCGCCGTCGCCGAGCGCCGCGGCTAATGCCGGAATGGCGTCTTTGGCCAGCGTGCCTTTGTTCCCCAGGGTCCAGGCGGCTTTGGCCCGCACGCGACTGGAATCATTCTTGAGCGCCTCTATTAACCCGGGAACGGGAACTATATCCCAATATCTGCCCAGCAGCCCGGCGGCGTTCTCCCGCACGCGGCTGTCCCGGTCCTTGAGCAGTTCCATCAGCAGCGGCGCTGTTTCCCGCCTGTTCTTGGTCAGCGCGGCGACGACCGCTTTCCGGGTGCCGGCATCCGTAGAAGTGTACAATTCCGCCAATGCCGCAAAGCCGGCTTTCCCGAAAGATACCAGTTTTGCTGCGGCCTGCTCCCTGGTTTCCGGGTTCCCTTCGGCTATCGCGGTGCGGCACTCTTCGACCGTACCGCAAGGCCGCTCGGCGACGCTGAAGGCAGCCATCAGCGCTTTTGGCTTTGCTGTTTCCTGGGCGAAGAGCGGGCATAGTGCCGCAGCGTAAAAAGCAAAATAGATAAATGGCGTCATTTTCATGGTAGAGGTTATTTCCACTGCAGTTTGTAATCTCCGGCTTCGTCAATGTCGGGGCCTATAAACGAAGCTTCGCCTTTTGCGTTAAGGACGTATATCCCCTCGCCGGTAACCAGCAAAAGCCGGTCACCGGCCCGCTGGATGGCGGTAATGACGACCGGGATGTCGTATATTTTAACTTCTCCGGTAGCGGGGTTCAGGGCCGCCAGGCCGCCGGCTTTCCCCCACCCTTCGCCGCTATGCTCCAGGCTCAGCCAGACGGTATTCTCTTCGGCGAGAATGGCGTGGCAGGACCAGGGCGCCGTAATAGAGGAGTAGAAGATCTCGAATACCTTCGCCTTAGTGTCGAAGAAGCCGGCGGCGCCGACACCGCATTCCCCCTCCCCGCCGTAAAAATTCTTGCAGAACCAGACGCGGTCGCCCAGTTTCTGGAAAGGCCCCAACTTGTCGTTTATGCCGCAGCCGTCCTTGGCCCGTTCTGGCCGGTAACGCTTCAGGACTTCTTTGTCCGGTACTGGCATGGGGTAGAACTTGCAGGAGTTGCTCCTGACCTCATAAACGCCGGTACGGGCCTCATAGCCCATGGCGGCGTCGTAAATAAAGAACCTGCGCCGCGCGGGGGGCGCGGTCTCGACGATACGTTCTGTTACGGCGTAGCGTTCCAGCAGGCCGTTGTAGGAACCGGGCAGCCAGGCGTATTTGCCGGGGTTTTCGGTCTCGCAGCGGCCGGAATATCCAACCAATCCGGCGTCGCCATCCACCTGGCGCTGCTTGTCGCATTTCTCGTATAGGGTGAAATCTTTTCCTATTTCTTCCACTGGAATATCCGCGCAGGGGTCCTTCTGCGGGCGGAAATAACGCTTATCCGGTCCTGCGGCGCGGGTCCAGGCTTTGCCGGTGCGGGAATAGGTCTCAGTCGATGCGTAAAAATGCACGGCGCCGCGTTCCGCTTTTGTGAAAACCGGCGGCTGTAGTTTTTTATTCTCGATGGTGTCCACTATCTCCCAATCGCCGGCTACGGGCTCGCCGTCCTTAAGGCCCTGCCTGATGAGCACGCCGTCAGCCCCGCGCTGCCCGGTGAAGTATAGATCGCTGTCTGAACGAGTAACGGTCTTTATACGGACCGGCTTGTAACTGAACGCCTTCGCCGGGCCGGTGGAGAGCTCGCCGAAAAAATATTTCTGGCGGGACCGTTCCACGCCAGAGTCGGCGTCCTCCTGTGTTATGGTGACATAGCCGGGGCCCGCCGCTTTTATGCCAGGCATGATGTTGTTGGGCGAAGCCGAATCGAAAACTGAAAGGGTTCTTGCGGCCGAGCCGGAAGAGGTGTCAACGAGAAAAAGGCCGAATGGTCCGTTAAGCCAGGGGAAGCCACCGGCGGCAGTCAGCACTACTGCCCGGTCCGCAGCGACGCGGCGCTCAGCGATGAGCGCTACCTTGTCCACGCCGGGCCTTTGCGCCCTGAAAGCGGCCGTGATGCCGTAGGGGTTGGAGGTTGAAATGTCTAGCAGGTGCCCGGGGTCCCACCAGGCGGCGGCGGGAGTGATGAGCCCCCCGGCTAGTACAACGAGAAGCGGCAGCAGGCGGTATGCGGTCATATGCATGGCGGGCTACATGGGACTGCAACCGACGTAAAAAGAACTGTAAGTGTTCCCTTTTGTGCGCAGTTTCGGCAGAATATAACGAAGATGCTCTTCATACTCTTTAGTATCAGTGCGTGCCAGCACCATGGTGTAGTATTTTATTGCGTCGAGCCGGTATTTCTCGCCGTTATTTATCAGGGCGTCGCAATCCATCTTGTCACAGACAAAGTTATAGACGCTGGGTGAAAGGCCCACTACATAAGCGGTTTCGTTGGCTTTTCCAAGCAGGAACAGGATGCGCGTCAGTAATGGGGATGCGGCGTGCCCGGCAAGGAAGGCTTCGCCTTCTTTGATTACCTGCGGGGAATCCAGCCCGCAGGTGCTGTCGGTGAAGCCCCGCTCCATTTCGGCCAAAAACGCGTACTGTCCCCAGTATGAATCCGGGTACGCTTTGTAAGCCGGGAACAAGGAGTTGTCTTTGGCGGCGTAAGTTTCCCCCATGTACTGGAGCTCGCAGGTTATGCCGTTCTCTTTCAGAAGTTCCAGCTCCGGCGGTGGAGAAGCTGTTTCCCCGTCCTTCCTATGGGCCCAGAAAGCGAAGTTTAACTGCGCAACCATGCCGTCCACTAGGTATTTGGAGAGGACCAGGAACGGGGCTCCATCCGCGGCCGCCGGCAAAGCGGCGCCGATAGTGTCCCTGGCCGCCAGCAGCTTTTCAATAGTTACCGTTTTGTTCAGGTGCGGTCCGCGCAGCAGCATCTGCTTGAGCTCTTCCCAGTCCGCGCCAAACAGTTTTTCTGCGCCGTTATCCTCAAGGTCGGCGGCCAGCTTGGGCAGGGTATCGGAAAATCTAGAGTTTTGTTTTATTGTAGGGCCGCGGTAGGAATAGTTCCCTGCGTCCTTGTGTTCCAGTTTTAGCTTCAGGGCGGTCGTGCCGCCGTGTGGTTCCTGGTACAGCAGGCCGGAGAGGTCCCCTTTGCCTATCTGCACTACGTCCGAGTAGTTGCGGGCGCCAGGGCTGGAAAGATGCTTTTCGGTGGGTGTCGCCTCAAAGCCGTGCGCTTTAAGCAGGGCAATGACTTCAGCTTGTTCGATAGGCTTGAAGATCTTAACGTCGCCGGACATTATGAGTTCTTTGCCCTCGGTTAAGGACGGAACTGCGTAGGAATATAAATTGATCTCCATTCCCGGGCCCTTGCGGCTGAAATATTTAGAATAGGCGGTAGTTACACCGTATTCGGACTGCGCAGCGCCTATCCGCCAATTACTTTCCGGGCTTAGCCCTTTAGGTTCCTGGTTGAAGGGCGCGGTTATTAAAGTAGTTATTAGTTCCAGCGGAGAATCTTTATCCGTGAGTTCAAATTGCTCCTGGGGCTCTTGCGGCGGCAGACCTTCCGCGTACTGCACCATCTCTTTTGTGGCGACGCCTTTTCCCGCGGTCGCCTGCGGGACCGCGGAGACGAAGTCGAGGGCTGCTTCCGTTATTGGTGCGGCTTTTTCCGGTCTGTATTGCGTATAAACCGCGACCGCGGCCAGCAGGCTAAGCCCGGCGCCTTTTAAAATGGTCTCTTTGGTCATGATCCCCTTAACCCGTTCCTGAATAGATGTTACTTATTTGGAAGGCCGGATGAAAAGCGGCCGGGGCAGACCGGCGCAGCCGGGCTGTACCGGCATGAGTGTTTGTTGCAGTTTCCCCACGGGGGCTACATAACATTAACAGAAAAGCCCGCCAGGGCGAGCGAACAGCGAGCCTGGGCGGGTTTTTAATAAACCAAGGTGCCCCCGTTTAAATTCTTTCCCTCGGTGGCCATAATTTAAAAATAAGGAAAAAATAAATGCGGGGCTGTACGGGCCGCTGTTGCGGCCCGGGGGTGGAGCGCAGCGACACCGCAGTGCGGCTGCGCCAAGGCCCACGTTTATTGGGCCGGCTGGCCGCGCATTAGGAGGTTGTTATAAGATGCAGCCTACCGGCGGAGCAAGAGCGAAGGCGCGTAGTGCCGCGTGGAGCGAAGCGACACTTTCTTGCCCGCGAGCGGCTTCTCGCGGGTAAGATCAGGCATCCAATGTTTTGAGGAACTTATAGATAACAGTAAAGCAAGTCAACTAGCAACACCTTCCCCTTGAGCGCTGAGAGTTTGTAGTCTCCGCCCATGGCGTCCTTTACCGTGAAGTCGTAGATGGCCTTTTGCATAACTCCCCACTTTATCTTCTTCTCCATGCTTTCAGCTCTCGACCCTGCCGGTTGCGGGCAGCTCGTAATCGGCGTAGTGCAGGTCCGTGCCGCCCTTGCAGCCTGGCTTCGGGCGTATCTTCGTTCGTCATAAAAGCAGCCGCCGCGCAAGGCGCCCGGGAAGCGCGCCCGCCTATCTGAAATCGGCCAGGGCCGGGGCAATGTCTACATTGGCAAGGTCGGCGTTCACCAGCGGCGGCAGGGCGTCGAGGCCGCTGAGCTCGCCGTAGGCGGGCCCGGGTTTGCTGTAGAGCACGCCTAACGGCAGGCGTTCCCTCTGCGCCGCCAGCGCCAGGGCGGCGGACTTATCGGCCACGTCGTGCTCCGGCCCAACCTTGTAGACCCGTGTGGAAAACCAGTCGTAGGTGTTGAGTTTGTTGAATGATACGCAGGGCTGGAAAACGTCTATCAGGGAAAAACCTTTGTGCGCGATGCCGGCCAGTATCAGCTCCGCCAGGTGCTCCCGCTCGGCCGCGTAGCCGCGGGCCACGAAGCCGCACCCCAGGGCCAGCGCCGTCTCCAGCGGCGGGAACGGGGCCAGTATAACGCCGCCGGGCTGGATCTTGGTCTTTATGCCGCGCTCGGTGGTGGGTGACGCCTGCCCCTTGGTCAGGCCGTAGACCTGGTTGTCGTGCACTATCACGGTCATATCCACGTTGCGCCTGATATTGTGCAGGAAGTGGTTGCCGCCTTCCCCGTAGCAGTCCCCGTCGCCGGTGGTCACTATCACGGTCAGTTCCCGGTTGGCTATCTTTGCGGCCGCGGCGGCGGGCAGGGCCCTGCCGTGAAGGCCGTTGAAGAAGTTCGCCTTTATATAGTGCGGCATCTTGGCGGCCTGCCCTATGCCCGACACCAGCAGCAGTTCCCGCGGCGGCTTGCCCAGCCGGGCCAGCGCGGTCTTAAGGGCGGACTGAATGCCGAAGTTCCCGCAGCCCGGGCACCAGGCCACCGGGTCGGACGAGTTGAAATCCTTTGGCTCCATATTATTTTCCCCCTTCCAGCGCGGCCGATAATTCGTCTGCGGTGAACGGCCGTCCGTCGTATTTAAGGATGGACCCGGCGGCCTGCGCCCCCGTTTCCCTGCGGATCAGGCGGGCCAGCTGGCCTGTGGCGTTGTTCTCCACCGTAAGGACGCGCCCGGCCCCTTTCAGGGCTGCCAGCGTGGCGTCCGCCGGGAAAGGCCAGACCTGCGGGTAATGTATGAACCCGGTCCCGGCCGCCGCGGCGCAGGCTTCCCGCATCACGCCCAGGGTGGAGCCGAAGCCGCAGAGCATGGTTTTTGCCCCGGGATTTACCACCGTCGGCGGCAGGGTCTCCCGCGCCAGGCCGGCCAGCTTCAGGCGCAGGCGTTTCTCCGTCATTTTTATCCGGACTTCCGCCAGCTCGGTGATATGCCCTTCCGGTCCGTGCTCGTCGCTGTCGGCGACGGCCAGCGCGCCGGACCTGCCCGGGATGGCGCGGGGAGATACCCCGTCGTCGCTGTATTCATAGCGGCGCGTCTCCGGGGCCGCTTCGCTGCTTATTATGCGGCCCCTGTCGGGCGGCTCGCCAGTTGTGTCCGGAAACGCGACATTGGTGAAAGATTCGGCCAGGTACTGGTCCGACAGGATAAGCGCCGGCACCTGGAAGCGCTCGGCGGTGTTGAAGGCGCGCTTGGCGGCCAGGAAGCATTCTTCCGGCGAGCCCGGTGTGTAGACGGCGCGCGCGAATTCCCCGTGCCCGGCGTGCAGCGCGAACTCCAGGTCCTCCTGCGCGGTGCGCGTGGGGAAACCGGTGGCCGGGCCCGGGCGCATCACTATGGCAATGACCAGCGGTGTTTCCGTGATGGCGGCCAGGCTCAGGCCTTCGCACATCAGCGCGAAGCCGCCGCCGGACGTGCCCGTCATGGCCCTGGCCCCGGCGAACGCGGCCCCGACGGCCATGTTGACGGCGGCTATCTCGTCCTCCGCCTGCTCCACTATGATGCCGTACTTCGCGGCGTAGTCGGCCACGGTATTCATTACGCCGGTGGAAGGGGACATGGGATAAGCGCTGTAGAATTTGCACCCCGCGGAGATGACCCCGAGGGCCAGCGCTTCGTTGCCGGCCAGGAGGTAAGGGCGTTCATGCGGGGCGGAGGGCAGCAGGAAGTCGCCGCGCTTGATCTTGCCGGCGGCGTAGTCGTAGCCCTTGCGGGCGGCAACCTCGTTCTTTGCGGCCGCGTCCGCGCCTTTGGCGGCGAATTCCCTGGCCGCCGCTTTTGCGGCGCCTTCAAAAGCGCCGCAGGTCAGCGCGGCCAGCAGTCCCAGCGCGACGGAATTAGCGTAGAGCTCGCCGCCCGCTTCCTGCGCCAGGGCGTAGAGCGGCACGTGGACCCAGCCGGCTTCCAGTTGCGTTATCCCGAATTTGCCGGCGTCGAGCAGCAGTATGCCGCCGGGGGCCAGCGCGCCCCTGTTGGCTTCTACCGCTTCCTTGTCCAGGGCTACGATGATGTCGGCTTGCCTGCGCGGCGCGGCCACCGGCCTTCCCGCCGCGCGCACCTGGAAGAAGTTGTTGCCGCCGCGTATGCGCGACATGTAGTCCTGTATGGCGAATACATGCCGGCCGCTTTCCTTGTACATGCGGCAAAGCATCATGCCGGCGGATATAACGCCCTGGCCGGCTTCGCCGGTGATCCGTACGGAGATCTCGTCTTTCATGTTCCCCCCTGCGCTGACTCTCTAGTCCCGGGATGATTTACCCGGGTCTTTATGCGGGCTATGTGCGCCGTGACCGCCGCGCCTATCAGCGCGAGGGCCGCGGCTAACCAGGGCCGCTCCGGCCAGGCCCAGGCGGCCGAAGCCCCCAGGGTGATCCAGAGCAGCGAGATTGTAGTAACCTTTACCGGCAGGGGCAGCCCCTCGCCGTTCCTGTAGCGCCGCAGGTAGTCGCCGAACAAACGGTTCTCGTGCAGCCAGGTGTAGAGCCTCGGGGAGCTGCGCCCGAAGCACCACGCCGCCAGCAGCAGGAAGGGCGTGGTAGGCAGCACCGGCAGCAGTATGCCCAGCAGCGCCAGGGCTGTGAAGAAAAGCCCCGCAGCCTTCAGCAGGGTCCGGCGCGGCCGGCCCCCCTCCGGGAGAGGGGCCGGTTCAGGCGCCGCGGTCTTTACAGGGCCCGTTGTCGGCATCCCTTCCTTATTTCGCTACGGCTTCTTTTACGTCCAGGCCCAGCGCCTTGGCCACGCCCTCGCCGTAGGCGGGGTCGGCCTTGTAGCAGTTGCCGATGTGGCGCAGCTTTATTTCCTTAGGCGCGTCGCCCATGGCGCGGGCGGTGTTCTCGAAGAGGACCTGCTGCTGCGCGGGCTTCATCAGCCGGAACAGTTTGCCGGGCTGGGTGAAGTTGTCGTCGTCCGGTACCCAGTGGTCGGCCGCGCCTTCCAGTTTGAGCGGCGGCTCGGCGCAGCCTGGCTGCTGAACCCACTCGCCGTAGCTGTTGGGCTCGTAGCCCAGGGTGCCGCCATGGTTGCCGTCGGTGCGCATCTGGCCGTCGCGGTGGTAGGAGTTGAACGGGCAGCGCGGCTTGTTCACCGGGATCTGGTGGTGGTTGACCCCCAGGCGGTAGCGCTGGGCGTCGCCGTAGGAGAAGAGCCGCCCCTGCAGCATCTTGTCCGGCGAGAAGCCGATGCCGGGCACGATGCTGGCCGGGTTGAAGGCCGCCTGCTCCACGTCGGCGAAGTAGTTCTCCGGGTTGCGGTTGAGCTCCATCACGCCTACTTCCTGCAGCGGGGCGTCCTTGTGGTACCACACACGGGTCAGGTCGAACGGGTTGTAGGGCAGCTTGGCCGCCTGTTCCTCGGTCATCACCTGCAGGTACATGGTCCACTTCGGGAAGTCACCCCTCTCTATGGCTTCGAAGAGGTCGCGCTGGTTGGATTCCCTGTCCTTCGCCACTACGGCCTCCGCCTCGGCGTCGGTGAGGGTCTTTATGCCCTGCTGCGTGGTCAGGGTGAACTTCACCCATACGCGTTCGTTTTTGGCGTTGTACATGCTGTAGGTGTGGCTGCCGAAGCCGTGCATGTGGCGGAAGCTGGCCGGGATGCCGCGGTCGCTCATGGTGATGGTCACCTGGTGCAGCGCCTCGGGCAGCGAGCTCCAGAAGTCCCAGTTGTTCTTGGCGCTGCGCAGGTTGGTCTTTGGATCGCGCTTTATGGCGTGGTTCAAGTCCGGGAACTTCAGCGGGTCGCGCAGGAAGAACACCGGCGTATTGTTGCCGACTAAATCCCAGTTGCCCTCTTCGGTGTAGAACTTCATAGCGAAGCCGCGGATATCGCGCTCGGCGTCGGCCGCGCCGCGCTCACCGGCCACGGTGGAGAAGCGCGCGAACATTTCGGTTTTCTTGCCGACCTTGGAGAAGATGGCGGCTTTGGTGTACTTGGTTATGTCCTTGGTAACCGTAAAGGTGCCGAAGGCGCCGGAGCCTTTGGCGTGCATGCGGCGTTCCGGGATTACCTCTCGGTCGAAATGCGCCAGCTTCTCGAGGTACCAGATGTCCTGCAGCAGCATGGGGCCGCGCGCTCCGGCGGTCAGGCTGTTCTGGTTGTCGGCCACCGGCGCGCCGGTCACCGAGGTCAGTTTGTTGGCTTTCTTTTCTTTCATGTTCCCCCCTAACTTATTTCCCTTCCCCTATTATCGCAAATGGGCCGCGGTTTTCAAGACGCACTTTGCGCTGCTGCCGCCTGCCGCCGCTGACGCAGTCTCAGAGCAGGCCGGCGCTGCGGGAGCAGACCGCGTCGATTTTAAGTTTGTACCTTCTGCTGCAATGTATGTGCACGTCCGCCCAATTACGGCTTTCGGCGCCGTAGGCTTTGAATTCCAGCAAATTGCTCCGCACGTAGGTGGTGAGCGCTTTCTTAACGGAATAGCCCCGCACGACGATGTCGCGGCCTATGCGCGTGCGCAGCTGCGTCCACCAGTGGGAGTCTATGAAGACGGAGAAATCCACCAGTTCATAGAAATCCGGGTAAGTGGCTATCTCGCCTTCTGCGATAATGAACCTGGCCGCGGCAAAAGGCTCCGTCTGCGCGGCCTGGCCGCTCTTGCGGCAGTATACCGGCTTTGCTACGCCTTCCCCGCGCTTGAGCCGGCGCAGGTGCTCTTTGAGCAGCGCCATCTCATTGGCTTCGGGATGCGGCCCCTGTAATCCTTTCACGGCGCGCGCCGCGCGGGAGGTCTTGTAATCGTCGAGTTTAAGCACGCGCGCGTCCGGCAGTTCCCCCGCCAGGCTGGCGGCGAAAGTGCTCTTGCCCGTGCCGCCGGGACCTCCGACGGCTATCAGTACCGGGTGTTTTCTCCCGGCGAATTTCCTAAGCAAGGCTCCCGCCAGGGGAAGGTGCGGCGCGGCGGCCCGCCTGGCCTTGTCCAGTTTTACATGTACCTTGTAATGCTTTTTCATCTCATGCCGCAGGCGCCGGCTTACCTTGATTCCCCCTCTTCAGCCTGCCGGCCGACCGCCTCCAGCCCGGCCAGTTCCGCCTTTAAGTCGGCGATGCGCGCCTCCAGGGCCCTCACCTTGTCGCCCAGCTCTTTTACCTGCGCGTAGTCGGCGTAGATCTCCGGGGCGGACATCTTCGCGGCCAGGGGCTCCACCATCCCGCGGGTATAGTCTATCTCTTTCTTCAGCGTCTCGGCGCGGCGGACGCGCTTGCGCGCCTCGGCGTCCCGGCGCCTTTTTTCTTCCCTGTCCTGCCCCGCGGGCGCAGCCGCCCGGTCCGGCTCCGCGGGCGCCCTTCGCGCGTCTTCGCGGCTCAACCGTTCCTGGCTGTAGCGGAAATAATCGTAGTTGCCCGGGTAGACGGTGGTCTTGCCCAGCTCTATGTGGACCACGGAGTCCGCCAGCGCGTTGATGAAATAGACGTCGTGGCTGATGAAGCACAGGGTGCCCTCGAATTCCTTGAGCGCCGCTATCAGCGCGTCCACGCTGACCATGTCCAGATGCGTGGTGGGCTCGTCCATCAGTATCACGTTGGGCGGGTCCAGCAGCAGCTTCACCAGCATCAGGCGGCTCTTCTCGCCGCCGGAGAGCACCTCGACGCGTTTGTAGACATTGTCGCCGGGAAACAGGAAAGTGCCCAGCACCGTGCGCACCAGGAGGTCCGGGTTCATGCGGCCGTTGTCCATGGCTTCCTGCAGCACGGTCTTGCGCGGGTCCAGGATGCCCTCGCGGTGCTGCGAGAAATAGCCGGTCTTTACGTTGGCGCCCAGCGCCCGCCCGCCGGAATCCGGCTCGATCACGCCGGCGAGGAGCTTGAGCAGCGTGCTCTTTCCGGCGCCGTTGTGCCCCACAAAGGCCATCTTCTGCCCGCGCTCGAGTTCGAAATCGAAGTTCTCGTAAACCCGTATGGGCTCGCGGCCGGGCACGTTGTAGGCCTTGCTGACACTTTTAAGCTGCAGCACCTTGGTGCCGGTGCGGACGGGCTGCGGAAAGCGTATCCTGACGGTCTTGGCTTCGGGCGGGAGTTCTATGCGCTCTATGCGCTCCAGCCGTTTAAGCATGCTCTGGGCGCGGCTGGCTGTGGTGGCGCGCGTGCGGTTCTTGGCTATGAACTCCTCCATGTGCGCGATCTCGTCGCGTTGCTGGCGCCAGGCGGAGTAGAGCTTCTGCTTCTCCAACTCCTGCTGCGCCAAATAGTTCTCGTAGTCCCCGTGGTAGACGCGCAGCGTGCGGTCCTGCAGCGCCACTATGGAGCGGCAGATCTTGTTGATGAAGTCGCGGTCGTGGGAAATGAGGAAGATGGCGCCCTGGTAGGCGCGCAGGTAGTCCTCCAGCCAGAAGAGCGAGTCCAGGTCCAGGTGGTTGGTGGGCTCGTCGAGGAGCAGCAGGTCGGGCTTCTTCAGCAGGAGCCTGGCCAGGGCCGCGCGCATGGCCCAGCCGCCGCTTAGTGTATTCACCTTCCGGTCGAAGTCCTCCACCTTGAAGCCGAGGCCCATCAATATGGCTTTGCCCTCGGCCCCCAGGCGGCCGTCGTAGTCCTGCGCGCCGTCCAGCGTCTCCTCCACTACGGAGCGCTCCGACACCGGCGCGTTCTCCTGCGGCAGGTAGCCCACCGCCGCGCCCTTCTTGAAAAGGATCTCTCCGTCGTCGGGCTCCTCGGCGCGGAGCATCATTTTGAAAAGGGTGCTCTTGCCCGCGCCGTTGGGCCCCACCAGGGCGAAGCGGTCGCCGTCGTTTATCTGCAGTGAAGCCCCTTCGAAGATGGCCTGGGAGACGAAAGCTTTGTGTATGTTCCGGATGGTGATCATTCTGTCGTATTTTCTGCCGCTCCCGAAAACAGTTCTTCCAGCAGTTCCATGGCCCTGGTAACGTCGGTAGTGTTCAGCAGGAGATGGCCCACGGAACCCGTGTAGGTGGTCCCGTAAATAGTGGTGATGTTAATGCCGTGCGCGCTGAGGAGCGTGGACATCCTGAGCAGCATGCCCGGCTTGTCCATAAGCTCCATCAGTATCATCGGCGTTTCTACCGTCGTAAAACCCTCCTGGGTCAGCACACTGCTGATCGGGTTTTCGGAGTCCACGGTTATGCGGACGATCCCGGCGTCGTCGGTCATCTCCGAGGCGATGCCGATGATGTTTATCTCCTTCCTGAAGAAGTGCTCCAGGAATTTATTCATGGCGCCGGGAGTATTGGGCAGGAAAACGCTGTATTGCCTTACAAGTTTGATCATAAGTCCTCCATTTAGTCTTACAAGAGCTGTTTTGCGGGCTAGAGCAGTTTTTTTATAGCCAGCAGCGAACCCGCCGCCACGACGACCCAGAGCGCCACGCCCTGCAGCACCGGGCGCAGGCCCACCTGCCTGACGGCCGCGCGCGACAGGCCCGCGCCTATCAGGAACAAGGTGAGCGTCAGGCCCTTCCTGGCCGCGTAAGACAGCGCGGAGAAGAGTCCGCCCAGCGCCGGCAGCGCGGTGGCCAGCGCCGAAGCCAGCAGGAAGGCGAAGATGAAATACGGTACCGGGATCCTGGCGTTCCTTTTTCCGGCCAGCAGCGCCGCGGCCAGCGCGAGCGGCACTATCCAGAGGGCGCGGGCCAGCTTTACCGTGGTAGCGAGCTCAAGCGCTTCCCCGCCGTAGCGCGCCGCCGCGCCCACCACGGAGCTGGTGTCGTGTATGGCTATGGCCGCCCAGAGCCCGAACTGCCCCTGGCTGAGCCCCGCCGCGTGTCCCAGCGGCGGGAAGAGGAACAGGGCCGCGGCGTTCAGGATAAAGACCGTGCCCAGCGCCACCGAGATCTCGTGCTCGTCGGCGTCCAGGATGGGGGCCAGGGCGGCTATGGCGCTGCCGCCGCAGACAGCGGTGCCGGCCGAGATGAGCGCCGAAGTCTTGCGCCCGACGCCGAGCAGCCGCCCGGCCAGCAGCCCGGCGGCCAGGGTAGCGGCGATGGTGAAAGCTGTATAGCCCGCGCCGGCGCCTCCGGCGGCCAGGACCGCCCGGAAATTCATGCCGAAGCCGAGGCCCACCACGGAAGCCTGCAGCAGGTATTTCACCGCCCGGCCGTTATGCTGCCTGAACGGGTGCCCGACGGTAAGCGCCAGCGCCAGGCCCAAAGCCAGCGCCAGCGGCGGGGAGGCGTAGGGGGTGAGGCAGAAAAAGAGCAGGCCGGCGAAAAGCGCGCGCCGTCCGGCGGATTCGGTGTGAAGCGGTACAGGCTTGTTCATCTGTCGGCGATAAGGAAGAGTTCTTTGCCCATCCTTGAAATTATAGCGAAAAGCTCTGCCTGGCGGTCTAATATTTAAAACCCTGCCGCTCGCCCTCTCCCTCCAGTTGCACGCCTAGGCCCAGTACACAGCCTTGCCACTGTCAACGCCGGCGCGATCTGGATATTTCTACCGCCCGCTTGTAATAGGCGAGGCGCTGCAGGGTGCTGCTCTTCCAGGAATAGGTCAGGGCGGTCTCATAGGCGCGGATCTTCAGGGCCTTCATGGCCGCCGGGCCCTCGGCCAGCAGTTCCAGCGCCATGCGCCCGAGGGCGCGCGGGTCGTCCGGGTCTATCAGGCCTCCCACCACGAAATGCTCAAAATGGCCCACCCGCGTGGCTATCACCGGCACGCCGCAGCCCATGGCCTCCAGCGCGGCTATCCCGAACCCCTCGTGGCGCGAGGGCAGCACGCTGATGTCGGAGACGTTGAGGCAATCCGCTACGGCCCCGGGGGTGCGGTGCCCCATCATAACCATACGCTTCATCTTGCGGCGGGGCAGGGGCGCCTTGCCATAGACATCGGCCAGACTGCCCGACCCGAACAGCAGCACCGTGCAGGGCCTACCCGCCTGTATAAGCGGGTTGGCGTCCACCAGCGTGTCCAGTCCTTTGGTCCGGGACATCTTTCCCACGAAAGAGATGACCGGCAGTTCCGGGTCCGCCTTTATGCCGTGAGCCGCGAAAACTGTCTTCCGGCTGAACAGCTTGGGCCTGAAAACATCCTCGTCGTAACCGTTGGGGGTCAGTATGATCTTCCTGGCTGGAACCCCGTAAAGCTTTTTGATCTCGTCTTTCGCCGCATGGGAGAGGGACCAGATGTAGCTCGCGCCCTGCGCGCAGGAGGCCGCGTAGGGCCGCATCCGTTCGTCGTAGCGGAACCCCATCTGGTCCGAGTTGTGGGTGCCGACGATATACGGTATGCCGAGTTCTCTCACCAGGTGCCCCATGAACCACATGTGCTGCACGGCGATTATGTCGGGCTTGAATTCGTCCACCGCCCGGCGCAGTTCTGCGCGCAGCAGGTCGCCGAAAACGGCCAGTTGGCGGTCGGTCATATCGCGGTAGGTCCAGGCGTTGGGCAGATTGCGCGGGTTCGGGTCGGTGATCATCAGCGGGAAAGTGTGGAAATGCACCCCCCGGTAGGTCCGCGGGAACTTGATGATGTGGTACAGGGCGGCGTTGCCGTAATAGCGCTCGGCGTCCAGCGACGGCAGGCCCAGGTCGGGAAAAATGACCCTGACCTCGTGGCCGAGCCGCAGCAGCTCTTTGGCCACGCCGTCCACTACCGTGGCCGCGCCCGTGCCCCACGGGCCGGTGATGGTGAAAAGGATCCTCAATGCGTCTCCAGCTTGAACCCGAGTTTATACCAGACCGGGCAGAGCGCCAGGCCCAGCGCCAGGTTGGCGGTTATCCAGACCGCCGGCCAGGGACAGAAGGCCGGCGGCGGGCTGCCCACCAGCGCCGAGCCGACGCCGACCAGCAGGCAGAATATCGAAACACCGGCGGCGAACATGGCGCCCAAGGAGAGCAGCAGCCGGCGCGGGCCGTTATGGACGTGGTCCTTGCATTCCACGGCTATGGTGTGCCAGAAGCCCTTGGGGCGCACCAGCTTGTAGAAGCCGTGCAGGTGCTTCCGGTCCTCCGGGCCGAAGTAAAAGATGGCCCCTAGCGAGGCCGCCAGCGACAGGCCGGCCATGAACAGCAGGCGCAGGGCCTGGTCGTCCACATACAGCAGCAGCGGCACCGCGGCCACGGCGGACACAAGTATGGCCGCTATCTCGGACCAGGCGTTCACGCGCCACCAGAGCCAGCGCAGAATGAGTATAGGGCCCATGCCCGCGCCCAGCAGCAGGCTGGCCTGCCAGGCCTGGTTTATCGACGAGAGTTTGGTCATTATCACCAGGGCGATGCCGATGAGCATCACGTTTGAGCCGCGGGCCACCCAGACCAGCGCCTTGCCGGACGGCTCTTTCTTAAGCCAGGCCTGGCAGATTATGCGCTTGAAGATGTCGTTGGCCCAGTACGACGAGCCCCAGTTGATATGCGTATCCACCGTGGAGGCGAGCGCCGCCAGCATGCCGGTTATCATCAGGCCCTTCACGCCGGCGGGCAGCAGCTCGGCCATGCCGCGCACGTAGGCGCCTTCCCGGTCGGCCTGCAGCAGGTCGCCGGCCAGACCCGCCGCGGGCGGGAACAGCACCAGCAGGCCCACGCCCAGCGGCAGCCACAGCAGGCTGCGCAGGAAGACCTGCGTGACGGTGAAAACTATGGCGGCCACCTTGGCCTGCTTCTCGTCGCGGCAGGCCATGGAGCGCTGGGCCAGGTAGCCGGTGCCGTCGGAGTTCAGCTGTATGATCCACTGCAGGGCGAATAGCGCCAGCAGCGGGAAGGTGGCGTTATAGGCGCGGTCCGGGGTGAAGGCCAGTATCTGGGAAGGGTTAATCCCCCCCAGCGCGCCGGCGGCGGAGATATTCTGCAGCCCGGCGTGTATGCCGGCAACGCCGCCCGCCTTGAAGAAGACTATGCCGGCGAACAGCAGCGTGGCTCCGAACATGATGAAGATCTGCACCACGTCGGTGTCCACCACGCTGCGCAGCCCGCCGGTGGCGGAGTAGAAGGTGGTGACCAGCAGTATGCACAGTACCGAGATGAGGTTGTTGGCCGAAAGCGTCATGGCCAGGTCAGTGCCCGCCGCCGCCGAGGAAAGGTTTACGCCGACGGCCTGCACCAGGGCGGTGAAGGGGCCGAATACCCAGGCGGGCAGCCACGCGTCCCAGAACAGGAAAGGCTCGGCTATGCGCGAGGCGGCGAAGAAGACCCAGGCCAGCACCACGCAGTTGAAGATGGTGCCGAAGTAGACCGCCTTGAAACCGCGCAGCGCCAGCGCGCGGCCGCCGCCGTAGCGGAGCTCCGTCAGCTCGGCGTCGGTTATCACTCCGGCGCGGCGCCAGTGCGAGGCCAGCACGAATCCCATCAGCAGGAAGGCCAGCGCGTAGATCCACATCTGCCAGAGCGCGAAGATGCCGGAGACCGCGATGATGCCGGTGACCAGCAGCGGCGTGTCCGCCGCGAACTGCGTGGCGGCCATGCTCAGGCCCGCCTTCCAGCCGGGCAGCGAGCGGCCGGCCAGGAAGTATTCCTCCAGGTTCTTGGAGGCGGCATCCTTGTTGCGGAAGCCGGAATATATGGAATAGGCGATGAACGCCAGTATAATAAATATGTCTATGCCAGCCATCTGTGCCTCCTTGGCGCGTATCGCGCTTAATAATTTATTATGCCGCACTAGCGGCGCGGGAAGCAAGGAGAATTCTCCGGCGGCGCGTGGGGGCGCCTTAGTTTTATATAATTCCCTTCGGCACTATGAACACCGAGATCGTCCTCATCCTGATCAGTTCACTTATATTGGTCTCCTATCTTTTCGACATGTTCTCGGGCAGGACCAAGCTGCCGTCGGTGGTGCTGCTGATACTCTCGGGGCTCGGGTTGCGCCTGGCTTCCAACTGGACCGGCTACATCATCCCGTACCTGGATTACATCCTGGCGCCCCTGGGCACCATCGGCCTCATCCTCATAGTGCTGGAGGCCGGGCTGGACCTGGAACTGAAGCTGGAAAAAGCCCCGCTGATAAAGAAGAGCGCGCTGTCGGCGCTGGCCGGAATGCTGCTCTGCCTCGCCGGCATCGCGGCGGTCTTCATGGGCCTGTTCGAGGTGCCGCTGCGCGCCGCGCTCATTAACGCGCTGCCCTTCGCCATTATCAGCAGCGCCATCGCCATCCCCGGCTCGCGGCTTCTGTCTGAGTCCCGCCGTGAGTTCCTGACCTACGAAAGTTCCTTCTCTGACATCCTGGGCATCCTGGTCTTCAATTTCCTGGTGGTCAACACCGCTTTCGGCCCGGGGTCCCTGGTTTCCTTCCTCTTCGAGATCCTCGTCACGCTGCTGATCTCCGTGGCCTTTTCCCTGGGGCTGACCGCGCTGGTGGAGCGCATCAGCCACCAGGTCAAGTACCTGCCCGTCTTCGCCATCCTGCTGCTGGTCTACGCCACGGCGAAGCTGATGCATTTTTCGCCGCTGATACTGGTGCTGGTGTTCGGGCTGTTCCTTAATAACATCACGCTGTTCATCCGGGGCAACATGCGCTTTTACTTCGACCTGGAGAAGCTGGGGCCGGAGGTCAGGCAGTTCAAGAGCGTGATCTCGGAAACTACCTTCGTCATTAAAACCTTCTTCTTCGTGCTGCTGGGCTATTCGGCCGATATCCCGCGGCTGCTCAACAGGGACGCGCTGGCCGTGGTGCTGCCCGTTATCATGCTGGCCTACGCGTCGCGGGTGCTGCCGCTGCGGCTGCTGCTGCCGCGCCCCGCCGCCGCGGCGCTAACCTACGTGGCGCCGCGGGGACTTATAACCATCCTGCTGTTCATGGGTATCCCGCCGGAGCTGCGCATCACGCTCATCCCGGACAGCGTGCTGCTCTGGGCCGTGCTGCTTTCGTCCCTGGTTATGACCTGGGGCGTGCTCAAGCACGCCGGCGACGAGCCGGACGCCGAAAGCCCCCTCCCCGCAAAACCCTGAAGTGCCGCGGCACGCCGTTGTCGCGCCGTTGTTGTATACTATCTGGCCATGACGCGCGATCCCTCGCAGCTGGTAAGCTGGCTCTACCTCGACATGAACTCCTTCTTCGCCTCGGTGGAGCAGGAGCTGAACCCCGCTTTGCGCGGCCAACCGGTGGGCGTGGTGCCCATAAAGGCCGACAGCACCTGCTGCATAGCGGTCAGTTACGAAGGCAAGGCCTTCGGCGTAAAAACAGGCACTTTGGTGCGGGACGCCAGGCGCCTGTGCCCGCGTATGAAATTCATCGTGGGCGACCACGCCAACTATGTCAGGTACCACAACAGGATAGTGGAGACCGTCGAGACCTGCGTGCCGGTGGAGGCGGTCTGCTCCATAGACGAGATAGCCTGCCGGCTTACGGGCCGTCAGCAGGATTTGAAAGTGGCTTCGGACCTGGCGCTGCAGATCAAGGCCGCTATAAAGACGAACGTCGGGGCTTCCCTGAAATGTTCCATAGGCCTGGGGCCCAACCGCTATTTGGCCAAGATAGCCGGAGATATGAAGAAGCCCGACGGTTTCACCGTCATCCGCCACTGCGATCTGCCCGGCGCGCTGCACCAGCTGAAGCTGCGGGACCTGACCGGCATCGGGGCCAGGATGGAAGAACGTCTTAATAAAAAAGGTATTACCACCATGCAGGGTTTGCTAGCCCTGACGCCCGGCGAGCTGCGCGCGGCCTGGGGCAGCGTTGCCGGCGAGGAAATGTGGCACTTGCTGCGCGGCGAGGACCTGCCGGCCAGGCTGAGCGAGCAGAAGTCCATCAGCCATTCCCACGTGCTGCCGCCGGAGCTGCGCAACAGGGCCGGCGCCTTGCGGATACTCAAGAAACTCACGGATAAGGCGGCGGGCAGGCTGCGGCAGGAGGGCTTTTACGCCTCGGGCCTGCAGATCTTCGTGCGGTTTACGGGGCAGGACGCCTGGCAGGCGCACTGCACGCTGATGGAGACGCAGGATACCCTGGCCTTCCTGAAAGCCGTCAAAACGCTGTGGAAGGAATTGCCGCAGGGTTCCGTGTTCGCCGTGGGCGTCGCGCTCGGCGGCCTGGTGCCGGAGTCGCTGCACGCCCCGTCGCTGTTCGAAGACCAGCGCCGCGGCAAACTTACTAAAACTTTGGACCAGCTTAACGCCAAGTTCGGCAAGGACGTCCTCCATTACGGCGCCACGCACGAGTCAAAAGGCTTGATCCCGCTGCGGATAGCCTTCACGAGGATACCCGACAAGAGCGAGCTCTGAGCCGCTGTTGAAAAAAGGAAGGTTCTAACGCCCGGCCCGCTTTCGCGCGCCGGGTTTTACTTTTTTAGCGGGGGCTTTGCCCAGCTCGAAAACTTCGTGCAGGGTGCGCACGGCCAGCTCGGCGTACTTGGCCTCTATCAGGCAGGAAACCTTTATGTCCGACGTGTTCACCATGTACACGCTGATGCCCTCGCGGGCCAGGGCGGTGAACATGCGCGAGGCCACGCCGCTGTGCAGGCGCATGCCGGCGCCTACTATCGAAAGCTTGTTGAGGCCGGGCTTCACGGCCCAGCCGCTGCCGGGATAAACGGCCGTCAGTTTTTTTGCGGCTTTCTCGGCGGCCGCCAGGTCGGCCGAGCCGCAGGTGAAAGAGACCGAGGTAGCCCCGCCCGAGGCGGAGACGTCCTCGACTATCATGTCTATGTTGATGTCGGCCTCGGCGACGGCGGTAAAGATGCCGGCCAGGATGCCGGGCTTGTCGGGGATATTCGTGAGCGAGACCTTCACCTGGTTCTTGTCGCAGACTATACCGGCTACGGCGGCGTATTCCATGAGGTCCTCCTCGGGCACCACCTCGGTGCCCGGATTAAAATTCAGCGACGAGCGTACTATCAGCGGCAGCTTGTTGCGCCGCGCCAGCTCCACGCAGCGCGGGTGCAGCACCTTGGCGCCCAGGTACGACATCTCCAGCATTTCCTCGTAGGCCACCTTGGGCAGCAGCCGGGCGTCGGGGCAGACGGAAGGGTCGGCGGTGAAGATGCCGTCCACGTCCTTGTAGAACTCCACCCGGTCGGCTTTCAGCGCCACGCCCAGCGCCACGGCGGTGATGTCGGAGCCGCCGCGCCCGAGCGTGGTGATGGAGCCCTCGCGCGTGGCGCCCTGGAAGCCGGCCACCACCACTATGTACCCGTCGTTAAGGGCCTTCAGCGTGCGGTCGGCGTTCACGGATTCTATGCGGGCCCTGGAGAAAGAGCCGGTGGTGGTGATCTGCACCTGGTGGCCCAGGAAGGACACGGCCTTGCGGCCTAAGTCTTCTATGGCCAGGGCCAGCAGGGCGGTGGTCACCTGCTCGCCGGTGGCCAGCAGCACGTCGAACTCGCGGCCCTCGCTGTTCTTCGAGACGGTCTTGCCCAGGTCTATCAGGCGGTTGGTCTCGCCGGCCATGGCCGAGACCACGGCCACCACCCGGTTGCCGCGGCCAGCGCTCTGTATGACGCGGCGAGCCACGGAGCGCACGCGGTCGATATTGCCGACCGAGGTCCCGCCGTATTTCTGTATTATCAGGGCCATAAGGCAATATTGTCTCAAATGGCGGCGATCCGGGCAAGCGCCTTCCGCCGCAGTTCCTTGAAAAGGTTCAGCCGCGTTCTTTCTGCGCGGCCTCCACGGCCTTTATGGCGTCGGCGGCCGCGCTGGTTATCCCGCCGGTGTAACCCGACCCCTCGCCGATGGGATAGAGACCGCGGATAGTGACCGACTGGAAGTCCTCCCCCCGCCGCAGCTTTACCGGCGAGGAGGTGCGCGTTTCCGACCCCATAAGTATGGCGTCGCTACCTGTGAAGAGCGGGCATTGCTGGCGCCATTGGATGAAGGCGGCGCGCAGGGTGGCGCCGACAAAGGGCGGGAAGACGGCGGCCAGGTCGGCGCTCTGCGCGCCCATTTTGTAGGAATTGGCGTTCAGGGACGGAGAGAGCCGGCCTTCCATAAAATCGCGCAGCCCCTGAGCCGGGACCTTCCAGTCCGAGCCGCCGGCCAGGAAGGCCGCGCGTTCTATGCGTTTCTGGAACTCCAGCCCGGCCAGCGGGTGGGCCGGGCCGTAGTCTGACACGGCGCAGGTTACGGCTATGGCCGAATTGGAATAGGCCGAAGCCCTGGCCGCGTAGCTCATGCCGTTGAGCGCCAGCAGGCCTTGTTCGGAAGAGGCGTTCACCACTTCCCCGCCGGGGCACATGCAGAAGGTGTAAGCCCCGCGGCCGGCCGTGCGGTCGGTGTAGTTGAAAGAATAGGTGGCGGCGCCCAGCCCCGGGAAGTTTTTATATTTGCCGCCGTAGCGGATAAGGTTTATGGTCTCCGCCGGGTGCTCCAGCCTCACCCCGACAGAGATTGGCTTGGCCTCCAGGCCCGCGCCCTTTTCGAGCAGCAGTTCGAAAGTATCCCTGGCGGAATTCCCGATGGCCAGGAAGACGCCGGAGGCTGCGTGCTCTGCCGAGCCGTTTATCACTACGCCCGCCGCTTTTCCTCCGGAGACGAGGAGGTCAGTCATTTTGGCGCCGTAATGTATTTCCCCGCCGCGCTCCAGGACATGGTTGCGGATATTGACAACTACGCGGCGCAGCACGTCGGTGCCCAGGTGCGGCTTGCTGACGTAGCCGATCTCCGGCGGCGCGCCGAATTTAATAAAGGTGTCCAGCACGCGGCTGGCGTAGGAGGTGTTGTTGACCCGCGAGAACAGCTTGCCGTCCGAGTAGGCGCCCGCCCCGCCTTCGCCGAACTGGATATTGGACTCGGGGGCCAGCCTGCGGTCACGGATAAAATCCTGCACGTCGAGGTGGCGCTCTTCCAGCCGTTTGCCCCGTTCGAAGATGAGAGGCTTCAGGCCGTATTCCAGCAGTTCCAGGGCGGCGAACATCCCGGCCGGGCCGAAGCCTATTATTACAGGGCGCCCGCCCGGCTCCGCCTGCTTGTAGTGAGCGGCCGGCCTGGGAGCGTATACGGGGAAATTGTCTTTGTTGCCATAGCCCTCCGGAACGCGCACCGCCAGCGTTACCCGGTAGTAGAACTGCCCGGGGTCGTCGGCGGCAAGGCCTTTGGCCAGTATGGCGACTGGCGCTATTTCCCCTTCAGCCAGGCCGAGTCTGCGGGCGGCCGCCGCCAGGTATGCGCCGGGCGTATCCGTCTCAACGGGCACCAGCAAACCGCTTACGATCAGTTCCAGGGGCATGACTTAATAATACGATATCCTGCCGCGCGCTTGCGCGGCTTTGTCTTTATTTTTGAGGCTAACGGGGCGGTTACGGCGTCTGCGCCGCGCAGTAGAAAAGGATGCCGCCGAGGACGCGCTCGGCGTTGGCTTCGTCCACGCCGCGGCAATTGGCCTTTATCAGGGCCCGGAATTCATTTACGCTTTCCGTGGTGCCCTGACGCGGCAGTACCCCGCCGGCGTAAAGCATCAGGGCTTCGTAGGATAAGCCGCGGGCGGTCATTTCATTCTCCAGCGCGCCGCGGTAATAGTTCTGGGCCCTCATGAAATGTTTCCGCGCCTCGTTCTTGTCCGCCCCTTCTCCGGAAAAGGCCTCCAGGGTGTCTATGCTGGTCTCCGCGTCTTCGAACACTTGCGGGGAGGAGCAGATCAGGGCGATAAACTCCGCGGCGGCCTGCTTCTTCTCCTCAGCGGTGGGCCCCGCCGCTTTTTTCGCCGCGGCTTCCGCGGCGGCCTGGGCCTGGGCCGCGGCCGCCTGTTCGGCCGCCACGTCTTCCTTGGACTTGCCGCAGCCGGCCAGCAGGGCCGCGCCGAGGACAAGAACGATTATGTTCTTATGCATAATTGCGTCCAGCGGGTCTTACTTCAGTTTTTTATCGATGTGGACCCAGGCGTTCTTGAGGTCCACCGTCAGGCGGCGCAGCTCGGCGGCGCTCATGGTTTCCAGCTTGGAATAGCGCTCCGCTATCTTGTCCACCATCCGCAGGTAGGTTTCCCGGTCTATGGTCTCCATGGATTCCATTTTCTCAAGAACATCGCCTTTCATCTTCAGCGCCCAGCCGCGGACCTTTTCGCGGTTCTTGGCGTTCTTATCGCCGTAAAGGAAATAAGCGCCCGCGGCCGTGATGGCCGCCAGCCCTATGCCCGCCCCGAGTATTTTACCGGTCTTTTTCATAATCCCCTCCTGATAGCGGCCCGGGCTTAGCCCCGCCGCAATCTGCCTGTGTATTATTTTATCAAACAATTCGGGTTAACGGTGGCTTGTGCCGGCTTCAGGGCAGCGGGAACTCTATCTCCTGGTAGGAGTTGTCCCTGTCCACGGTAGGATGCTGCAGGTTGTCAGTATTGGCCGTCACCGCTTCTGAAACATATTTCAGCAGTTCTTTCGTGGAGACCCTGGCGTTGCGGTTCTCGTCGGCCGCCCGGCCCGACAGGGCCGCTATGACTTCGCTGGTGAAAAAACCGTTCTGCAGCAGGGCGCTCTCATAAGAGACCTCTCCGCCGCGCGAGGACGAGAACACAATGGAACCCGTGCGCCGTGAGACGTCGCTGTAAATCAGGCGGTTCTTTTCGTACAGGTACGGCCGCGCGGGCAGGGCCTGGGCGGCGCGTTTTTTCAGCGGCTTGCGGTAGCTGCGCGGGATTATCTTCCTGGCCGCGGCCGCGGCGTAGTAGCGCCCGAAGGTGGCTTCATCCAGCTCACCCGAATCGCAGGTGTCGAGCAGGAACAGTTTCTTCCTGGGGCGTATGCCGTCCAGGATCGCCTCGATCTCCTCGAACTGCACCCCGGTTTTTGCAAGGTTGGCCGGGTCCGCCTCGTAAGGCAGGTAATAATACTTCGGGTCAGCGCTCTTGTCGTAGCCGCCGTGCCCCGCCGCGAAAAGCACCACCGTGTCGTCGGTCCCGGCGTTCGCCAGGAAGGCCCTGGCTTTCTTGATGTTCGCGGCTGTAGCTTCTGAGTTCAGCAGCGCTTTCGTAAAGACATTGTCGTAATGCGGGCGCATCTTCGCCACTACGGCTTCCAGGTCTTTGGCGTCCTTATCCGCGTAGCTGAGCGCCAGCTCGGGCTTCTGATATTTCGAGATCCCGAAGGCCAGGTAATACAGGTTGCCCCTCGCCTTGCCGGCGTAATCGGCGTAGGCCTGCGCCCTGTACGCCTCCGCCCCGGCGGCATTGGTGGCGGTGACCTCTATCTTGTTCTTTCCCGGAGTCAGTTCTATCCGCTCCGTCCCGCTGAAACTGCCGCCCGACAACTGCCTGCCGTAGGCCGTGAACAGCGGCACGTTATTGACGTAGATGTTGTAGCTTTTCAGCGGGAACCTGGCGTCGGAAAGCGTGAAGTCTACCGTCAGGAATTTATCCTCGCGCCGGGTGGCGGTGATCTTGGCTTCCGGGGCGTGCAGTTCCGCGCTCAGGTCCTTCTCCTCGAGCCCCAGTTTCTTCAGCCGCTTCAGGTGCCGGCCCTTGTAGTGGGCCAGCCGCTCCGGCGAGGCCAGCCCCATCCTGCCCAGGATAATGTCCGGCCTGTTGTTGCGCGCGGCGAACTGTTCCAGGCTGAAGACCTCCGTGCCGCGGACCATGGCGGCCAGCGCTTCGCCGCGGGGCGAGGCGTCGAAATAGCCGTCGGAGGTGTACATCAGCCATTCGCCGCCCGCCGAGAAGCGGGTGTAATGGCTGTAATTCTTAAGGCTCCAGACCTTGGTGGTATTGTCGAAGCTGGAGGAAACCAGGTACCTGCCGTCGCGGCTGAACTCCAGGTCAGTTACCAGCTGGTTGTGCCCGGTGAGTTTCTTGACGAGCTGCAGGCCCGGCAGGCCGCGCAGCTCTATGGTCCCGTTGTCGAACCCGACGGCGAGGTTTTCCCCCCCGGGCTGGAAGCGCAACGCGGTGGGCCTGCTGGAGGTTTCGGTCATGGCCCCAGCCTTACCGTCGATCCCGTTCAGGATCACGTGGTTGGTATGGCCTGCCACCGCCACGAATTGGCCGGAGGCGTCCAGCACGTTGGTAGTGAGCGCCCTGACCAGCTTTTTCAATTTCAGGTCGTAGATGCCCCTGCCCCAGACCAGGAAGCGGCCGTTGCCGGCGAACGCGACTCTTTCCACTGGGCAATAGCGCACCGGGATCTCGTCGACGATCTTGCCGGATGCCAGGTTGCGCACCGCCAGCCGCATGGAGTCGGGCGAGGCGTTATAAGGCGGCATATAGGCCACAAGGTTCCCGTCGGGGCTGAGCGCCACGGGGCTTAGCTGGGCGGCCTCGAACACGCGGCTTTCACCACTGTCTAATTCGGAGACTTCTATCCCGTAGCGGCGGCCCACCACGATATGCCGCCCGTCCGGGGCGAGGATGACCCTGGAACTGAGGAACTGGCTCGGGATCTTCCGCTGCTCGCCGCCGTCGATAGGCCACAGGCCGACCGAGGCGCCTCCTGAAACTACGGATTTGCCGTCGGGGCTTATGTCCGCGGTCACGGGCGAGTCCGACGCCTTGTAGAGGCCCAGGTGCAGCGCGCCGGAATGCGGGTCGATGAGCCGGTTGCGCTCCCTGATACCGGCTATGGCGATAAACCTGGAGTCCGGGGTGTAGGCGGCGTTCACCTCCCAATGTTCGCCCAGGTCGTAATCGGCCAATCTGCCCAGCCCGGGCAGCGAATACACGAGCATCCTGGCCCTGGCAGCTCCGGTAATTACCGCGATCTCGGAGCCGTCCGGGCTGATAAGCGCCCTGGAGATTTCCAGGGCCTGTCCGGAGGAAACGGCGGAGGTGGTTTTTAGGACCTTGAAGTCCTTATCCAGCAGCCATAAAGTCTTTTTATCGTGGATCGCTATCTGCTCCAGCGCCGGGGAAAAGAAGAGCGTTTCGGCCCCGGCGGTGTTCTTCCAGAAAAACTTCTTTGTTTTCCGGCCCGTGGCCTCGATAATGCCGGCTTCGAACCCGACTTCGCCGCGGTTCATGGTCTTGCTGACGCTGCGCGGGGTACGGACTATGGTGTACAAGTCTGCGGCGCCGTACACCATTCTCCTGCCGTCGCGCAGGAAGGCCAGGCTGCCGATATTGTTGTCCGAGACCTGCAGACGGCGCAGCAGCTGGTGTCGTTTATAACTCCACAGCTCAACATAACCTTCGGTGGTGCCTATGGCCAGCGTGGCCCCGTCGGGAGACAAGGCCAGGCAGCTCGCGTTACCTTCGGCGCCCAGGGTGAGGGTGCGGGCTAACTTGCCGGACGCGGCGTCAAAAATGTTGACGGTCTTTTCGCTCTTCGAGGCGGCGATCACCTCTTTTCCGTCGCCGGAGAAGAGCAGCAGCGCGAAACCGTAGGCGTTGCGGCCGGAGGCAGGCAGGACATTGTTGATCAAATAGCCTTTGGTGCTCCAGATATCCAGATTGATGCCGCCCAGCGCCAGGCTGGCGTTATCCGGGGAAAAGGCTATGGCGTATTTCCGGTCGTCGTCGGCGCTCTTGGTGCGCTGCAGCGAGATCCTGAACCGGCCGGGCAGGTCCGGCGCGGCCAGCGCGGGCGTGGAGCACTGGATAAACAGGCCGGCGGCCCAGATAAAAATAACGGTTTTCATGTCGGGATTCGTTAATTTCATTCTACCTGTTTCCCCCTATCGAGGCGAAGCCTCGATAGGGACTGGTTTTAGGGGGCTCAGCCCCGGAAGGCACGGCGCCTAAGTTTCTTCAGCAAGGGGGCGCAGACGCGGTCCAGCTCGTGGATGTCGTCGGGGAAGATGGTGAGGGCGTCGCCCCTGTTCACCGGGAACATCATGGCCTCCGGGTTAAGGACGTGGTCCATGCCCAGGGCGTGGCCCATCTCGTGGGTGAGCAGGCGCACCAGTTGCCGGCGGTCGGAATATTTGTAGAGGTCTATGGTGCGGAAGCCGCCGGAAACCCTGTAAGTCCCCTCCTCGAAGGTGCCCAGGGCGGCGCCCTCGCGGTTGTACTGCGCCGTGTTGATGTCCAGTTCCACTATCAGCTGGTTCAGAGTGGTGGCCAGGGCATTGAGCAGGTCGATGTCGGCGTTGACGCCGCCCTCGATATTTTTAATAACGGCGAACTCCCGCTCCAGCGCCGCCTTGGCTCCGTCGAGGCGCTTGATCTGCCTGGGCGACGCCGTGCCGCGCTGGTTGAACTTGGCCACCGTGGCGTTATAGACGGCCTCGCCGCGTTTATAGGCGGCCAGCCTGGCGTTCAGGCCGGCCTGACGAGGCTCTACCCGCCCTAAAACCTCGTCGTAATGGACCTTGAGCGATTTGTAGAAGTCCAGGCTCTGCCCGGTCTTAAGGCCGATAGCCTTGAGCTTGTCTATGGCGGCCTGGCGCCTGTCGTACAGCATGTTTACGCTTACGTCGCCGCTGCTGGGAATGAATTCGAACAAGTCCCGCTTATAGGCGCTTTCCCAGACGGCTTCGGCTTCCTTCAGGTACTCCGTCAGCTCGGCGACGGAGAGGTCGTAGCGCAGGTCTATGGCGCCAACGGAGTAGCTGACGGGTGAAGAGCAGGGAAAGGCGTTCTGCCTGACGGTGCGCCCGATGGCGCGGTACTGCGCCCCGTGCGCGAACCATTGGTAGACCGACGCGCCCAGCAGCGTGAGAAGCAGGACCCAGGATATGAATATGCGCATTTTAAACCATTGCGAAGAACCGGCAACAGCGCCCCCGCTCAGGCAAGTGCAGCCTTGCCAGCCGGGGTCAGTTCGAAGGCGCCGGTTTCATAATTGTACTTAAGCAGAGGCGTCAGGAGATAGCGCCCGTCCTCGTAGCCGTCCAGCCTTGAAAGTTCCGTTACGCGCCTTTTGCCGTCGGCGGCGCGCTCCTGGAAGCTGATATAGCCGATGCCAGAAGCGAGCAGTGAGCGTATTTCGTCCAGGCCGAAGCTGGTCCTGGACGAGAGGTACATGTACTCCAGCCGCTTCAGGGCGTCCAGCGCGCTCTCGGCGTGGCAGGACGCTATCACGGCCAGCCCGTTGCGCATGGCCCTGACCACTTCCGGCGCCCCTATGCCGTCGAGGCTGTCCACCACCAGGTAATCCGGCAGGAACTTGTCGGCGCTGCGCAGCAGCTCCACGAATTCCTCATCGGAAGAGGCGTCCAGGCAGAGGGCCGCCGGGTGCCTGAGCGCGAGCCCGGAATCGCCCTGTATGGCCACCACCCGCCTGCCGGCGGGGAGGCCGTTGGCGAGTATATCCATCAGGGTGGTCTTTCCGGAGCAGTTGGAGCCGGCCACCAGGACGCTCTTCATCTCGCCGAGTATCTTTTCGAAAAGTTTCTTCCCCTCTTCGGGGAGGCAGCCGTGCCTCACCAGTTCCGCCCAGCCGGGCAGACCGGCGGGCATCTTGCTGATAATTACGGCCTGGTAGGCGGCGCCCTCGGCGCAGGTGACCTTGGTCAGATCGGCCAGCCTGAGCTCCAGCACCTTGCCGGCGGCCCCGCCGGGCCGGCGCGACACGCTGCCGGGCAGCGCGGCCAGATTCTTTACCAGGGCGGTCACGGCGGCCCGTGAAGAGAACAGCGGGGGAAGCGCTTCCAGTTTGCCTTTCCGCTCCGCCGACGCCTTATCGAAAGAGTTGATGAAAATTTCCCTCACTTCCGTGTCGGCGTAGTATTTCCAGAGCGGCCCCAGCGCGCTTTCCAGCGAAGCCGCCCTGGTCTTTTTTGAAACCGATTTTTTGTTTTTCATAAATCCTCCCGGCCTGAACCTTGCAGTCAAAGTCTACCAGAAAATATTTTCCGGCGGTATCGGCATTTACCACAGGTACGGGGTTAAAGGCTTTTTCGCCCCAGCAGGCCTTTTTTAAGGGCCAGCACGGCGGCCTCGGTGCGCGAGCGGGCGCCGGTCTTCTCGAAAACGGAACGGATATGGAACTGCACGGTGCGGTCGGAGATCTGCAGCCGGTAGGCTATCTCCTTGTTGCCCAGCCCGGCGACGATAAGCGACAGTATCTCCAGTTCCCGGGGCGTCAGCGGGCCCGGGCCCTTCGAATCGGGGAAAGGCCCGGCGGCGGAGTCTTCAAGTTCGTTCAGGGCGGTCCTGGCCAGGCGGCGCAGTTCGTCCAGCGCGCGCAGGGCGGCGCCGTCGCCCCTGAAGGCGGCCATATAAGCTTCGATGGCCGCGTTAAGTTCGAAGAGAGTTTTCTTAAGGTTCCCGGGTCTGTCCATGGTCAGGGCGGGGGCAGCTTCCCCCGGATATGGAGAAAGTATACCTAATTCCTGAATACGCCCGCCGGGCCCGGTTTTCCGGGCCCGGCCCGCTAAGGGCGCAAATAAGTTAAAATTCACAAATGGAAAATCTCAACGCTTTTCTGGAACGGGCGGGCGCTTTTGTGTGGGGGCCGCCGCTCATCATCCTGCTCTTCGGCACGCATCTCTTCCTGACTTTCCGCCTGGGATTCATCCAGCGCCACATCCTGAAAGGCATAAAGCTTTCCTTCAGCCGCAAGTCCGAGGGCGAAGGCGAGATCTCCCACTTCGGAGCTCTTACCACGGCGCTGGCGGCCACCATAGGCACCGGCAACATAGTGGGCGTGGCCACCGCCGTGGCGGCGGGCGGCCCCGGCGCCGTGCTGTGGATGTGGCTCACCGGGGTGTTCGGCATAGCCACCAAGTACGCCGAGGCCCTGCTGTCGGTGAAATACCGCGTGATAGCGCCCGACGGGCAGGTGTCGGGCGGGCCCATGTACGTGCTGGAGCGCGGCCTCAACGCCCGCTGGCTGGGACTGATCTTCGCCTTCTTCACCGCCGTGGCCGCCTTCGGCATAGGCAATATGGTGCAGGCCAACTCCATCTCGCAGATGCTGCATAATTCTTTCGGCCTGCCCACATGGGGGACCGGCGCCGTCATGACCGCGCTGACCGCCTTCGTGATACTGGGCGGCATTAAATCCATAGCCAAGTTCTGCGAGCGGCTGGTGCCGCTCATGGCCGTCTGCTACGTGCTGGGCTGCGCCGTCATCCTGCTGCTCAACTTCGACAAGCTGCCGGGCACCATAGCCCTCATCCTCTCCTCCGCCTTCTCCGGCCAGGCGGCGGTGGGCGGTTTCCTGGGCGCTGGCGCCAAGGAGGCCATGCGCTACGGCATAGCCCGCGGCCTGTTCTCCAACGAGTCGGGGCTGGGCTCTGCGCCCATAGTGGCCGCGGCCGCGCAGACCAGCAACCCGGTGCGGCAGGCGCTGGTTTCCTCGACGGGCACTTTCTGGGACACGGTGGTGGTCTGCCTGCTGACCGGCCTGGTGATAGTGAGCGCCGGCGACTGGCAGAGCGGCCTGAAAGGCGCCGCGCTGACCAAGAGCGCCTTCTCGCATATCCCCTACATAGGCCCGACGGTGCTGAGCCTGGGGTTGCTCACCTTCGTGTTCTCGACGATAATAGGCTGGGAGTATTACGGCGAGAAGGCCGCCGAGTACCTGCTGGGCGCGCGGGCGGTGAAGCCCTACCGCTGGCTGTGGATAGCCGCCGTGATGGTGGGTTCGGTGGCGGCCCTGCCGGCGGTGTGGAACTTCGCCGACATCTTTAACGGCCTGATGGCCGTGCCCAACCTTATCTCCCTGCTGCTGCTGGCCCCCGTGATAGCGGCCGAAACAAAAAAATACATAAAAGAAATTTAGAGCAACGCCCGCTCAGGCGCGCGGCCGGTAAATGCGCTGGACGGCCCCGCCGTTTAAGTGGTCAAATAAAGATAGAGGCGGGCTGCCCCGCCAAAGGATCAACCATGAAAAGAACACTGTCCCTTTCAGCCCTCTGCCTGGCGGCGCTGCTGGCCCCGTCCGCGGCGCCCGCTTTCCCCAATTCCGCCCAGCGGCACGTTGTAGACGTGAACGGCGTGCCCTATACCGTGCTGCAGGACCACATGGTCTCGCTGCGGTGGTATTACGCGCCCGCCGCCGCCCGTCTGGCCGAGTACGGCAAGCAGCTGCCCTCGCTGTTCCTGATAAAGTACCAGGCTCCCAGCCCTTCCAATAAGACGATGCTGGAAGAGAACGCCCAGCTTTTTGTGACGCTGGCGCTGACGGCGGACGCCGGTACGCTGGCGGCCCTGTCAAAAGCTGTGCTGGCCCTGCCGGTCATGGCTGACTATAAAGGCGACCCGAAGCTGTTGAACATCTCGGCCCTGCCGCTGAGCGAGGCCAGGCTCAAGTTGTTCGGCCCGGACGGCTCGCCGTTGGTCGAGGCTCCCTCCAGGGAGGGCATAGGCGCCACGCCTTCCGTAGAGCAGGCGCAATTCGCCGTGCCGCTGCGAAACTTTCGCCAGGACGCTTATGAATTGCTGGTAAATCGGGCCGGCGGGCTCAAGATAGCGGTCGATTACAAATACATGGCGGCCGGAGAGAAAGACGGCAAGTGGGTTCCCGCGCCCGTCTCCGGCAGGGCGGAGGGCAGCCTGGGCCTGGGCGACTACGCCGATAAGATCCGCAGTCAGTCCATCATGATCGTGCCGGCGCAGGGCTATGAATACGCTATGCTGGCCCTCCCGGCGGTAGGCCGGGACCTGGCGGTCAAGAAAGTTAATTTGGCTGTATTTATAACGGATCCCCAAGGTAAGCCGGTCCATGGGATGCAGGCGGTATTCCAGTGGCAGCTTCCCGCGGCCGGAGAGAGCCGGGCCGCCGGCGACAATGGCTGGCGCGACCTCAAGAGCAACCAGGTCAATTTTGCCTTCTTCCCCGTTAAGGCCCTGCTGGAAATGGCAAAGGCCGGCGGTAAGAATATACAGGACTACAAGTTCAGCGCCTCGGTGGAAATGCAGCCGCTGGCCGGAGTTGCGCCAAAAGCCGAGGCTGAGACGCCCCTCTTTGAAGGGGGCGCTCCGGTATCGGTGCCGGCCCCTTATTTTAAAGAGCTGCAACTATCTCCCACCTTCCTCACTTTTGGGGAAAGTGCTGAAGAAGAAATCTACCTGACCAGGATCCAGGCCTCCTGCGGCAAGGCATCTTACAACGGGAAGTTTGGGCGGGACAGCGTCACGCCCTTCGGATTTTACTTTCCTAAGGATTGCGCTCCCAAGCTTTCCCTTGATAATATCAACAAGAAAGGGAAAAATGTCCACAGCGTAAAGAATGCCGCCGTGCGCGATCTGCCCGGCTCGGTCCTGTACCTTACTAACGACGGGGAATACGGTGCGGACGGTCCTTTGTAAGCCCGGCGGCAAGCCGGCGGGCAGTCCGCCGGCGCAAAAAAATAAACCCGGGAGCGCAGGCCCCCGGGTTTGTTTTTTACCGCCGCATTACTTGATCAGGCGGGCTTTCATCCTGCGTATGGAGACGCAGGCAACTACTGCGGTGAGGACGAGGAGGTAGAGCAGGTCCCACAGCGCAGCCGGAGACAGGGTGTTGAAAGTGGCGGCCCGGGTGAGGTTCACCAGGTGTGTAAGCGGCAGGAGGTTAACGAGGAACTGCACCCAGCCCGGCATACCGTCGAGCGGGAAGAAGGTGCCGCTGAACAGGAACATGGGGTTGATGAAGAGGAAGACCGGCAGGTTGAGGTTGTCTATGTAGGGCGCCAGGCCGGCGAACACGCCCTTGGTGGCGCCGGCCAGTGAATATGCTGGACTGGCCCGCCGTTTAAGTGGTCAAATAAAGATAGAGGCGGGCGGGCCTGCCAAAGGATCAACCATGAAAAGAACACTGTCCCTTTCAGCCCTCTGCCTGGCGGCGCTGCTGGCCCCGTCCGCGGCGCCCGCTTTCCCCAATTCCGCCGAGCGGCACGTTGTCGAAGTGAACGGCGTTCCCTATACCGTGCTGCAGGATCACATGTACTCGATGAAGTGGTACTACGCGCCCGCCGTAGCCCGCCTGGCCGAGTACGGCAAGCAACTGCCCGCGCTGGCTTTGGTCAAGTACCAGGCCCCCAGCCCTTCTAATAAAGAGATGCTGGAAGAGAACGGTCAGCTCTTCGTGACGCTGGCGCTGGCGGACACCGGCACGCTGGGGGAACTGACAAGAGGTGTGATGGCCCTGCCGGGCATGGCGGGAAGCGACCTGAAGTTTCTCAGGATTTCGGCCCTGCCGCTGAGCGAGGCCAGGCTCAGCCTGTTCGGTCCGGACGGCTCGCCGTTGGCTGAGGCTCCCTCCAGGGAGGGCATAGGGGCCATTCCTTCCGCAGAGCAGGCGCAATTCGCCGTGCCGCTGCGAAACTTTAGCCAGGATGCTTATGAATTGCTGGTAAAACGGGCCGGAGGTCTAAAGATAGCGGTCGACTACAAATACGTGGCGGTCGGGCAGAAAGACGGCAAGTGGCTCCCCGCCCCGGTAGCCGGCAGGGCGGAGGGCAGCCTGGGCCTGGGCGCCTACGCCGACAAGATCCGCGATCAGGCCGTCATGATCGTGCCCGCGCAGGGCTATGAAATGGCCATGCTGGCCCTGCCCGCCGTTGGCAGGGACCTGGAGGTCAAGAAAGTTAATTTTTCTGCATATATAACGGATCCCGGAAATAAGCCGGTCAGTGGCATGACTGTTTTGACTTTTCAGTGGCAGCCTCCCGCGGACCGAGAGCGCCGGGCCGCCGGCGATACGGGCTGGCGCGACGCCAAGGGCAACCAGGTCAATTTTGCCCTCTTCCCGGTTAAGGCCCTGCTGGAAACGGCAAAGGCCGGCGGTAAAAATATACAGGACTACAAGTTCCGCGCCACGGTGGAACTGCAGCCGCTGGCCGGAGTCACGGCAAAAGCCGAGGCCGAGACGCCCCTCTTTGACGGGGGCGCGCCGGTGTCGGTGCCGGGCCCTTATTTTAAAGAGCTGCGGGTCTCTCCCGCCCTTCTCAATTTTGGGGCCCAGGATGAAGTTGAAAATCTCTTCATGACGTTCTTACAGGTCGGCTGCGATAGGAAGGTTTACACCGGGAGAATAACCAAGGACAGCGAAGGCCCTTACGCTTATTACTTCCCCAAGGGGTGCGTTCTCAAACTTTTCCGGGATAGCCTTACCAAGCAAGGTAAAAAATTCCACAGCGTCAAGAACGCCGCCGTGCGCGATCTGCCCGACTCGGTCCTGTACCTCACCAACGACGGAGAATACGCTTCGGACGGTCCTTTGTAAGCCAGGCGCTTGCCTTCAGCCAAAAACAAACCCGGGAGCGCAGGCCCCCGGGTTTGTTTTTTAGCCGCCGCCCGGCTATTCCGCAGCGCCGAGCACGGTTATGCCCAGCTTCGCCGCCGGGCCCAGGATCTCCCTGCCCGCCGGGGCCGGGGTCTTTACCGACTCTATATCCTCTACCAGGGCCGCTTCCCAGAGCTTGCCCTCCAGCCAGCCCACGTCGTGTTTTTGAATGAGGCCGGGTATTTTATCGGCCGGGGCGGCCAGGAATTCTTCGAACGCTGCCGGCGGCAGGACGCGCAGTTCGCCGGCTACCTGCAGCGCCAGCGCGCGCGGCAGGTGCGCGGGGGCTATGATCCAGGAATTAAAAAGTTCTCCGGCCTCTTTTTCCAAAGCAGGGACCGCGGCAGCCTGGCCGACGGACAGGCCCGCCCTTTCTCCGACGATGGCGAGGGCGCGCATGGCCGAGCGGCGCGTGGCCCAGGCCCTGCGCCGCCAGGTGGTTTCCTTAAGCCGCAGTACGGTGTCCCCGTATTTTTCGGGGCCGTCCCAGTAGGACAGCGTGCCGAAGATATAGCGCCAGGCCCGGTAGGAGTTCTGCTCGTAGTCCGGAGTGAAAGGGCTGACGACGGCGCCCTTCAGCTGCGAGACCAGTTCCGTGGACAGGAAGGCTTCGTCCTCCAGCACGCGTGCGGCCCGGGCCCGGCTCATCCTGACCGAAAAAGAAGGCGGTCGCGACGTAAAAAAAATCTCCAGCTTGTCCACGAGCTTGCGCTCAGCGGCGGAGAGCGGGGCCAGCCGGGCCTCTTGCGCCGCAAGGTTGCGCGCGGACCTTTCCGCTATGGGCAGGCCCATCGCCTTCTCCACCGGCTGCCAGCCCGGCGGCACGCCGCCCCGCAGCCAGTCTCCCAGCCCGCGCGCGTAGGCCTCGATATTACGGTACTTGGTCCCGGCGTCCTGGCTGGCCAGGCTGGCCTGGGCCAGGGCCTTTTCTATGGCGGGCCGGTGCACCGGGAAATCCGTGACCAGCACGGCGAAGCCCAGCCGCAGGCCCCGGGGCGCCAGCAGCTCCGCGGCGGGCGCCATCTCCACGTCCACCGTGGAGACGCCCGCGCGCAGGGCGCGCTTCAGCCAGGCGGGTGTTTCCTCCAGCGGGGACAGCGCGCTGACATGGGCCCGGTAATCGGCCAGGGAGCCCAGGGCGTTGGGAACCTCCGCGCCGCCCGTGGTTATTATGTGCGACGGGTAGACCAGGGAGTAGAGAGGGCGCGCCTCCAGCGAGCCGCCGGAGCCGGCTATGACGGCCGTCTTTATGCCGGTGGAGACCTCGATGAGGCGGCTGATGTTCTCGCCGAGGATCTCGCCGTAGAAGGATGAGCGGGCGGTTATCACGCCCCAGCGGGCGGCCCCGTCGGGCCCGTAGAGGTCCAGCCGCCAGTCGTTCTCACCGTCGGAGAGCTGGGTGACGGACCAGGTGGACCAGTAGAGCCTGAAAGATTCCCCGTAGCCCGCGACCACGGCCTCCAGGCCGGAGCAGGCGGGGCGGTTCTGCTCGCAGAGCCGGGCCAGCGGCCGGTAATAAGGCTCGTAGGCCGAGGGGGCCTCCGCCACCGCTATCGACGGGCCGGCTTTGCCGGAGTAATAGCGCTTGAGCAGCAGCTCGAAATGCCGCAGGTAGATGCGCCCCTGGAAATCGCTCAGCAGCAGCGTCCTGCGCCCGCCCGTTTCTTCCAGCAGCCAGAGTTTCTTGGCATAGCCGCTTACGGGCAGGTGCAGCGCCGCCAGCTCTGCCTGCGGGGGCAGCGAGGGCAGCAGGGCCGCCAGGGGCAGGTTGGAAAGCGTTATGCTGTCGCCCTCTCCGAGCTTGTCTAGCAGGGCGGAGAGCGGGCCCAGGCGCGACGCGGCGTAGCCGGAGGCGTCCTTCCAGGCCACGGCGCCGGGCTCGATGTCCGCCGTCTCCGGAGAACCGTGCGGGTGCAGGGCCAGGTCCGACGGAGCGGCGGCCGGCTCGGGGGCGCGCGCCGGCTGCCAGGCCGGGGCCGGGGGCGGGGCCAGGTAGACCCGGGCGGCCTGCCTGGCGCGCAGGACGCCGTCGGAGGACGGTCCCTCGGCGGGGACCAGGCCGGCGATCTCTTCGAAGAGTTGTGCCTGTGTTAAATCTTTTCGGGCGGCCTGTTCCTTAAGCGCCTCCGCGAGGGCGCCGGGCGGCAGCGCGGCCAGCGCCTGCCTGGCGCCGGGGTCCTTCTTGAGCTCATAGGTAAGGGCTTCCAGAAATACTTCTGCGCTGCGCAGGCGCAGGTCCAGCGCCGTTCCTGCGTCCAGCCCCGCCCGCGAGGAGGCGGTTAAACACAGGGCCAGGGCTGCTGTCAGGAGGGAAATTTTCATCTGCGGTGGTGGTTTTATGCCTGCGCCGCGGGCCTTACTAAGGGTGCAGCGTCATCAGCGGGCGCCCCAGAGTTCCAGGGCTTCGCGCTCCTGCTCCGGAGTGGCGACCTTCTTGAACTTGGCGCCGGCAACGCCGTGCACGCGGGCCTGGCAGGCGGGCCAGGCGGCGTCGCGGTAGACCTGGCCGCGGATCAGGGAGAGGTAGTAGCCGTGCTTGGGCGGCTTGGACTTGGAGGAGGAACTTTTCTCGCCGGGCTTGTGGAGGTGCTCGTCGCCGGGCTCGAACAGGGAATAGCCGCAGCCGACGGCGGGGCCGTCGTAAAGCGCTATCCTGGTTCCTTTGGAGAAGGCTACGGCTATGACGTCGCAGCGCTCGTTGATCTCGTGGCCGGCGTGGCCTTTTACGTGGCCCCAGGACAGGCGTCCTTTGCGGGCCGAGGCCAGCGCGTCGAGGTGTTCCCAGAGGTCGCGGTTCACTACGGGCTGGCCGGCGGCGGTCAGCCAGCCTTTCTTCTTCCAGCCGTGGATCCAGCCCTTTATGCCGTTGATGAGCAGGCCGGAATCGGTGTAGAGCTTGACGGGCTCGGGGCGGTCGCGCACGGCGGCCAGGGCCGCTATGGCGGCGTCCATCTCCATCCGGTTGTTGGTGGTGTGGCGCTCGCTCCCGCCCAGCTCGAGCACGCGGCCCTCGGGGTAGAGGATCACTACCGCCCAGCCGCCCGGCCCGGGATTGCCCGAGCAGGCGCCGTCGCAGTAGATGAATATCGTCTTATCCATCGCCGCCGTGTCGTGCAGGGTTATCTTACTTTCCGGGCGAAAGTGTCTTTTACCTTGGCTTCGATGAAGGTGCCGAGGCCCTTGCCGGCCTCCGCCAGGGTTTTCATCTGGGTGACGTTCGCCATGCCCGTGGCCTGGTTGGAGTACAGGTAGACGGACTGGTTGGTGAAGCGGACTTTGACCGAGTCTTTGGCGAGCTCGAACTGGGCGACGGTGGACTTACCGCTGAGGTTCTTGTACTTTTTCATTATTTTCTTTCCTTACGCTTTTTTTATAAATCGCGCCGGGCAACCTTAAGTTGCGGCATAGGGTCTATTTTATGATTTTTGCGGCCGTAAGGGGAGCTAAAAAGAAAGAACCTGCGAAATCCCGTTTATAAGGGCCGCAGGTTCATCTATATTCTAGCAGAAAATCCGCCGCTGTCAATACCCAATTTTTAAAGCCGGCCTTTTACCCGTGCAGGGCGGACCAGCGCTCGAAAAGGTCGTTAACCCTGGCCTGGCATTCTTCCAGCCTGGTCTGGCGGACTGCCAGTTCACCGGCGTCGGCGGCTATGGCCGGGTCCTCCAGCGCCAGCCGCGCTTTTGAAACCTGCTTCTCAGCCGTCTGCATCTCGCTTTCCAGCTTGCGGATGGCGGCCTTAAGTTCGCGCGCCTCTTTGGCCGAGGGGCCGGAGTTTTCGGCGGGCGCCTGAACCGGCGCAATTTCCGCCCGTGACTCTTGCATCCAGTTCTCCCATTGGGACAGGTCGGCGAAGAACCCGGAGCCGCCCCGGCCGTCCAGCGCCAGCAGCCGGCGGCTGACGCGCTCCAGCAGGTAGCGGTCGTGCGTCACCAGCACCAGCGCGCCCGGGAATTCCAGCATGCTGGTTTCCAGCACCTCCAGCGACTGCAAATCCAGGTCGTTGGTGGGCTCGTCGAGCAGCAGCACGTCGGCGGGGCGCAGCATGAAGCCGGCTATCAGCACCCGCGCCCTCTCGCCCCCCGACAGCAGGCGCAGCGGCATGTCCAGCTGCTCCTGGCGGAACAGGAAGCGCGTGGCCCAGCCGCGCACGTGGATATTGTGGCCCTTGTAGTAGACGTGCTCGCCGTTGCCGCACAGCGCGCGCTTGAGCGTCATGTCCAGGTCCAGCGCGGCGCGGTGCTGGTCGAACACGGCCACGCGCAGCCCGTCGGCCAGCTTCAGCGTGCCGGCGTCGGGCTGCAGCTGGCCGGCCAGCATGCGCAGCAGCGTGGTCTTGCCGCTGCCGTTGCCGCCCAGCAGGCCCAGCTTCTCGCCGGGACCCAGCGTCAGGTCCAGCGGGCCGAACAGCCTGCGGCCGCCCAGGGTCTTCTCTATCTTTACGGCGTGGATGAGGCGGTTGGCCTGGCGGTCGCCGGCGGTGAAATCTATGTCGGCGGCGCGGTTCTGCGCGTTGTGGTATTCCAGCTCCGACAGCTCCTCTATCATGTTGCCGGCGCGGTCGATGCGGGCCTTCTGCTTGGTGGTGCGGGCCCTGGGGCCTTTGCGCAGCCAGGCGATCTCCCCCCGCACTACGTTGCGCAGCGAGTCCTCGCGCGACGCCTGCGAGTCGAAGAAGGCCTCGCGGTTCTCCAGGAACCGGCTGTAATTGCCGGCGCTGCTGAAGTGGCCCGCCGGATAGCGCTTGCTGAGCTCTATCACGCGGTTGGTGACGCGCTCCAGGAAGCGGCGGTCGTGGGTGACGACGAGGAACGGGAACTGGAAAGTGTCGATGAAGTTCTCCAGCCAGAGCACGCCTTCGATGTCCAGGTGGTTGGTGGGCTCGTCTAGCAGCAGCAGGTCGGGGCGGCGCGCGCTCTGCGCCAGGATGGCCAGGCGCTTGCGCCAGCCGCCGGAAAGGGTGTTCACCTCGCGCGCGGTATCGGCGAAGCCGGCCGCGGCCAGCTCGGCGTCGGCGCGGCGCTCTTTTTCGTGCTCCTCCAGGCCCAGGCCGTCGAGCGCCCTCAGGATCTCGTCGCGCGGGCTCCAGCCCGGGGGCGAGTCTTCGAAGCGGTCCTGCTGCGCCAGGTAGCCCAGCCGCAGGCCGCGGCGCGGCGTGATGGCGCCGGCGTCGGGCGTCTCGGCCCCGGCGAGGATCTTGAGCAGGGTGGATTTGCCGGCCCCGTTGGGGCCGATGAGCCCGGTGCGTTCGCCCTCGGACAGGCCGAACGACAGCCCCTCGAACAGGGGCCGCGAACCGAAACTCTTGGAAAGGTCCTGACAGCTTAGAAGTATGGCCATTGAAGTAAAAATGTACGCGCCGGTCAGGCGCCGTCCTTGAACAGGTTCACCCTGAAGCCCGGGGTCTTGCCGGGCGCGGCGGGAGAGGGCATGGCGGGGGCGTTGGCGTCGCGGATGCCGGTAAAGGAGGGCGACATGATCTCCACGCCCGCCGCGTTGAACTGGTCCTGGATATTGGCGTGCATGGCCGAGTAGGTGGCGGCCATGGCCTTGGGCTCGCCGGTATAGGCGTTCAGCTCATAGGCCACGTTGAAGTCGTTGAGCGCGGTCTGCAGCACGAAGGGCCGCGGCTCGGCGAGGATATTCGGGGTGGCCGCGGCGGCGGCGATCAGCAGCTGCTGGACTTTGGGCCAGGGCGCGTCGTAGCCGATGGTGACGGTGGTGTTGAGGATGATCCCCCCCGTTTCGGGCAGGGCGCTGTAGTTTACGATGTGGCTGCCCAGGATCAGGGCGTTGGGCATGGTGACGCTGACGTTCTTGACGGTGCGGATGCGGGTTACCAGCAGGCTTTTTTCAATGATGTCGCCGACGGTCTCCCCTATCTTTACCCGGTCCCCGGTCTTGAAAGGCCGCATGTAGGTGAGCATGACGCCCGCCACGGCGTTGGCGATGGCCGAGGTGGAGCCCAGCGAGAACAGCACGCCGAGGAATACCGAGACGCCCTTGAAGGCCGGCGAGCTGGAGCCCGGCAGGTAAGGGAAGATTATCACCAGCGTGAAGGCCCAGATGATAAAGCGCACTATCTGGAAGGTGGGCCGCGACCAGTCCGGGTAGAAGCCGTTGATGGTTATATGGCCGGCGCGGATCTCGTCGCTGACCACTTTCAGCAGGTTGATCAGGTAATGCACCACCGCCACCGTGACCGTGACGAAGATGAGGTCGGGGATATAGCCCAGAAAGGACTTCACCAGCGAGGCCAGCGGGTGCAGGATGTAGCCGAAGAGCACCGGCGAATAGCCGCGCGTCCACGGGAAAAAACTGAAGAGCAGCGGGATGTAGAAATAGATAAGCAGCAGGGTGACCGCGGCCCGGACCGATTTCAGCAGCAGGGCTATGGCCGCCGTGATGCGCGCGGCGTTAAGGAGTTCCAGCTGCTGTATCTTTATGCTCTTTATGTGGGCCTTGGCCCAGGCGTCCATGCGCGACAGGGACACGGCGTAACCGGAGGCGATGAGCTTAAGGGCCGCCGCGAAGATGGCCAGCGACAGCAGCGCCAGCAGGACGCCCACCAGCAGGCTCCGGGTGGTGTAGTCATCCCTGTAGTCCGCCAGGGCGTCCTTGAGGGTCCCGGCCGCGCTCCGGGCCAGCTCCTGCCGGCTCACGCCGGCCGCGGCGGCGTCGCCGTTCGTGACCGACATGATAACCAGGGCGCCGGAAACTATGTCCGTGGAGGCCGGGCCTTCCTTTAATTCCAGGGCGCGGACCTTCGCGGCGGCCGCCGTGGAAAGCTCGCGCAGGCGTTCCGCGATCTGCAGGGCCCGGTCCTGCGCCGACAGCTCCAGCAGGCTGCCGCGCACCTTCAGTACCGGCTTGCCGTCCAGCAAAACCTCGGCTTCCGCGGCCGCGGGCGGCGGGGCGCCCGCTTTGCCCCCGGGCAGCGCCGGGGCAACCGACGCGCAGAACAGCAGGTAAAGAAAAAGCGTTCTTTTTATCATGAAAGGCATCCTTCTGTGTGTTTGATAACCTGGTTCATCATGCGCACGGCCTCGGCCGGGTACTTGCCGGCGGCGGTCTCGGCCGACAGCATCACGTAATCGGTGCCGTCCAGCACGGCGTTGGCCACGTCGGACACCTCGGCGCGGGTGGGGATGGGGTTTGCTGTCATGGTTTCCAGCATCTGCGTGGCGGTGATGACCGGCTTGCCCAGGCGGTTGCAGGCCTTTATGATGCGCTTCTGCAGCATGGGCACTTCCCACAGCGGGAACATAACGCCCAGGTCGCCGCGGGCCACCATCACGCCGTCGGCGGCGGCTATTATCTTGTCGAGGTTCTTTATGGACTCGCGGGCCTCTATCTTGGCGATTATCCTGCAGTTAGGCAGGCGCGGCTTTACCAGCGCGGCTACCGCCTGCACGTCGCGGGCCTCGCGCACGAAGGACTGGGCTATGAAGTCGGGCGCCAGGGTCAGGCCGAACTCTATGTCCTCCCTGTCCTCGTCGGAGAGCAGCGGGAAGTCCAGGCGGGCGGCCGGGATGTTCACGCCCTTGCGCTCTTTTAGCAGTCCCCCCGCCGCCACCTCGCAGGCCAGGGAATCCCGGCCGATGGCTTTCACTTCCAGCGCGATGTTGCCGTCGTCGATGTAGATGAAATGGCCTTTCTTTATTACCTTCAGCGAGCCGTAATAGTCGAAGGGGACCTCGCCCTGCCTGCGGCCGGCGTCGGCCTGCGCCAGGACCACGCGCTGGCGCTTCCTGAGCTCCAGAGGGGCCGCCAGGCGGCCTATGCGTATGCGGTTGCCCTTGAGGTCCTGCAGCAGCAGCACGCGCCTCCGCAGCTTGCGGTTGAGCTCCCGCACCAGCGCCGCGTTGGCGGCGTGGCCGGCCTTGTCGCCGTGGGAGAAGTTCAGCCGCACGGCGTCGAGGCCGGCGGCGTAGAGCTTGCGCAGCATGGCCGGAGAGGAACTGGCCGGGCCGAGGGTGGCCAGTATTTTGGTCCTGGGGCAGCGGGGCGGTTTTTTCATGGTTTTATCCTGCTGAAAGCAAACAACCGCCTCAACGGAGTCCCCCCGGGCCCCACTAAAGACGGCTGTTTTCCGGCCTGATACCGCGCTTACGCGGCTTTGCAGCGGCGGCGCTTGGAGATCAGGTACTCGCCGTTGCGCTTGTGCATGCGGGCCACCAGCTGGTGGGTGCCGGGCTGGTAATTGTTCCAGTCGAACCACCAGTAGCCGGCGGCGTGCCTGCAGGGCTGCCAGGGCTGGTCGTTGATAGAGATGTCCACGCCCGTGCAGTCGCTGGCGCCGATGCGCACCGAATAATGCCTGGAGGTGATGTTTTCCAGGTTCTTCGGGAAGTCCACGACGACGTATTCGTTGGTGTTGACGATCTTGGTCGCGGGGGTGGTGGTCTTGTTGGTGGTTTTAGTGGTCTTTTTCACGGCTAGCTTAAGCATTTCGCTTTCCTCCGATGCTATCGCGGACTCCCTTTCGGTCTTGCCCAGCCGGGCTATGCGCTCGGCTATGTAGGCCAGGGATTTGTCCAGGGGGTGTTTCAGGTGTAGCCTCAAAACGCGACGGCCTTTTGACACAAGAGCGTCGAAATCGCCCCCGGCCTGCGCTGTTTCTAGCTGCCAGAACGTGTATTTTTCCCCTGGTACCAGTATATCTTTTCTGGCCTGGCTGGTCAAGATAACGAACACGCCCTTGTCGGGGCCTTCCCGGTGCAGGCGGCCCGCGGAATACAGGCAGCGGGAGCCCCAGGACAGCGCGCAGGCCGAAGAGGTGTAGCGGGCCAGGGTGCCGCGCAGCCTGGCCAGGGCGGACTCCACCTTGGCCTCGGGCGGCAAGTAGGCCAGCAGGGAGATGTATTCCTTCTCTCCCAGCGTGGAGAAGACGCTCCAGAACACGTCGTCGTAGCCGGCTATGCCGCCGGCGGCCTTCAGCGCCGGGGAGGCGTAAACGGCCATCCTTTCGGAGGAAAAGTCGGGTTTGGGCGCGGGCAGCTTGCCGGTTTTGGCCAGTGCGGCCAGGCTTTCGCAGTCCGCGGCCCACGGGGCGAAGGGGTTCAGCCCCAGCAGGGCCCCGGCGGCGGCCGCGGCGGTCTGCCAGCGGAAGAATTCCCCGCCCAGGTCGCAGGTGTCCCTGAGGGTTATGGTGTAGACCGGGTGCCCGGCCCTGGCCAGGGCTTCCAGGGCCTTGTCTTCGGCGGGATCGTCGAAGCCCTGCAGCCGCAGGCGCACGAAGAAGCGGTCGGCCTGGTATTTGTCCGGCTCCATCAGCTGCTCGCCCGAGACGGGAATGACCCCGCCCGGGCCTAAGCTGCCCGCCAGCAGGTGTTCCGCCCAGGCGGCGAACTGGCGCAGCCTGACCGGGGCCTGCAGCGTCAGTTTGTCGCGGCCGGCCGCGGCGTAGCGGGCCAGCAGCGCGCCCAGCGCGCAGCCCGGGTTTTTCGAGATATCGGTTTCCCTGGTTTGGCTGGCCAGGTCTATCGCCCGCTCCAGCAGCCTGTTCACGTCGGCCCCGCAGAGGGCCGCGGGCAGCAGGGCGGCCCAGGACAGCGCCGAGAAGCCGCCCGCGCCCGCCGCGTCCGTGAAGACCCGGCGGAACTTTTTCAGGTGCGCCAGCTTTTCAAGGGGCGCGTCGGGGGCCGTTATGGCTATGAAATTCCTGCCCGGCTCTTTGACCCCGGCCTTTTTTACCAGGCTCCAGAAATACTTCTGCCGGGCCTCCGGCCCGGCGCAGGCGCCGTCCCAGGCGCAGACGAACAGCGTGCGCTTCAGGTCCAGCTGGGCGCGCACGGCCTCCAGCCAGGCGGGGTTGTCCGTGTCCGTCACGAAGAGGCGCGGGAACCTGGGATTCTGGAAGGCGCCGCGCAGGGCTTCGGCGGCCAGCGCGGGACCGCCCGCGCCCAGCAGCACGACGGAGGTGAAGCCTTCCTCTACGATCTCCGAGGCGAATTTCACAATTTCCTTCGCCTTCGGCAGCAGCTTGAACGGGGCATCCGGCCAGGCCAGGGCGGCGGCGGCCTGTTTCTTTTCCCCGGCGCCGCTCCAGAGGGTCGTGTCTTTCTTCCAGAAGCGGGCGGGAAAGTTCAGCGCGGCCAGCGCCTGGAAGGCCTGCTCCGCGCCGGCGGGCGCCCAGTCCGGCGCCGCGGGGTTGAGGGCGGCCTGCCGCTCACGCTCTATGCGGGCCAGCAGCCCGTCGTGCGAGCGGGCGAACTTTTCGATGCCGTCCTTCTCCAGGTCCCGCAGTATGGCCGGAAAATCTATCCCGAGTTTTTTGAGCTCCGCGAAATGGGCCTCGGCCGCGGCGTAGCGGGCTTCCAGCGGCGCCCTGTCGGGCTGCCCGTCCGCGAAGTATGCCTCCAGCGCCTCCCCGGGCGCGGTGTTGACCGATCCTCCCAGCGCCAGCTGCTCCATGTACAGCGACGGGCGGTAGGCCGGGTCCTTCACGCTGGTGGAGGCCCACAGGATGCGCTGCGGCGGCAGGCCTGAGGCCTTGAAGCCGGGGCAGTAAAAAAGTTCCCGGTAGAGGCGGTAGGCCAGCAGCGAGTTGGCGATCCCCGCGCGGCCCGGCAGCCCGGCGCCGCCGGGCAGGTCCTTCAGCGCCTTGTCCACGGCCGTGTCTATGCGGCTCACGAAGAAGCTGGCCACGGAAGCCACGCTTCCGGCGGGCAGGCCGTTCCTGGCGCGCCAGCTCAGGGCGGCCGTGTAGGCCTGCGTTACGGCGCGGTAGCGGTCTACGGAGAAGATCAGCGTGAAATTTACGCTGACGCCCGCCTTCAGCAGGTTCTCCCCCGCCAGCAGGCCTTCTTTGGTGGCGGGGACCTTTATCATCAAATTGGGGCGGCCGATGCGCGCGGCCAGGCGCAGGCCCTCGCTTTCGGTGCGGGCCGCGTCGAAGGCCAGCCTGGGCGAAACTTCCATGCTGACGAAGCCGTCCAGCCCGCCGGCGGCGTCGAAGGCCGGCAGCAGCATGTCCGCGGCGCGCTGTATGTCCTCCACGGCCAGCACCTCGAAGATCTCCCCGGCCGGTGTTTCCAGCGCGGCCAGTTCTTTCATGGGGGCCGCGTAATACTCGCCGGCGAGGGCTTTTTCGAAGATGGACGGGTTGGAGGTGAGGCCGGTGACGGCGCGGTCCGCGATATAGCGGCCCAGCGCGCCGGAAAAGAGCAGGTCGCGGCTGAGGTCGTCCAGCCAGAGGCTCTGGCCGGTCTTCCTGACTTCCTCTGCTGAAAGCATTAGTCCCCCTTTTCGAGGTCTATAATTTTCTTCAGTCGGCGGTTGTGGCGGTCTTCGTTGGAGAACCTGGCGGCCGCGAAGGCGGCGGCGATTTCGAAGGCCAGGGCCTGGCCGATGATGCGGGAGCCGAGGCAGAGCACGTTCATGTCGTCGTGCTCCACGCCCTGGTGGGCGGAATAGGTGTCGTGGCAGAGGCCGGCGCGTATGCCCCGGAGCTTGTTGGCGGCCACGCAGGCGCCCACGCCGGAGCCGCACACCACTATGGCGCGCTCGGCGCGGCCGGCCAGCACCTCGCGCGAGGCGGCGGCGGCGAAATCCGGGTAATCCACCGGCTTGTCCGGCGAATCGGTGCCGAGGTCGGCCACCTCGTGGCCGAGGGTTTTAAGGTACGGCAGCAGGAGCGCCTTGAGAGGGTACCCCGCGTGATCGCTGGCGATGGCAAGTTTCATGTTTTCCTTTTAGATCCGCTCCACGTCGGTCTTCAGCGCCCAGCCCTTGATGCCCTCCTTGGGCAGGCCTATCTCGTAATAGGCTTCGTCGCCGGTGTCGAGGATCTTGACGATGCGGCCTTCGGGGGCGGAGGCGTAGGTCTTGAAATTCTCGCCGGGGCCGCTGAGCATGCGGGTGCCGCCCGCCCTGGTCACCACGCCGGCCGTGCTGAAGACGGAGGACTGCCGCGCGCCGGCCCAGGCCAGGGCCAGCACCAGCAGCAGGCCGGCCAGGGCCGAGGCGCGCCCGGCGGCGGGGCTCCACTTGCTGCCGTCGAGCAGGAAGTAGGCGGCGCCGGCCAGGCAGGCCAGCCAGAAAAGGATGGCGGCCAGCGCCTTCAGCTCGGCCTCCGACAGGATGTAGTAGACGTAATGCAGCGCGGCCGGGGCGCCTTCGGGCACCAGCGACTGGCCGGTCTGCCTCATGGCGAAGTCCAGGTTGGCGCGGATGTCGCCGCTGCGCGGGTCCAGCGTGAAGGCCCTGGCGTAATGGTAGACGGCCGGGCCCATGCGGTTGAGCCGGTACAGGGCGTTGCCGGCGTTGTAGTGTCCCCACTGGCCGGACGGCTCTTTGGCGATCACCTGCATGTAGCCCTCGAGGGCCTCCTCGTAATGGCCGCCGCGGTAAAGGTCGTTGAACTCCACCAGCTCGCCGCGGTCGTAGGCGGCGGCGCCGCCGGGCAGGGACAGGAGTAGGGCAAGGAACAGGTTCCTCATTTGAGCTCCTTTTCCATCAGCTCCACCAGCAGCGAATATTTCTTGGCCAGGTCGGAGGCGCCCTCGGAGCCCGCGGACTCCGGCGAGAAATGGCGCAGCTCCAGCGCCTCCCAGAGCTCGCGCATCTCGTCGAGCGAGCGGGGCGTGGCGGCGGGGAAGCGCGCCTTCACCAGCTCGGCGGCTTTCCTGATGGTCAGCGCGCTCACCTTGACGCCGCACTTGTCGGAGAGGTAGTTCATGAAAGAGTCGTAGAGCTCGGAGACGGCCTCGTTGGTCTTGCCTTCCTTTATCAGGCGCTCCGCCGTCTCGATGTCGCGGAAGGCCTCGCTGCGGGCGCGGCGGAACCGGAACAGCAGCGGGTTGGCCAGCTTGAAGCGGTTGAACCGGGCCAGCCAGAAGGAGAGCGTCAGCAGCGCCAGCGGCGCGGTGTGCACCCACCAGGGCAGGCCCAGCACGGCGGCGGCCAGCAGCGGCAGCGGGTCCCCCCCGCTCTTCTCGGCGACGTAGCGGATGTCCGCGCCGGAGGCGGTCACGGGCGCGGCGGCGTTGGACGGGTTGAAATTGACGGTCTTGGCGCCCTGGCCGCCCTTTTCGACGTTAAGCGTGACGGGCTCGGTCTGCAGCTCGCGGTACTGCCCGGCCTTGGGGTCGAAGTAGGAGAACTTCACGGGGGGCACGGTCTTGCGGCCCTCGCTGCGCGGCACCAGGATATAGGTGAAGACCTTCTTGCCGGTGATGAGGTCGTTGTCTTTGCGCACGTCGAGCGAGCTCATCGTGTCGAACACCTTGAAGTCCGGCAGGTCCGGGAACTTGGGGGCGATGACGGTCTTGAGGTTGCCGCTGCCGGCCACGGTGATGGAGAAATTAACGGCTTCCCCGGCGCGGGCCTCGGGCCGGTCGGCCGAGGCCGTCACGGTGTAGTTGCCGACGGCGCCGCTGAAGCCCGCCGGGGCGCCCGCGGGCAGCGGCTTGATGTCGAGGGAGATCTTCTCGGTGGTGAATTCGCGGCTCTGGCCCTGCGCGCCGCTCATGGCCATGAATTTCTGGAAGAAGTTGGGGTCGAAGGGGTCTATGGCGTCCTGCGCCGGCACCTGCGCTACCACGGTGGCGGGGCGTATCTCGGCCGGGCCGGGGGCCAGCGCGAAGAGGGCGGCCTTGATCTCGCTGTAGGCGTAGCGCACGCCGCCCACGTCGGTCTCGCCGGTGCGCACCGGCGGCAGGTCCTCGGAGATGAGGTTCTTGAACGACGGCGGCACGTACTGCGGGTTGGAGCTGAGCGGCACCGAGGTGTAGAACCTGACGCTGATATTTATCTGCTCTCCGGGGTAGGCGGATTTTCTGTCGGTCTCGGCCTTCAGGAAGATCTGCTCGCCCTTGTTGGCCGCGGTTTTGGCCGCCTGCTGGGCGGCCCGCTGCTGCTGACGAGCCGGCTGGGGGCGCGTATTCAGCCGCTGCGCGGGCGGCTGCGCGGCCTTGGTGACGGTGACCCGCAGCTCCGACGTCATGGCCGTCTCTTTGCCGTTGGAGACCGTGATGGGCGGGATGGCCTGCGCGCCGATGAAGCGCGGCGTGAGGATGTAGGTGAAGGAGACCGAGGTGGTGATCTTGCCGTTGATGATGGAGATGCTCTGGCTGCGGCCCGCCGAGTAGATGTTGAAGCTCTGGAGGTTGGGCAGCTTGGGCTCGGGCACGCTGGCCGAGTCCCCCGCCACCGTGACGGTGAGGTAGAGGTTCTCGCTTATCTCCACCGTGTCGCGGTCGGTCTCGGCCGTGACGGTGAGCATCGCGGCCGCGGGCGCGGCCCACAGGGCGGCGGCCAGCGCGGCGGCGGCCAGGGGCGCGAAAAATCTATTCACCAGTCCTCCAGCCGCTGCTGCGGCTCGGGCTTGCCCTGCTGCCTGGCGGCCTGCTTCATGGCTTCGGGGTCGCGCGCGGCGGCCTTTTCTTTTTCCTTCATCATCTCGAGTATCTGGCGGCTGCGCTCGCGGGCCTCCGCCTTTTTTTTCTCCTGCTCCTGCTGTTTCTGCCGCTCCTGCTCCTGCTTCTGCTTTTCCTTGTCGCCCTCGCCGTCCTTCTTCTCGTCTTTCTGGTCCCCGCCCTGCTTCTTGTCCTGCTCTTTCTTGTCCTCGTCCTTCTTGTCGTCCTTCTTGTCCTTGTTGTCGCAGGAATTCTTCTGCTGCTGCTCCAGGGCCTTCTGCAGATTGAACTTGGCGTTTTCGTCGCCGGGCTTCAGGGCCAGCGTCTTGCGGTAGGCCGCTATGGCCCCGGCCAGGTCGCCCTTCTTGAAGAGCGCGTTGCCGCGGTTGTAATGCGCCCTGGCGGCCACCTTCTCCGAGGCGGCGGCCTTGTCGAAGGCGTCGGCGGCCTTGTCGTACTCGTCGGACCGGTAGTAGGCGTCGCCGATGTTGAAATCCAGCCGCCGGTCCTTCGGATCCTTGGCCTGCGCCCGGGAAAAATATTCCACGGCGCCGGGCCAGTCCTTGCCGTCGTAGGCGGCGTTGCCCTTGCGGGCGTCCGCGGCCGGGCCCGCCGCCCGCGCCGCGCCGGCCAGCAGCAGGAGCAGCGCGCCGGCCCCCTTAAAGAAGCGCGGCAGCCGCAGCGAGGGCCGGTGAAAACTGAACCCCTTCTCCATTATCATTAATTCTATCAAAAGCAGCAACAGCGCGGCAGCCAGCGGCCACTGGTAGCGGTTCTTGTAGCCTGACCGCCCCTTGCCCTTGCTCTTCTCCAGGTCCAGCGCGGCCACGGAAGAGCGCACCGACTCGGCGGCGGAATCGGGGTCGGTGTAGCGCAGGTAGGCGGCGCCGGTCCGGCTGGCGATCTTCATCAGCGCGGCCTCGTCGAGCCGGCTGACCACGGTCTTGCCCTGCTTGTCCTTCTTGTACTCCATCGTGTTGCCGGAGGAGTCGGTCATGGGCACCAGGTCCCCGTCCGGGCTGCCGATGCCTATGGTGAAGATCTTCAGGTTCTGTTCGGCGGCCGCCTTCAGCGCCGTTTCCAGGCCCGGGGAATGGTCCTCGCCGTCGGTGACCAGCACCATCACCTTCTGCCCGCCGTAGCGCCCCAGCATGCCCAGCACGGTCTCGATGGCCTCCGGGAAGTCGGTGCCCTGCTCCGGCAGGGCGCCCGGCCGGAGCGCGGAGGCGAAATAGCTGATGGCGTCCTGGTCCGTGGTGAGCGGGCACTGCACGTAGGCGGAGCCCGCGAAGGCCACCACGCCGATGCGGTAATCGGCGAACTTTTCCGCTATCGCGCCCAGCAGCAGGCGGGCGTTGGAGAGGCGGTCCGGCTTGAAGTCGCGCGCGCCCATGGAGAGCGAGGCGTCCACGGCGATGACGATGTTGCCCTTGAGGTCCGTGACCGGGGAGAGCTCCAGCCCCCACTGCGGCCCGGCGGCCGAGAAGGCCAGCAGGCCCAGCGCGGTGAAATAGAGCAGGCCGCGCAGCCGCCGGCGCACCGCCCCGGGGCCCGAGGAGAGGCGCTCGAAGGAAGGCCCCAGCACGCCCCTGGCGGCCAGCGCGCGGCGCTCCTCCGCCTTGAAGCGGAAGAAGACCAGCGCGGCGAAACCGGCGGCCAGCCAGGCGAGCAGGATCGGGTATCTGAAAAGTTCCATTAAGGTATCACCCTGAAATAAGTCCTCTCCAGCACGAACACCAGCGCCAGCAGCAGCAAGGCCGGCGCGAGGAAATAAAGGTATTTGTCCGAGTACTCGGTGTAGCTCTTCACCTCGAACTTGGTCTTCTCGAGCGAGTCTATCCGGGAGTAGATCTTCTCCAGCTCCATGTAGTTCTTGGCGCGGTAGAACTCCCCGCCCGTCAGGCCGGCTATCTCGCGCAGCGTAGGCTCGTCCAGGTCCTCGTCGATGTAGATCACCGGCTGCATGGGGTCGCCGGTGCTGATCTGCGCGCGGCCCTTGCCGGCCGTGCCGATGGTGTAGACCTTGATATCGAAGGCCTGCGCCGTCCTGGCGGCCAGGTTGAGGTCGGTCACCATGCCGGTATTTGAGCGGCCGTCGGTCAGCAGCACTATCACCTTGCTCTTGGCCTTGCTCTCCTTGAGATGGTTCACCGCGGTCACGATGGCATCCCCTACGGCGGTGCCCTCGGCGCGCGTCATGTTGAGGAAGGCGGCGTCCAGCGTCTCGAGCACCGACTGGTAGTCCAGCGTCAGCGGGCAGCCCAGCACGGCCGCCCCGCCGAAGAAGACCACGCCGAGGCGGTCGTTCTTGCGCTTCTTGACGAAATCCGTGGCGGCCTTCTTGGCGGCCTCCAGGCGGTTGTAGGGCTGGAAGTCCTCCGCGGCCATGCTGTAGGAGGTGTCCAGGGTGAGGATGATGTCTATGCCCTCGGCGGGCGGCACCTCGCCGCGGCTGGCCTTCTGCGGGCGCGCCAGGGCCAGCACCAGCAGCGCGATGGCCAGTATCCTGCCCCAGAGCGGGACGATGGCGAACAGCCGCGAGCGGGCCGTGCGCAGGGCCGGCAGGGAAACCGGCACCCCGGCGGAGGTGAAGCGGCGCGAGCGCTGCGAGCGCGCTATGCCGGCCAGCAGGCCGAGCAGCGGCAGCAGCAGCAGTACCCAGGGGTGCTTGAAGACGTTCATCGCCTGCCCCCCCGCCTGCGGGCGTCGGCGGCGGCCTGGGCGGCCGCGGCGGCCTCCGCGGCCAGCGCCCGGGCGTTCTCGGCGGTCCTGTAGAATTCCATCAGCAGCTCGCCCAGGGCGGCCCCGTCGGCGGCCGCGTCGGCGGGCTTAAGCTTCGCGAATTTAACCAGGTCGGCCTTGGAGAGCAGCTCGCGGGCGCGCAGCACGGTCTTGAGTTCGGCGTTGGTCTTCTTCAGCTCGCGGCCCAGGTCGGCGGTGGTCATCAGCACGGCGTCGATCTTGAACTCTTCGGCGAGGTAGTGGCGCAGGACGGCCGTGAGGCCGGTGTAATACTGTTTGAACCTGCCGTCCTGGGCCAGCGGCGAGGCCTCAAGCTTGTCCAGGCGGTCGCGCGCCCGCTGGTAGGGGCCGCGGTGGTCGGCCCAGGCGGCGTGGAACGGGGAGGCGCCGCCGGCCTTAGCTCCGAAGCGCTTGTAGAGATAGCGGAGGGCGGCGGCGGCCGCGGCCGCCAGCAGGCCCAGCAGCAGCCAGGGGGTGTAGCTGAAAGGCGGGTAGATGTCGCGGATCCCCTCACCTTCCTTTGTTTTGAAGAGCGGGAGTACCTCGACATTGAAGGGCGGGGACTTGAACACCGCGTCGGCGGGCGCGCCCTCGCCGCGCAGGCTCCAGGCCAGGGCCGGGAAGGTGCTGACGCCCAGCGTGAAGGCTTTGGCCTCCACGCTGAAGACCTCGGTCTTGCGGCCGCCTTCCTTCTTCTCGCCGGTCTTGGTGAAAGAGACCGTTTCGAATTGCGAGTTGGACGCCGAGGCGGTGTCGGGCCTGAGGCGGTAGGCCTCCGGCAGCGCGGCCTCGACGGTGAACTTGAAGGAGTCCGCCAGCTTCACCTTGCCCGCCGGCGGCGTCACCTTGAAGGCGACGTCCTGGGCCGCGGCGGGCGCGGCCAGGGCGAGGCACAGCAGCAGGAGCGGGGCGGTCCTCATAGCAGTTTGAACTTCTTCCTCTGGCGGAAAAACTTTTCCACCGGCCCGTGCACAGGCAGGGCCGGGTCTATGTCGATCCAGTCGGACCCCGACGAGCGCAGAACTTCCTCCATCGCGGCCCGCCGGCCGGCTGCTTCCTTCTCGTAGGCGGCCCGGTAGCCGGGGCTGGCCAGGTCGGCGGTGAAATCCCCCCCGGTTTCCAGGTCCTCCGAGACCAGCAGCGCGCCGGCGGCGGGCAGGGAGCGCTCGAAGCGGTCCGTGATCACCACCGGGATCAGGTCGTGGCGGCGGGCCGTCAGGCGGACCTCGCGGGTGTAGTCGGGGGCGTTGAAATCGGAGATCAGGATGACGATGCCGCTGCGCTTCATGACGCGGTTGGCCATGCGCAGCGCCATGGCCACGTCGGTGCCGCGGCTCTTGGGCGCGTAGGCCAGCAGCTCGCGGATGATGCGCAGGCTGTGGTTCTTGCCCTTGCGCGGCGGGATGTAGAGCTCGGGCTTGTCGGAGAACAGCAGCAGGCCGCTCTTGTCGCTGTTCTTGAGGGCCGAGAAGGCGAACATCGCGGCCAGCTCGGCGGCCGCCTCGCTCTTGGGCTTGGAGCTGGAGCCGAAGGCCTGCGAGGCGGAGACGTCGCAGAGTATCATCAGGGTCAGTTCGCGCTCCTCGATGTAGCGCTTGATGAAGGGCTTGTTGGCGCGGGCGGTCACGTTCCAGTCTATGGTGCGCACGTCGTCGCCGGGCACGTACTCGCGCACCTCGGAGAACTCTATGCCGCGCCCCTTGAACACGCTCTGGTACTGGCCGGAGAAGGTCTCGCTGACCAGGCGGCCGGTCTTGATCTCTATCTGCCGGACCTTTTTGAGTATTTCAGCCGTGTTCATAGTTGGGACTGCCAGCGCCGCGGCCGGGCTTACGGGACCTCTACGGCCTCGAACAGGCTCTTTATGATGTCCTCGGAGCCGATGTTCTCGGCCTCGGCCTCGTAGGTCAGCAGGATGCGGTGGCGCATCACGTCGAAGCCCACGGCCTTGATGTCTTCGGGCGTGACGTAGCCGCGGCCGTTGATGAAGGCGTAGGCCTTGGCGGCCTGGATCATGAAGATGGTGGCGCGCGGGCTGGCGCCGTAGTTGATCCACGGCTTTATCTTCTCCAGGCCGTGTTTCTCGGGCTCGCGCGTGGCGATGACGAGGTCCAGCACGTAGTTCTTGATCTTGTCGTCGACGTAGATGAGGTCGGCCGTCTGGCGGGCCTTCAGCACCTGCTCCACGGAGACGGCCTTGCCGGCCTGCGGCAGGGTCTGGCGGGCCATCAGCTCGAGCACCTTGGCCTCCTCGGCCTTGGTCGGGTAGGTGATGTTGACCTTCAGCATGAAGCGGTCTATCTGGGCCTCGGGCAGCGGGTAGGTGCCTTCCTGCTCGATGGGGTTCTGCGTGGCCAGCACCATGAACAGGTCCGGCAGCTTGTAGGTGGAGTCGGAGATGGTGACCTGCCGCTCCTGCATGCCTTCGAGCAGCGCGGCCTGCACCTTGGCCGGCGCGCGGTTTATTTCGTCGGCCAGGATGATGTTGGCGAAGATGGGGCCCTTGCGCACCGAGAAGGTGCTTTCCTTGGGGTTGTAGATCAGCGTGCCGGTGATGTCGGCGGGCAGCAGGTCCGGCGTGAACTGGATGCGCTGGAAGGTGGAGGAGATGGCCGCGGCCAGCGTCTTGACCGTCAGCGTCTTGGCCAGGCCGGGCACGCCCTCCACCAGCACGTGGCCGTTGGCGATAAGGCCGACGAGCAGGCTGTTGACCAGGTCCTCCTGGCCCACCACCACCCTGGCTATCTCCCTGCGCAGGTCCTGCAGGAAAAGCGCGTCCTGCTGAATTTTCTGGTTCAGTTTTGATATCTCCGAGTCCATATGGTGCTCCTTGGGATGTTTTTGGAGTGGGTTTACTGCCTGGTTTTTCAGGAAAATCTTATTTAATTTTATTAAAAAAAATCAAGTAGTATGGGGTCAGGTCATTCTATGCGGAAAAGCGGTTTGGTTTCCAGCTCGCGCAGCTGCTGTTCTTTGTGCGCCTCTATGTCCTTGCGTATCGAATTAACGGCCTCGAGGGCCTTCAGGCGGACTTCCTCGTCGTAGTCCTGCAGGGCGCGGGAGAGCGCCGGGATGGCTTCCTTGTTTGAGAACCTGCCGATGGCGGTCACGGCGTGCAGGCGGGTCTCCTTGTCGTAGTCCTTGAGGGCCTCGGTGAGCAGGGCCAGGCTCAGCTTGCTCTTGTCCTTGGCCAGCATGTCGATCAGCTGCTTTTTGACGGTGAGCTCGGTCTCGTTCTCCAGCATGTTCTTGATCACGCCGGGGGCGCTCTCGTCCTGCAGCTGCCACAGCAGCTCCGCCGAAGCGAAGCGCACCTTGTCGTTGGCGTCCTCGGTGAGCGAGCGCAGCGTCTTGAGGGTGGCCATAGAGAACTTGATGACGTAGGTCTTCTCCGGCTTCACGGGCAGCGCCGGCTCGGGCAGCACGGCAGCCTGGTCCTTCTTGGCCAGCTGCACCATTTCCTTCTTCCTGGCCTCCTCCTTGCTCTGGTTCACCAGGTAGTAGACCCCGGCGATAAAGATCAGGAGCATTAAAAACCATTTCATAGGGTAATCCTCTTGAAGCCAAGCTCTATCTTGCCGCGGCGCAGCCGGGCGGAACAGACCTCCGGGTCGTTCATTCTTTTCCAGGCGCCGCCGCCGGCGGGCTCGCTGGAGAAAATAACGCGGCCGGGCTCGCGCCGCCAGGCTACGCGGCCGTATTCCCAGCCGGGCGTCAGCAGCGCGCCGAGCGGCTTGCTGCGCGGGGCGTGGCAGAGCACGGTGAGGGAATCGGCGGAGGCCAGGAAAAGGTTCAGCCCCTTGTACGGGCCCTCGCGGCCAGGATATTTGCCCCTGCAGGAGAGCCAGACGGTGCGGATTTCGTCGAGGGCCATCTCCAGCGCCAGCCCGGGAGAGCCGTAGGCGTCCAGCATTTTCACGGCCTGCCAGAAGAGCACTTCGGAATCGTTGGTCCCCTTCAGCCTGGCGGCGTATTTGCCGAGCAGGGAGCGGATCTCGTCTTTTATGTAAAGGGTGCCGTTGTGCGCGAAGAGCAGCCCGCCGGCGGCGAAGGGCTGGGTGTTCTGCCTGCCGAGCAGGCTGGCCCTGGGCAGGCCGGCCGGGTTGGAGGCGTCCCGCAGGTGCGCCACCGTCACGCGGGAGACGGCTTTGGCCGCGGCGGCTCTGAAAGCCGCCCGCTGCAGGCGCGCCGGGCGGTGGCTTTTGGTCACGGCGGGCTTGCCGCCGGAGAAATACCCGACGCCCCAGCCGTCGTCCTGGAAGCGGCCCTCTACGGCCCCGGCCTGCGACAGCAGGCTCAGGGGGCCGCCGCAAAGCAGGTCAACGCTGGCTGCGGGCCTTTCGGAAATAACGGCTGTAATACGGCACATAAGTACATTTAAACAATTTTGAGCGGGGTATTCAAATACTTCGGGAAGTTGATATAATTAATCTGTAGTCAGAATTTTCCGGACAGGCTGGTGGGGTTTATGGATAACAACGATTTCGAATTCAAGCCGCTGCCGCGGTTACCCGGGGAAGAGGAACCTTCCGACGCCCCTGTCGCCGAGGGGCCGGTTCCGGCCGGCTTTAACGAGCGCTTCGTGGCCTACGTCATAGACGCGCTGCCCTTCGTGCTGCTTACTTATTCCACGCTGAAGATCGCCGTCAAGGCGGGCCTCTTCCCCTACACCACCGCCAACGAGTGGCTTTGGAAATTCCTCTGGATCGGCCTCTACGTGATCTACGAGGCCGCGCTCTCCAGCGGCGGCAGGGCCACCGTGGGCAAGTGGCTGCTGAACATCCGCGTCAGGGCCGCCGACGGCGGGAACCTGTCCTTCGGCAAATCCCTGGTGCGGGCGCTGGCCTATTTCCTGAGCTCGGCCACCTTTAACCTGGGCTACCTGGCGGCCCTGGTCACCAAAGACAAGCGGGCCCTGCACGACTTCGTGGCGGGCAGCCGCGTGGTCAGCGTCAAGGAGCGCGGCGACTGGGGCGAGGGCCTGGTGTTCGCCCTGTCCTGGGGCCTGATGGTCATCCTGACCGGGACCTGGCTCAACAATACCGTGCTGAAACTTTCCCCGTCGGAGAAGAAGCAGATCGTGGCGGCCCACCGCACCATCTCCAAGCTGGGGACGCTGGAAGAGATCTATATGCAGCGCGAGGGCAGCTATACCCGCGACCTGGTGAAGCTGGCCGACCTGACCGGCAACGTGAACGCCGTCAGGGCCGAGCTTTTTAATAACCTGGAACCCGAGAGCCTTGTCATCGCCTCCAACGGGCGCAAGTTCAGGATAACGGCCAAGGCCAGGAACTGGCGCCATACCGAGGTGCAGGTCCTCTCGAGGGTGGACGCTCCGCCGCAGCCCGGCCTGATGCCCTGACGGGCCTCCGCCAAAGAAAAAGCCCCGCGCGAAACGCGGGGCTTTTTTTTACGCCAGGCGCGGGGGCTCAGAGCCCGCTGCGCTCCGAGCCGCACTGGCAGGCCATGCAGTAGCGGGCCGAGGGCAGCGCCTTTATGCGCTTCTTCTCGATGGCTTTCTTGCAGTGCTCGCAGTAGCCGTAGGTGCCTTTCTCCATCTTGCGCAGGGCGGCGTCTACGTCGCGCAGGATCTTGCGCTCGTTGTCGGAGAGCTCGAAGAGGATCTCCTTATCCAGGCTCTGGGTGGCCTGGTCTATGGAATCGCCCACTTCGGGCTCCAGCATATCGTAGGTCTTCTTGTCCTCTACGTTCTTGGAGATGTCCACTTTCATCTCGCTGAGCGCGGCCGCGATCTCGGCCAGTTCATTCTTGGTCAGGGCTTCCTGCACCGGGGCTTTTTTAACCGCGGCAGGTTTGGCCGCGGCGGGCTTGGCCGCGGCGTGGGCGGCGGCTTTCTTCACCGGGGCCTTTTTGGCCGGGGCTTTCTTCGCCGGGGCTTTTTTAGCCGCAGCTTTCACAACCGCTTTTTTTATTTTTTTCATTTCTGGTCTCCGTAGCTATGCTGGCAGCCAAGGCCGCGGCCTAATGCTGCGAAGTGCTGAAAAACATCGGGCGCGCGGCTGTAATGACCGCGCGCGAGGCCTTTATCCTGTCCCTGTAGTATTTAGGCAGGGAGAAGGCCCCGGTTATCGTAAGCCCGTCGGAATACTTCAGCGGGCGCTTAAGGCGGCCGGCGGCGCGGTCCAGCGCGGCCGGGGAAAGCCTGTCCGGCGCGTACGCCGGGGAGTCGGTGCAGTAGAGGAAGGTCCAGGGCATGTCGTAGGACGGGATGAAGGCCGTGTAGCTGCCGACGAAGCGGAAGACTTTTTTCAGGGTATTGTAAATGGCCGGGTGCAGGTCGAACTGCAGCGGGGTGCCGGGGCCGGCCTGGATGGCGAAGATGCCGCCCGGCGCCAGGACCTTCCTGAGCTTGCGGTAAAATTCCAGAGTGTAGAGCGCGTAGGCCGGGCCGCCTTCGATGGGGCTCGGCAGGTCCGAATAGACCAGGTCGAACTTGAGCTCCGTGTTCTCCACCATCTTCCTGGCGTCCTGGGCCAGCAGGCGCAGGCGGGGGTCGGAGAATGAGCCGCAATGCCAGCTGTCCAGGTGCTTCTCGGCGAAGCCGAGGATGTCGTAGTCTATGTCGGCCATCACGACCAGTTCCATGCCGCGGTCGTTGAGCAGTTCGCGCGCCGTGGCGCCTTCCCCCCCGCCCAGGATCAGGGCCTTCTTCGGGGCGGGGTGGGCCAGCAGGGCCGGGGCTACGAGGGATTCGTGGTAGAAGGCCTCGTCGTACTGGCTGGACTGGGTTTCCCCGTCGAGCACCAGCACCTTGCCGAAAGTGTGGGTTTCCAGCAGCGCGGCTTCCTGGAAGGCGGTGGTGCAGGATTCCAGGACCTTGAGCGCCCGGTGGGCGTGCAGCTCGCCCGGCGTGAAGAACTCCACGAACCATTTCCCCTTGGGGAGGATAGTCCGCGAATCCTTTATCCAGTCGAAGGCCTTGGTCTTTTTCATTTGGGCAGCAGGCCTCTTTCGATCTTCATCACGCTGAAATGCCCGGCCTTGAAAAGTTTCTTGACCACCTTGAACGCCTCCCACGGGCGCGTTTTGGCGCCGCAGGTGTAGAGGTCCACCGAGGCGTAATTGTGTTCCGGCCAGGTGTGGATGGCGAAATGGGACTCGGCTATCACCACCACGCCGGAGACCCCGTGCGGCTTGAAATGGTGGAAGATGGAATCTATGATGGTGGCGCCGGCGGCCTGCGCCGCCTTGAGCATGGCGTCCTGCACCGCGGGCACGGAGGACAGCGACGCGGCGCTGCAGCCGTAAAGTTCCAAAACCAGATGTTGTCCAAGTGCTTTCATAAATTAGCAGTTTATCAATTTATATTATTTACCCCCCCCTGTCAACACGGCAAACAAGAAGCGCGAAGGGGGTTTAGCCGCCTTCGCGCTGCCCGCGCACCTGGCCCCTGGGTTATTTGAAAGAGATGCCTTTCATCTTGGTGAAGATGGTGCGGTCGCGCCGCTGGAAGATGGGGCTGCGGAAAGGGAAGTCGAAAGTGAGCGAGATGCGGTGGGTGGAGCCCAGCTCCCCCATCGGCACGAAGGCGTAGTCGAGGCTGAAGAAGTGCAGCGTGGCGCCGACGCCGGCCGAGATGCCGCCGATGCCGTCGCGCATCTTCTGCATGTCCAGGCCGGCGCGCACGCACAGGCGCGTGAGCTCGTTGGGCGTGGTGGCCAGCTCCGCGCCCAGCAGGATGTTCGGCTTGTTCTGCTTGGGCAGGACCACGTCGAGCGAGGTCAGCATGTTGCGGAAGGGGTTCACGGCCGCGCCCAGCTTGAAGGTGAGCGGCAGGGGGTTGGACTCGGTGTCGAAGGTCAGGCCGCCGCCCATGTTGGTGGCGGTGACGGCCAGCCGGTAGGGGATGTCGGTAAAATTGTAGGTCATGATGCCGATGTCTGCGGCGTAGGCCTTGGCCGAGTGCACGATGCTGGACTTGATGTACTTGGCGGAGACGCCCACCGAGACGTCGATGTCCTTGTCGGAGAACTCCAGGATGGCCTTGCTGTAGGAGAGCGTGAAGACCTGGTCGCGCGGCGTGAAGCTGCCCAGCGTGTTGCCGGAGATGTCTGTTTCGGTTATCGAGCCGATGTCGGTGAGCAGCACCGAGCCGGCGATGACCGAGTCGTAGGAGAGGCGGTGCGCGTAGGCCGCGTACTGGTAGCTGATCTCCTCGAGGTACTGGGCGCGCATGAACACGGCGGAAAGCTTGGGGATCTGGACCAGGCCGGCGGGGTTCCAGTGGACGGCGGAGGCCTCCTCGCTGATGGCCGAATAGGCGCCGCCCATGGCCGCGGCGCGCGCGCCCACGGGGAGGTTCAGGAAGTCGGCCGTGGTGGCGCCGACGGCCTTGGAGGAGAAATAGCGGGGATCTTCAAGCGCGGAAAGGGGCTCGCAGAAGGCCGCGGCCAGCAAGGCCGGGAGGACAGTAAGCAGGAGGTTAGCCTTTTTCATACTTACCTTTCCACCGCCAGCTTCACGACTTTCTTGCCCGCGCTGGAATCTATGACGGCCAGGTAGATGCCGCTGGCGACCAGGTTGCCGGTGCTGTTAAGCCCCTTCCAGATGACCACGCCGGTGCTGCCGGCGGCGGATTCCCAGACCTTGTCGCCGGAGAGCGTGTAGACGCGCACCTTGGAATTGGCGGGGATCCTGTCTATGGTTATGAAGCCCTGGCCGCGGTTGATGTAGAAGGGGTTGGGGTAGACCAGCACGCTGCTCAGGTCGGAGGCGGCCGTGCGCACCATCAGCTGGAAGAGGCTGAAGTGGTTGAGGGTGGCCGTTATGGTGCGCTCTCCCACGCTGACGCGCGTCTCGAGCGGCAGGCACTGGCCGGACACCGGGTTGTAGCGGGCCAGCACAACCTGCGAGTACTTGGCGATGATGTCGTTCTTGGCGGCGGTCGGGTCCTGATCGAACCGGAGCGTGAGCGTGACCGGCACCTGCGGCTGCGCGCCGCCCGCCGTGAAGATCTCGACTTCTACCGGGGTAATGCCGCCGGCCAGCCAGTTGCACTTGTTCTGGACGGAAGAGGAGATGGCGATGGAGGTCTCGGAGGCGAAAGCCCCGGCCGGGACGGTCAGCGATACCGTGCGGTTGTTGGGCAGGATGCCCGAGATGGTGACGTCGGAAGACGGGCTGCTGGTGCCGCCCACGGAGCCCGCGGGCGCGCCGCTGGGGCCCGCCACGGTGAAGGCGGCCAGGGCCCGCTTGCGCGCGGTGACGAAGCCTTCCCCGTTCTTGGCGGCCACGTCGAAGTAGTAGCTGGTGCCGGTAAGCAGGCCGTTGACGAAAGCGGAAGTGCCGGTGTCCAGCCACGAGAAGGGCACGTGCGTCACCACCGGGTCGGCGAAAACGTCGCTGGTGGAGCTGCGCAGCTCGTAGAAGGTGGAGGAGGAGTTGCCGTCGGGGTCCCAGGACAGCGCGATGCCGGACATGGTGATCTGGTCGGCGGTGAGGAGGGCGGGCACCTTGGCGAGGGTGTACTTGTAGCCCAGGTCCAGCGCGGTGCCGGCGATGCCGTCGCCGTTCTTGGGGGTGAGCCGCAGGTTGTAGCGCACGTTGGGCGCCAGGCCGCCGAAGCTCATGGCGTTCTCTATGGTGGTATAGCTGGAGACTATGGTGCCGCTGGCCAGGGCGACGGTGTAGACGGTGGCAGTGGAATTGCCGTTAGTGATCCAGTTCACGGTGAGGCTGCCGGTGCTGACATTGGTGTAGACGTTGGGCACGCCGGGCAGCGGCTGCACGGTCAGCGTGTAGACGGCCTGCGGGGAGGACAGCGGGCCGCGTATGGGGCCGAACCCGGTGGTGTCGTTGACCGCGCTTACGACGGTGTAGTACTGCCTGTTGGCCGAAAGCCCGGTCTGCGAGAGGTTGTTGGCCGAAGTGGAGCCTACCATTACCGCGGCCGCGGTGCCGTTGGTAATGTCGTAAAGCTCGTAATAGGACGCGCCCACCGAGGCGTCCCAGGACCAGTTTATGGTGGAGCTGCTCAGTGCCTGGCCGGTGAAGTTGTTGACGCCGGCCACGGTTATGGTGGAGGCGCTGATCCAGCTGCCGTTCGCGGCGACCGCGCCGCTGCTGAAGTCGGTCATGAAGCCGGCCCCGTTCATGGCCCTGACGCGGAAGTCGTACATCTGGTTGGCCGACAGCGACACTATCACCGTGGAGGTGCTCAGGTAATTGACGCTGAACGGCACCGGGGTGGAGATGGCCAGCGGGTCGGAGAACTTGATGGGGGTTTTGACCGGCGACATGGAAACTTCGTAGGTGGTCAGCTCGGAATTATTGTTCCTGGCCCACTCCAGGTCCGCGGTTTCGAAACTGGCGGCGTTAACCCTGAGCGGGTAGGGCATGGCGGCCAGCGTGTAGTAGGTGGCCGACTTGGCGAGAGGCCCGGAGCCGCCCAGGTTGAAGGCGCCCACCTTTATGCCGGCCGCGGTGTTGGGCGCCAGCCCGGTCTGGGTGTAATAGACCGGGTTGGTGTCGGCCCTGAAGGTTGCCGAGGCTATGAAGACGTTGTTGGTCGCGGAATAGATGTTGTAGCCGTCGGCCGAGGTTATGCCCCCCCGGTTCCAGGACCAGGTGACGGAGCTGGTGCCCAGCACCTGGCCCGTCGGCTCGGAGGCCAGGCCGTCGGGGCGCGGCACCGTCACCTGCACCGTATGGCCGGCGGAGAAGACGCCGGAGGCGGCCACGCGCAGGTGGTACCAGCCGTGCGGCAGCTCTCCCCCCGGTATCGGCATGATCACGGTAATGGAGGAAAGGGTCTTGTCCCACGCCGTGTTCTTGCCGCCGTAGGCGGAATAGATGCGGGTGGAGAGGTCTATCATGAAGCCGCTCATGTTGTCGATCTGCTGCAGGTAGACGCGCGGGTTGTGGAAAGAGGAGTTGGCCGCGCCCGACCCGCCGCCGGAGGCCTCGGTGATGCCGTGGAAGTTGGAGGTATTGCTGAGCAGCGTCACGGTGGAGGCCTGGTTGAAATATTCGGTGCCGGTGGAGATGATCACCTGCCTGGTGGTTTCGGCTTCCAGGCCGTTCATGTCCGGGTTGAAGTTGAAGTCGGCGTATTCGACGCTGTCGAGGTAGGAGGCGCCGCTCCAGCCGCCGATGTTGATTATCTTGTTGTCCTTGGTGATGAGCGAGGTATGGTTGGTGCGGGAGATGGCCGTGCCCTGCACGCTCCAGTCCCGGACGTCGGGGTCGAAGCCCTGGGGGGCGGCCTGCGCCACGCTGCGGAACTCGCCGCCGGTGAGCATGAGCTTGCCGTTGGGCAGCAGCACGGAGCGGTGGTTGGCCCTGGGGTACTTCATGTAATCGCCGGTGATAGCCGTCCAGGTGTTCCCGTTGAAGATCTCCGAGTCGCCCAGGGCGTCCACGCCGTCGGAGCCGCCGGCCACCAGCACGTAGCCGTTCCTGAGCTGGTTGGCGGTATGCGCGTACCTGGCGTAGGTCATGGGGTTGGCGGCGGTAAAAGCCCTGGTGCGGTAGTCGAAGGTCTGGCACTGGTTCATGGGCCCGAAGCCGTTAATGCCGCCGGCCAGCAGCACGCGGCCGTCCTTCATGAGAGTGGCGGTATGCTGCGACCTGCCGCCGCCGGCCACCATGTTGACGGGGGCCGTCCAGTAGGCGGTGGAGGAAATATAGACCTCGGCCGTGGCCGAGTAGGTGCTGAGGGTTGCGCCGCCGGCCACCAGCACGTTGCCGTCGGGCAGCAGGGTGGCGGTGTGCAGCTGGCGCGCGTGGGTCATGGAGGAGGTGAGCACCCAGCGCTGGGTTTCCGGGTAGAAAATTTCGGCCGAGGTGACGGCTATGCCGGAGGGCGCTATGCCGCCGGCGGCCAGCACATTGCCGTTGGGCAGCAGGGTGGCGGTGTGGTTGGCGCGGGGCGAGTTCATGGAGCCGGTGGCCGTCCATTCCCTGGTGACCGGGTCCATCAGTTCGCAGGTGGCCAGGGGCCTGGCGCCGTCGGAGCCGCCGCAGGTGAGGATGTGGCCGGTGGGCAGCAGGGTGCTGGTATGGAAGGCCCTCACGGAGTTGAGCGAAGGGCCCACGGGCCAGCCGTCCGAGCCGTCGGAATTGGCGAAGACAGGGATCTTGATGGTGGAGTTGGTCGAGGCGCTGAAGATCTTGTTGCCCCTGAGGCAGTCATTAGCGGGGGCGGCCTCGCAGTTGCGGCCGCCGAGCAGCCAGGTGTCGTCGGCCGGGGAGAGCAGGGCCGTGTGGTTGAAGGCCGGGAGCCGGGTGGCCGGGGAGAGCGTTATGTTGGTGAGGTCCGTCCATCTGTTTTCACTGGGCGTATAGCCGAGCTGGCTGGAGAAGATCATTTCCCTCACCACGGCGGTGGACTGGTCGAAGCTGTAGGTGGGCTCCCTGTCGCCCGTCCAGACTTCCTCGGCCATGTAATCTATTTCCAGCGCCAGGCTTATCTGGTCGCCGCCGATGGAGTTTATGCTGACGCCGGTGCCGGGGGCCACGCCGTTATAGAAGGTGGTGCCGCCCTCGAGCGGGGTGAGGTTGGACATCTGGCCGGAAAGGCCGGTAAAGTTGAGCTGGCCGCTGAAGATATGGGTCTTGTTCTCCAGGTCGTGCACGGGGGCGGCGGTGAAGGAAAAGGAGGCGCCGCCGCTCTCGTCGAAACTCATGGAATAAAGGCTGGCGCCGTCCACTACCGTGCCGGACAGCACCCTGGCCACGCCTTTGATCCTCAAATACACGTCGGGCACGGTGATGTTGACATTGGCCAGGATGGAGCCGCTGATGGGCCTGCCCGCCTGCGTAGGCAGCAGCGGCGAGGGGGCCATGGCGAGGTTCGCGCTTACGATGGTGGTTATGGGATCGTCGCCGGAGCTGATCGTCTGCGGGGTAAAAACGGCCGTGCCGCCGGCCGAGTAAAGCCTTACCAGGCCGTCGAAGTCGCCCGGATCGTATTCGCATTCCTCCGGCGGGGTGGCACCGCAGAGCAGCAGGCCCACCGGTGAGCCGTCGGCCCGCGCCACGGTCGGGGGCAGGGTGATCTTCACGTTCTCCAGCTCTATGGAGGGGTTGTCCGACTGGGGCACCCCTGAGATGAAAAGGTCGGCGTCCACCAGGCGGCCGGAGACGGGGCGTGAAAGCTTGAACTCCAGCGGGAACTCTATTACGCTGCTGCCGTTGACCGTGGCCGAATGGGTGGAACCTGCCACCTGGGTGAGGCGAATGACTGAACTGTCGGTGAGCAGCGGGGAGTTGGTGAAGAAACTCGGGAAGATATTGCCGTAGCCGCCGTGCATCTTCCACCTGCCGTCGGGCTCCAGCACGGCCGTGTGGAGGGAGGAGCGGTAGGGCATCATGTGCTGTTCGTCTTCCATCAGCGTCACCCTGGCGCCGTTCTGGTCGTAGAACTCCGCGCCGTCCACGTAGCCGTGGTTGCTGGAATCCTGTGTATCCAGCGGGTCGTACTTGAGGTGCCAGCAGTCGTCCTTGAGTTCGCCGGGTTCCCCCCCGCAGTAGTAGCGGTCGGAGTCGTTAAAGCCGCCGGCTATCATAATCTTGCCGTTGTTGAGGACCGTGGCGGTGTGGTTTATCCTGCCCGTCTTCAGGGCCGAGACCGGGGTCCAGGTGTCCGTCTCCGGGTCGTACATCTCGTTCATGGGCTCGTAGATCCAGGCGGTATTGGCCAGGTTGCCGCGCCTGCCGCCCGTGACGAAAATCCTGCCGGAATGCAGCAGCACCGCGGCGTGGCCCGTGCGGGGGCTTACCATGGCGCCCGCGGCCGCGCGGGTCTGCGTTACAGGGTTGAAGATCTCGCAGGCCTCGGTAATGACATAACCGGAATTGGCGGACTGGCCGCCGCAGAGCAGCACCTGGCCGGCCTTGGGGCCCCTGGACAGCAGGGTGGCGGTATGCCCCCCCCTGGCCGTGATCATGGTAGTGTTGCCGAAAGCGGGAGCCGCGCAGGCGCTGTTCCTGGGGTCGCAGATCTCGATAGAGCTCAGGGGCGTGCCCGCGGCGCCGAAGCCGCCGGCTATCAGCACGCGGCCGTCGGACATCAGGGTGGCTGTATGGGAGGACCTTGCCGCGTCGAGGACGTTCCAGGTCTCCATGGCATTGGTGCCCATGTTGTATACCTGCGCGCTGTTGTCTACGGTATTGACGGCGGTGCGGCCGCCGGTCACCAGGATATTGCCGTCGGGCAGCAGGGTGGAGGTATGGGAGTGCCTGACGAAATTCTGAGCGGCGGCGCCCGCCGTAAAAATCAGCGGGGCCAGCAGGGAGAATGCCAGGGCTTTTCTAAAATTCATATAGCAGTCCGAAGATAGTCTACAAAAAGCCTGTTACAGGATTGTTAACAAAAGTTTAATTCTGCCGCTCCACCGTCAGCAGCGAATCCCCGGTCGGGGCCTTGGGCTTGCCCGGGTCCAGCTTCTGCTTGCCGTCAACGGTGAAATGGTAGGGGTAGGTGCCGGGCAGTATATAGATGTCCGTTTTCCAGACGCCGTCCTTCTTGGTCATCTTCTTGTCTTTCCAGGAAGTGAAGCTGCCGGCTACCAGGACGGACCTGGCGGAGGAGTCCTTGTATTCGAAGGTGGTCCTGACGGCCCTGGGCTTGGCGGCGTCGGCGGCCGGCGCGGCGGCGGCCTTGGCGGCTGCCGCTTTGCCCGCTTTTATTTCCTCTTCCTTGTCCCGCTTTTCCTCTTCGGCCGCTTTGTCCGCTTCCTGTTTGTCCGCGGCGGCTTCTTCGGCTGTCGCCTCTTCTTCGGAAGGCGGAGGCATGGGCACTGGGCGCACCTCGAGGGTGTCCCCGGAGAAATGCAGGGCCATGCGGCCGTAGATGGACCAGCCGGCAAAAGCCATGACGGCCAGGCTGAGAAGAACCATGCCCGCCCAGAATTTTTTAGATTTCGTCATGTAGGGATTCGGTAGGTGGCTGTAAGGTATACTGAGAACTAAATTAAAGCAAAATCTTCTTTACTTGTTTAAATCTGAAAAGCGGGTGACATGCGAGCGTCAGCGAGCTTCTGCTATAAGGAATTCCCAACCCGCTATTTTGCGGGATGCACTCCCGCTTCAAGCCTCTGATGAAATCACGCTGTTCCTGTCCAGCTACGCAAAAAGCGGGTGACATGCGAGCGTCAGCGAGCTTCGCTATAAGGAACATTCCCATCACCCGCTTTTTTTGCGGGATGTTCTCCCGCTCTAAGCCTTTGATGTAATCCGGTTGTTCCTGTCCAGCTACGCAAAAAAAGCGGGTGATGGGAATCGAACCCACGTCTAAAGCTTGGGAAGCTCTCGTTCTACCATTGAACTACACCCGCATCTGTCGCGCCCCTCGCTTGCGCTAAAGGCCGGTCAAACTATATATATAAAGAACGAATACGTGTAAATTCTACTTTATAGCGCTATAGATTTCAATAATATTATTGTTTCTTTATCAAGTCCAGGAATTCGGCGCGAACCTTGTTGTCGCTGCGGAAGACGCCCAGCATGGAGCTGGTGGTGGCGAAGGAGGTTTCGTTCTTTACCCCGCGCATGCTGACGCAGAGGTGCTCGGCCTCCATTACCACCCCCACCCCGCGCGGCTTAAGCACCTTGAAGAGCGTGGAGGCCACCTCTTCGGTCAGCCGCTCCTGCACCTGCAGGCGGCGCGCGAAAGCTTCCACCAGGCGGGGTATCTTGGACAGGCCCACTATGCGGCCGTTGGGGATATAGGCCACGTGGGCCTTGCCGAAGAACGGGAGCATGTGGTGCTCGCACAGGGAATAAAAAGCGATGTCCTTCACTATCACCATCTCGCGGTAATCGGCCTTGAAGAAAGCCCCGTTGAAGACTTGATTCATGTCCGCCCCGTAGCCGGAGGTTATTTCGCGCAGGGCCCGGGCCACGCGCTGCGGCGTTTTATGCAGCCCCTCGCGGGCCGGGTTTTCCCCCAGCGCCTTTAAAATCTGCAGCGTCGTAGTTTCAAGCGGGTCTTTCATAATGTAAATTCTACAAAAAAAATCCCCGCCGGTCAGCGGCGGGGATCCTTGTCCGGGAGATTTCCCGGTTATTTGGAAGCGATGTAGAGCCACTTGCTGGTGGCGCTCAGGTTGCGCGAGGCGCCGCGCAGCACGCGGGCGTCCGCGGCCAGGCGCTCCACGGCCTTCTGCTCTTCCAGGATCTGGGTCAGCTTCTTGCCGCCGCGGGCTTTCTTGCCCCCCTTCCTGGAGGAGACGGCGTCGCGCATGGCGGCCTTCTTGTTCTTGGCGGCCAGCTGCGCTACCAGCGCGCCGACCTGGCCGGCCTTGCGGTCCACCTTGCGGCTGTAGCTGAGTATGGTGTTGGTATAAGTGGCGAGGCGGGTGCCGGGCTGTATGCTGGCGAACTCCGACTTGTTGAGGGCGGAAACGTGGTTGAGGTTCTTCGTTATGGACTTAAGGCTGATGCCGAGGGCGGAGAGGTCCTGGGTAGTGGGGCGGGTGGAGGCGGTGTCCAGGGTTTCTATGGCCTCGTCGAGGTATTCGTCCTGGCGCACCAGCTTGAAGAGGATGTCCTTGAATTCTTTCACCTTGGCTTCTTCCTGGTTTGCGGAGGCCTGGACGGGGGCGGCGGTTTTCTCCGCGGTGCCCGCGAAAGCTAAACCCATACCTGCGAGCAGAACCAGACCGGCCGAGAGCGCGAATTTGTTTTTCATGAGTTAATCCTCCGTCCCTTACACTAATAGTCTAGCTTTTGGCAACTCTACCGGCACGGGCCCCCGGGCCCATATATATAAAAAAAAAGACCTACGCTTAAGTAGGCCTTTCGGGCAAAGATGGAAGACTGGGGCCGGCAGCGGCTGTCCCGCTGCGAGCGACTTTAGTGCGCAGGGCCAAGGTCCGTAGCGGACCGCCTATCATTAGGGCGGCGGCCGAGATTGTTTGAGGAGCGCACTGTGTGCGCGACGAGTTCGAGGCCGGCGGAGGACCGCAGGCCCTCTTCTGCCGCGCACGCTTAGGAGCGAGCGGCGGGACAGCCGCTGCCTGGCTGTAAACGTTTTCGGATTACTTCATACCCTTCAGGGCTTTCAGGGCCTGGTCGCGGGTCTTGATCTTGCCTTCGAACTGCAGCAGGTGTATCTTCTCCAGCAGCTCGCCTATGCGCGGGCCCTCGGGCACCTTCAGCGTCTTGATGACGTCGTTGCCGTCCACCAGCCGGGCCGAGCGGGACTTCATGTTCTTTTTGATATATACGGTGAAAAGCTGGTAGAGCACCTGCATGTAGCGCAGCGTCTTCTTAGGCGAATTGTAGGGGAGGCCCGCCGGCAGCGGCTTGGGCTCGGCGTGCAGCCGGGGCTTCATTTTCTTCAGCTGCTCTGCCGAGACATAGCTGGCGTGGTCCGCCCAGGACAGGATCAGCAGCGGCACCGTATACTCCCCCAGCGTCCGGAAGAAGCGGAACATGGCCCGGTCTGAAATGACGTCGTTAGCCGCCAGGTTGCCCGGGCGCAGGTGAGTGCCTATGATCCTGGAGACCAGCCTTATCTCGTCGCGCGAGAAGCGCAGCCCTTCCATCACCTTCTCGGTCATGAGGGCGCCGAATTCCTCGTGCCCGAAGAAGCGCAGCCGGCCGTTCACCACGGCGGCCTTGGGCGGTTTGGCGATGTCGTGCAGCACAGCCGCCAGCTTGAACAGGCGCGGCGCCGGCAGCAGCTCCGCCACCTTTCTGTGCCCGGGCAGGTAGGAATCCAAATTTTCGAAAAGGTGGTCCAGCCGCTCTACCACGCGCAGGGTATGCGTAAGCACGCCGCCCTTGCCGTAATAATCCACGGCGCAGCTTTCCTGCGCCGCCAGGTCGGGAAAGACCGCGCAGAGCAGGCCGTACTTGTGCAGCAGCGCCAGCCATTTGTGCGAAACGGGGCTTTCCAGCAGGCGCATCAGCTCTTCGCGCACTCGCTCGGGGGCCGTGGTCTTTATCAGGGCGGCCTGCGCTTTGACCGCTTTCAGGGCGTCGGGGGTCAGCTCGAAATCCAGCGCGGCGGCCACGCGGAAAGCCCGCAGCAGGCGCACCGGGTCCTCGGTGAAAACCTTCACGGAGACCGGCCGCACTTTCCCGGCGGCCAGGTCTTTAAGCCCGCCGTGCAAGTCCGTAACCCCGCCCCGGGGCGGGCGGAAGGTGAACTCCCCGGTTTTGGGCAGGTGCGTGAACTTCAGGCCCGGGGCCAGCCGCAGGGCCAGGGCGTTGATGGTGAAATCGCGCCTCGCGAGGTCGGTCTCCAGGGAGCCGCCGACGAAGGGCATGAGGTCGAGCTGGGCGTAGGGGGCCTTGCGCTGCGTCAGGCGCCAGACCTGGCTGTCCTCGTCGAGCGGGAAAGCCGCGGCCCCCAGCTTCCTGGCCAGGCGCCGGACCTTCGCCCCGAAATCCGCCGACGGCGGGACGGCGAGGTCTATGTCCTTGAAAGGGCGCTTGAGGAGGGCGTCGCGCAAGGCGCCGCCCACGAGGTAAACTTCCGGGAATACGCCGGTTACCGCCGCTGTCAGGTCCATCGTTTGCCTTACTGCCGCGCCGGGGTCAATGCGCGGCCTGCTGAGCTTTTTCCACCACCGCGTCCGCCGAAGCCTTGGCGCGCTTCTCCAGTTCCTTCTTGAGCAGCTCGCGCTTGAGCACCTTCTGCAGGGCGTTCTTGGGCAGCGAGCTGACTATCTCCACGTCGCGCGGGCGCTTGTAGGCGTCGAAATTTTCCTTGATGAACTTCATGATCTCGCCCTTCTCCAGGGTGAATTCCGGGCGCGGCACTACGAAGCATTTCATCGTCTCGTTGCCGGAGCCGTCGGGGATGCCGATGACGGCGTTCTCGAGCACCTTGGGGTGGGTGTTGATGGAGTGCTCGATCTGGGCCGGGAACACCTTGAGGCCCTTCACGATGACCATGTCCTTCTTGCGGTCGCGGATGAACAGGAAACCGTCGGTGTCCAGCACGCCGATGTCGCCGGTCTTCAGCCAGCCGTCCTGCGTGAACAGCTCGCGGGTGGCAACATCGTTGCCGTGGTAGCCGCGGGTGATGTTGGGGCCCATCACGGCTATCTCCCCCTCCTCGCCGTGCTTGAGCTGGTTGCCCTGCTCGTCGAGGATGCGGATCTTCACGCCCGGGATGGCCTTGCCCACCGAGCCGTGCTTGCGCGACTTGGGCGGCACTATGGTGACCACGGGGCTGGTCTCGGTCAGGCCGTAGCCCTCCAGGATATGCAGCCCGAAGGCCTTGTGGAAATGATCCGTGATGGTGCGGTTGAGCGGCGCCGCGCCGGACAGGCACAGGCGCACCTTGCGCAGGCTCCAGAACTTCAGGAAGAATTTTTTGAGGCCGCGCGCCTCCTTGGCCAGCACGCCGTAGATCTGCGGCACCGCGATCATGATGGTGACGCCCTCGCGGCCCATGGCCTGCAGCCAGGGCTTGGGCGGGGTGATGCTCTTGACGATCATCGTCTTGGAGCCGAGCAGGATGGGCGTGATCACGTTGCCGGTCCACGAGAAGGTGTGGAACATGGGCAGCAGCGCCATGAACACGTCCTTCTTGGTGGGCTCCAGGGTGGCGATGGCC
>Ga0154503_102_pt1 | contig 81532 bp, 68 predicted proteins | sample RifGroD2_FD_115982 | JGI IMG/M metagenome (GOLD analysis project Ga0154503, IMG submission 115982) | Elusimicrobia bacterium GWD2_63_28 | reverse complement strand
CAACGGGACCAGGGTCGGAGTGGGGACGACTTCTCCCGATCAGGAACTGACCGTGGCGGGGGACATCTCCCAGAGCGGCCTGCTGATCTCGAGCGGCGCGGGCAATAACTATTTTGCCGGCAAGCTCGGCTTGGGCGCGGTGAACCCGCTGCAGAAACTGCAGGTGGCGGGGGACATCAATATAGAGAGCGGCTCGGGCGTTCGCATCAACAATACCGCCGCCTCGGGCCAGTACCTGCGCGGCGACGGCACGCGCTTCGCGCAGGGCGCGATACAGACCGGCGACCTGCCGCACACGGTGCTGGGCGCCGCGCCGGCGCTGACGCTGGGCACGGCCAACGCCGAGGGCAGCGCCTCCACTTATGTTAGGACGGACGCCACCCTGCTGACTTTCGACGCGGTGAACCCCGTCGCGCTGGGCACGGCCGGCCCCGGCGCCGCGGCCGTGGCCGCCAGGCGCGACCACACGCATCCCGCCGCCGACCTGGCCACCGGGCAGGTCACCGGCGTTCTGCCGCTGACTAAAGGCGGCACCAGCAAAAACCTCACGGCGGCCGCCGGCGGCCTGGTCTGGAGCGACGCGGATTCCCTGGAGATCACCGCTGCCCTGACCGGAGTGGTGAAGGCCAACGGGGCCGGTGCCCCGACGGCAATGACCGGAACGCAGAACTACGCGGCGCGCTGGACGGCCAACGACACCCTGGGTACCGGCGCCCTCTACGACAACGGCGCAAGCGTCGGGGTCGGGACCGCCAACCCCGCCTACCAGTTCCATAATACAGGCGCTTTATATACCGAAGGCCAGGCCATAGTGGGCGGCACGCTGACGGTGAAGGGCGCCACGCTCGGCGTGGGCGGCCTGGCGCTTACGGTTTCCAACGGCAACTGGAAAACCAGCAGCGGCAACTTCATAGAGGACGCCGCCTTGAGCAAGCCGGTCTTCACCTCCACGATCTACGGCGGCAACGGCGACCTGCCGTTCAGGACCAGCGCCAACGCGCCGGTGACGATGCGCGCCATCTACGGGCCCTTCTCCTACGGCATGCCGTCCTGCCCCGCCGGCTCCGTGCGCAACCATAAGCTCTACGCGGAGTTCGTGGACAACATACAGGGAGGCGGGCAGCACGTGTTCCTGCGCATAGCTTTCGACGGCGGCGTCAACAGGGACTTTGACCTGGGCTCCACCTGGGGCGACTCGCCGGCCTTCCGGACTTACGTATCGTCGGCGTTCACCGAAGCCAACGCCGCCCACGCCAGCGTGCAGCTCTGGGTCTCAGGGACCAACGGGCCTTACGCCGAGCTGAGAAAGGCCGAGCTGCAGACTTTCTGCACTAACTAAGGAGAGGGAGACGCATATGTTTAAAGGTTATCCGCGGGTAGGGGCCAGGCTGGCCTTCGCCGCCGCTCTGCTTCTGGCGGGGGGCGCCGGGTTCGCCCAGACCGCCGCCGCGCCGAAGCCTCCCGAGAAGGGCCCGGTCAACCTGGAAAAGATCAGCCTGGGTGAGGCTTTGGCGGACCTTTCCAGGAGCGAGCCCGCGGTGCTGGCCGACTTTTACCGCCTGGCCGGCGAGGCGTATCTCCGCGCCGGCAAGACGGACAAGGCCATAAGCCTGCTGGACGGCTATTGGAAGGGCGGCGGCTCGGACCCCATGCTGCTTTCCCGCCTGGCGGACCTTTATACGCAGCGGGAAGACCATGCCAGGGCCATAGATATCGTCGAGAAACTCGTCAAAGACCGGCCGCAGGAACCCTCCTACCAGGCAAAGCTGACCATGCTTTACCGCCAGAAAGGGGATCTGGCCAAGGCCGCCGAGGTGCTGGAGAAAAAAACGGCCGCCAACCCCAGGGAAGCCGGGGACTGGGCGCAGCTGGCCGAGGTGTACCGGGAGAAAGGCGATTCCGCCAAAGCCGAGAAAGCCCTGCAGAAAGCTATTGAACTGGAGCCCCGCTCCTTGTATTATTATCAGTTGGCGCGTTTGCGCCTGCGCTCGGCCGGGCTGGACCCGGCCGCGGAGGTGCTGAAGGAAGGCCTGCGCAAGCTCCCGCAGGCCGAAGCCGAACTTTCGCTGGCGCTCTGCGACCTCTACGCCGAAAACGGCCAGAAGGAAAAGGCCGAGGCGGCGCTGGGCGCCCTGGTAGGCAAAACCGCCGACCCCGCCCGCAAGCAGGAGCTGCAGCGCAGGCTGGACAGCATGAAACTGGCCCCGCCTCCGGCGGACAAGGCCCAGCCCCGGCCGCTGCCGGGCGGCACGACCGTGCAGGCTGAAGTTAAAAAATGACGGTAAAGGGCGATATTATGGAAAGGCTGATTTTAACCGAAAAACGGAGGCTCCGCGCCGGGCGGCGCGCCTGCCTGTTCGCCTGCCTTGCCGCCTTGCTGGCGGTCCCGTCACAGGCCCAGTACGTCTTTTACAACGCCGATAACGCCCGCATCGAAACCACCAACAGCTTCTGGGTAGGCACCGGCCTGCTGGGCGGCGACGGCGGCCTGAGCATCGGCTACGCCGGGACGGCTTCCCCGGCCGGCGGCGCCATTTTCGCCGCTAACGTCGGCATTGGCGATTCCACGCCCGCGGCCCTGCTCACCGTGGGCGCGGGGGACAAGTTCCGCGTAGACTCCGCCGGCAACCTGATACGGATAAACAATATCGCCTATTCCTGGCCGGCCGCGCAGGGCGGGGCCGCCACCTTCCTGCAGAACGACGGCGCGGGCAACCTGACCTGGGCCCTCACGCCGGGGGATAACCTGGGCAACCACCTGGCCACGCAGAACCTGAATCTGAACACTTTCAACATATTCGGCGCGGGCTCCATAACGGCCAACGCTGCCATCACGACCTATTCCAGCATGACTGTGGCCGGCAACGGCGGGACCTACGGGCTTGCGGTGTCCTCCAATATAACCGCGGCCGCCGGCCTCTTTAATACCGTGAACGGAAAAGTCGGCATCGGTACTGCGGCGCCGGGCTATGGCCTGGAGGTGATCAGCCCGACCGGTGTGTATTTTGCCACCGCGACTACCGCCAACGACGGACTGTATTTCAGCCCGAAAGGCATGCTTGCCGTGGGCGGAAAGAACGCCTGGGACCAGGACCCGAAGGCGCGGCTGCATATAGTTTCTACGGGCACGTATGACGGCACCTATCTCCTTATGTCGAAGTATCGCAGTTACGGCGGCACCGGTACCGCGGCGGTAAAATTTTACGATTACGGCGACGCCGCGCTAATGGAGATCGGCTATACCGGCTTAACCACCGGCAAAATAGCGCTGAACGGGGGCGCCAGCGCCATGGGCTCCAGCATTCTGCTCTATAATCATGCCGCTGTAGCCGCGATAGGTTTGGTTTCGAACGGGAATACTTACTTCAACGGGGGAGCAGTATCCATAGGAACTAACGGCACTGCGCGCGGCAAGCTGGACGTGTACGGGATAGACTCCGAGATCTTTGTCGGGAATAACGCCGGGCAGGCGGGCATTATAGGCAACAGCCGGCGCTTGAACTACGGCGACGTGCTGCTGGCCAGGAATCTGCAGGGCACCTCCGGCTCGGACGCCTACCGCACGAAGGACGCCACCACCGGCGGCGGCTATGCGGGCGTAGAATTAAAGCACTCCGGCGACGTGGCCATTTACGGGCAGAACGGCGATACAACCGCCGGCGCCGCCGTTACGCCCACGGCCCGGCTGTTTATCAAGGGAGATTCGGGAGCCGTAGGCCTTGGGCGCACGGCGCCGAATGCGGCCCTCGATGTAGTCTCCACGGGCACGGCCTCCAACGTCTACGCGCAGATCTGGCGGGCTTCAGACGGCACGGTTGTGTCGTCGGTATCCGCCACCGGCATGCTGACCGTAAAGGACAGCGCGCACTTCGCCACCGCGTCCGGCAACGTCGGCATCGGCACCAACAGCCCCGGCGCCAAGTTCACCATCGGCAACAACCAGTTCCAGGTGAACGCCACGGGCAATCTGGTGAAGGTCAACAATATCGCCTATTCCTGGCCGGCAGCGCAGGGCGCGGCCAGCACCATCCTCAGGAACGACGGCGCCGGCAACCTTAGCTGGGCTTCGCTCTCCGCCGACAATTTGGGCAACCACACGGCCACGCAGGACCTGAACATGGCCGGTTTCGATATCACCGGCGCCGGCTATTTCGAGGGTTCCGTTTACCGCCGCGACCTCAGGACCATCGCCCCTTCAGACGAGACCTCAGGCACCATGCGCTTCGGCTTCACGGCGTGGGGGAATAACGGCGCCGCCCCGTACGCGGACTTCCTGCACCTGCGCTCCTACACCGACGCCACCGGCGGCAAGGACAATCTGCTGATGATCCGCAAGGACGCCATAGGCCTGCGGCTCTGGCAGCAGGACTGGAACTCCGCCACGCCCTACGCCGCGTACAAGGACTTCGCTTTTACCGACGCCTCCAACGCTTCCGGCACCTGGCCGAACGCGGATACGCTGGACTTGCTGCACAAGACCAGCTTCGGCGCGAGCCTCGACACCAGCGGCAACAACGTGCGCCTGCTCAACAGCGACGGCACGCAGCTCTCCAGCATCACGCCGCCCTACGCCACCAACGCCGACACGGTGGACTTGCTGCACAAGACCAGCTTCGGCGCGAGCCTGGATACCAGCGGCAACAATGTGCGCCTGCTCAACAGCGACGGTACGCAGCTCACCAGCGTCACGCCGCCCTATGCCACCAACTCCGACACGGTGGACAGCCTGCACGCTACCGATTTTCTGAGAAAAGTGGCCGCCATAGACGGCAACACGCTGCCCGACTCGCTCAGCTCCGGGCAGTACTGGAGCCCCATCTACGCCAATAATTACCCCACCTCTTACGGCCACCTGCTGACCCTGAAGGGGGGCACCGGGGCCTCCGTGACGCAGCTGGCCCTGGGCTGGCCGGGCTCCGACGGCGGGGACAGCGGCCTCTGGGTGCGCGCCAGGAGGGACGGCGGCAGCAATATCTGGGGCTCCTGGTCCAAGGTCTGGAACGACCGCAACGACGGCTCCGGCTCCCTGCTCGACGCGGACCAGCTCGACGGCCTGCACAAGACCAGTTTCGGCGCCAGCCTCGACACCAGCGGCAACAACGTGCGCCTGCTCAACAGCGACGGCACGCAGCTCACCAGCATCACGCCCCCGTACGCCACCAACGCCGACACCGTGGACGGCCTGCACGCGCACGCCGGGACCAACAACGAAGCCAACAAGCTCGTGCGCACCGACGGCAACGGCTACATACAGGCCGGCTGGCTCAACACTCCTTCCGGCGACGCCGGCACTAACGCCATCGCCAAGATCTACGGCACCTACGCCTCGGATAACTACGTGCGCTACTATACCCTGGCCAACCTGGCGTCCCAGGTGCGCGGGCTGGCGGCCTGGAACGCCGCCGTCGCCAATGACTACCCCGTGGCCCAGGTGCTGCGGTGGAAAAATTACGGCGTCAGTCATGTCATCTTCGACGCGTCCAACGGCACGGCGCCCGACGGCACCGCGCACAACAACACCAATCCCGAGGTCGCCTGGTCGGCCTCCTACCCCACGCTGATGGGATATAACGGTGCTAACACCTACGGCGTGCGCGTCAGCAACGCGGGCTACGCCGACACCGCCGGCGGGGCGCCGCCCACCGGCGCGGCCGGCGGCGTGCTGAGCGGCAATTATCCCAACCCCGGGTTCGCCAACAACGCCTCCTACCCCGTCTCCGCCGCCGACGGCAACGGCCTCAAGTTCTGGAACGGCAGCGACGCCTATAAAGTATCCATGGGCAACGCCGGGGAATACCACTACGGGCCCGTGACGGACTACTCCATCAAGACGGCCATCGACAGCAACGGCGCCACCCGGGGCTTCACCTGGGGCACCAACGGCGGCACGCCGGTGGGCGCGCTCAACGTCGGCAACGGCAATTTCGAGGTGGCCGGCACCATCCGCGCCAACGGCGGCACCATCTACAACGGCAACGCCACGCGCAGGTGGGTCACCGACGGCGCCTGGAACTATTTCCACACCGACTACGGCAATATCCGCCTGGGCCCCGCCAACGCCACCTGGGCGCACATCTACGCCGACCTGCCCTTCTACTTCAACCAGCAGCTGTATGTGAACGGCACGCAGGTGGTCACCAATTCCGGCTCCTGGAACATCACCGCGGCCAATGTCAGCGCGCTGGCGGGCACCTGGACCGGCATCAATTACTTCCAGTCCAACCTCGGCACTACGCTGGGGGCCCTCAGCAATCCCCCGCTGCAGGTGTACGCCACCGGCACTAACGCCGCTTTCATGAGCTTCCACCGCGGCGGCTCGTACGCGGTCAATATGGGACTGGATTCCGACAACGTCTTCCGCATCGGCGGCTGGTCCGCCGCGGCCAACAGGCTGCAGCTCGACATGAGCGGCAACCTGACCACGGCCGGCGGCCTGTATCCCGGCGGCAACGTGTATATCGACGACAACTACGGCCTCGGCGTAGTCGGCCTCTACGATTCGACGCGCTACCAGGGCGTCTTCGCCATGGGCGACTCCTATAAGCTGGCCGCGGACGGGACCACCCCCGGCACGCTCTACGGCATCGCCTGGACGCACACCAATGTGGGCGGCCAGTCCAAGGCCGGGCTGGGCCACCAGGCCCTCTTCATGGAGAACGGCGTGACCCAGACCGCCATCGGCAACGGCATCTGGACCCGCGCGGACATAACCGCTTCCGGCAGCCTCTTCGCGACCAACGACTACTACAACGCCAATACCGCCTACGGCCGCATAGGGTCCAGCTTCTACGCCGACACCATCAATACCGGCGTCGCCGGCGACCCGCTGGAGCTGAACTACGTGCGCAGCGGCGACGTGCGCTTCGTGGGCGGCGACCAGACGATGGCGCTCAACCGCGTCGTATACCCCGGCAGCGTATCCGGCCTGAGCGATTACCAGAAAAATTATTACCTCGCCTCGCACGCCAGTTGGGGCCTGTACACGAACACCAGCCTCAACGCCCAGGGCGGCCTCTACGACGTGGGCAGCCGCGTGGCCATCTCCCGGGCGGAAGGCCGCAACTACGTGGATTACTCCCGGTACGTCTACAACAACGGCGCTTATTCCGGCTCCGGCTGGACCGAGCCGTCGGACCTGGGCGTGCGCTACGCCAGCAACTCCGGCACATCCGACAAGGTGAACGGCGTCGGCGCCAGCCCGGACGCCTCGCATCCCGGCACCGGCCTGCGCCCGTTCTATTCCTGGAACACCGGCTGCGCCAATAACGGCTCCGGCGCCTGCTATTCCAACGGCATCAGCGTGGGCTCCCACCCCGGAGACCAGGCCTACGGCTTCCAGATCGTGTCCAACATGTGGGACGACAACCTCTACTTCCGGCGCTATAACAGCGGCTGGCAGAGCTGGAAAACGGTGATGACGAAATCCTATTACCACCGCGGCTGCATCGCCAACGCCTCCGCCGGCTGCGCCCCGGCCGCCTGCGCCTCGGGCGACACCGACCTCAGCTACTACTGCCAGAGCGCTATTTACGTCGCCGGCAGCTATTGGACATATTATTGCGAGAGGACCTGCTGCCGCGGCTCCGATTGACGCCGCCCCGACGCCCGATGAGAAAGATACCGACCTCGCGGAAAGTGGTGATAGTGCCCGGCTACCAGTGCAACAACAGCTGCGTGTTCTGCATCAATTCCGACAAAAGAGCCCTGCCCGCCCGCGGCACCGCCGAGGTGCGCAGGGAAATGTCCCTGGCCGCCCGCCGCGGCTGCGACTACCTGGAATTCGCCGGGGGGGAGAACGCCATCCGCCCCGACTTCCCGGAGCTGGTGGCCAGCGCGCGCCGGCTGGGCTTCAAACAGGTGGCGGCGGCCACCAACGGGCGCATGTTCGCCTACCCGGAATTCGCCCGGCGGGTCTTCGACAGCGGCCTGACCTCCCTGATCTTCTCGGTACACTCACACAAGGCGCAGCTGCACGACGCGCTGACCCGAGTAGAGGGCAGCTTTGAACAGCTGCTGCGCGGCATAGAGAACGCCAAAAAATATTTCAGGGGCACGGTGGCCACCAACACGGCCGTCACCCGCCTGAACTACCGCAGCCTCCCGGAGATAGGCAGGTTCATAGCCGGCTTCGCCTTCTATAATTCCGAGTTCATCTACGCCGACCCGAACTACGGCTCGGTAAAGAAAGATTTCAAGCGCCTGATGCCGCGGCTGCGGGACTTCGCGCCTTATATGAGGAAGTGCCTGGACATCGCCAAAGAGTGGAAGGGCGGGCCGCCCGGCCTCGGCTATAACTGGTCGGCCAGGTACGTGCCGCTCTGCTATTTCGCCGAGTATTACCCGCGCCAGGTGAGCGAGGCCCGGGAGGCCCGGCTGTTCTCCAACGTGCAGCACGTCGCCCCGGACTATACCAGCCTGGACGCCATAAAGGGCCGCCGCGAGCTGGGCCGGGAAAAGCCGGCCAAGTGCCTGGGCTGCGCGCTGTACGCCGGCTGCGAGGGAATCTGGAAGGAGTACCTGCGGGTGTACGGGGACGGCGAGCTGAAGCCTGTCCGCGCGCCCCGACCGTCTTAGTATGAAATGCATCCCCGTCTGGAACCGCTGCAATAACAAGTGCGTCATGTGCTCCAACCCGCCCGGCTATGACCGCGTCGGGACCTATACGCTGGAGGCGCTAAAGGAGCGGGTCCGGCGCATACCGAAGGGCGAGCCCGACATCTACCTCACCGGCGGCGAGCCCACCCTCCACCCGCACCTGCTGGAACTGCTGGGTTTCATACGCGGCCGCTGCCCCGCCGCCCGGATAGCCATAGACACCAACGGCCGGATGTTCGCCTACCGGGTATTCGCAAAAAAATGCGCCTCTTTCGGCAACATGGAATTCCAGGTCTCCATCTGCGGCCACAGCGCCGCGGCGCACGACGCCGTAACGCGCACCCCCGGCAGTTTCGCCAATATGCTTTCCGGCGTAAAGAACCTGCTGGCGCTCGGCGCCCCCGTGGAGATGCGCTTCGTGCTGACAAAGAAGAGCCTGCCGAACCTGGACAAGGTGTACAGGTTCGCGAAGAGCCGGCTCAAGGGCATAAAGTCGCTGGTCCTGATCTTCATGGAGATGGAGGGCATGGCCGGGGCCAACAGTGCCAGCGTGGGCCTGAGGTACAGGGACGCCGCAGGGCCCGTGGCCTCCTTCTTCAAAGCCGCCGGCGACCCGCCCTTCGAGCTGAAGCTTTACCATTTCCCGCTGTGCGCGCTGCCGCCGGCGCTGTGGCGCTACGCGTGGCGCACCCTGCCGCGCAAGGAAGTCACTTTCCCGCGGCCCTGCCGCGCCTGCGCGGTAAAGCAGTACTGCCTCGGCGTGCACTGGGACTACCTGGAGCATTACGGCGCCGAAGAATTTTCCCCGCCGGCGGCGCCCCCGCGCATAATCCCGGGGACCAATCCCTGCCGCCCGGTCCTGGACGTGAAATGGCGCTGATACCGCTGCTGAAGAGCTGCAACCAGCGCTGCCTTTTCTGCTCGGCCTACGGCCGCGAGGATAAATTCACGCTCGCCGGGATAAACAAATTCATAGACGGAGAGGCGGCCCGGGGCGCAGGTTCCGTTACGCTTTCCGGGGGGGAAACCACCTTCTTCCCGCGCCTGCCCGGGGTAGTGGCCCGCGCCAGGGCGAAAGGCCTGCGCGTGGAACTGCAGACCAACGGGCTCACCTCGGCCTATCCGGAGAACGCGGCCAGGCTGGCCTCGCTGGGCGTGGACCTGTTCAACGTCAATTTCCCTTCCCACGTGGAGGCGGTCAACGACCGGCTCACCGGCACCTCGGGCACGCTGGGGCCCAGGATAGCGGGCGTGCGCAATCTGCTGGCCGCCGGCGCCAGGGTGCGGCTCACCCACCTGGTGACCGGGCTGAATTATAAAGCGCTGCCAGAGTTCGTGCGCTTCGTGCGGCGCGAGCTGCCCGGGATCTCCTATATCCAGTTCAGCTACGTCAAAATACTGGGCCTGGCCGAAAAGAACGCCTGGCTGGCCCCCGGCTACGCGCAGGCGGCGCCCTGGCTGGTGAAGGCGCTGGAGGCCTGCCGCAGGGGGCGCATCGAGGCCATGGTGGACCACATCCCGCCGTGCTGGCTCGGGCGCTTCGCCCCGCTCAGCGTGGACTATATCAAGCTTGCGGGCGCCGGGGACCTCTCCGCGGCGCTGGCTGAAAAGAAGAAACTGCCGGCCTGCGCGCGCTGCGCTCTCGGCGACCGCTGCCTGGGCCCCCGCGCCGACCACGCCCGGCTGTTCGGCAGGGCCGCGGTGCGGCCGGTCCTTAAAAAGCCGCGGCGCGCCAAGCCCGGGGCTGCCCGGCGATAAAAATATGGACATCAAAAAAATCAGGGACCAGTTCCCGGCGCTGTCGCGCCGCGTGGAAGGAAAAAGGCTGATCTATTTCGACAACGCCTGCAGCGTGCTCAAGCCCGGGCGGGTCGTAAGGGCCGTCAGCGGGTACCTCTCCGCCAACGGGGCCTGCGCGGGGGGGCGCTCCGGGCACGCGCTCAGCGCGGCGGCCGAGGAGCTCTGCCACGAGGTCAGGCGCAAGGCCGCCGCCTTTATCAACGCCGCCTCGCCCTCGGAGATCATCTTCACCTCCAACACCACGCACGCCGTGAACCTGGCCGCCAGCAGCTTCCCTTTCTCGCGCTCGCGGGACGGCGTGGTGTTCACCGCTTTCGAGCATCACAGCACCATGCTGCCTTTCATCGAGGAGATGAAAAAGGGGAACGCGTCCGTGCAAATGGCCCTGCCCGGCGGGAACTGGGAGCTGGGCGCGGACCGCATCCTGCCCCTCATCTCGCGCAGGACGGCGCTGGTGGCGCTGCCGCTCTGCTCCAACGTGACCGGCCAATCCTTCCCGGCGGCCGAGGTGGCCAGGGCGGCGCACGCCCGCGGCGCGGTGGTGCTGGCCGACGCCGCGCAGCAGCTCTCCACGCGCCCGGTGGACGTGCGGGCGCTGGGGGTGGACATGCTGGCCTTCTCAGGGCATAAGATCGGGGCGCCCCCCGGCATAGGCGTGCTCTACTGCCGCAAGGACCTGATGAAGCGGCTGAAGAATTTCAGCGTAGGCGGCGGCACGGTCTCCGGGGTGCCGCTGGGTCGATCCGGCCTGCCCGAGCCCGAATATTTTTCCGACTACCGCCGCTTCGAGGCCGGCATCCAGAACTACGCCGGCATAGCCGGCCTCGGCGCCGCAATGGATTTCATCTCGGAGACGGGCTACGGCGCCATCGAGGAGCGCGCCCAGGGGGCGGCGGCTCTCTGCCGGGAAGAGCTCGCCGGCATCGGCGAGGTGCAGGTGCTGGGCCCCGCGGGCGGAGGCCTTCGGCCGGCCCCGATAGTCTCTTTCGTTTTCAGGAATAAAAGGCTGCTGGCGCAGGATTTTTCCATCTACCTGAACAATGAACTGCCCCGCCACCTGGTCTGCGTGCGCTGCGGCAGCCATTGCGCCATCCCGCTGCACAGGCTGAGGGGGCTCGGGCAGTCGGTCCGCCTGTCTTTTTTTGTGTATAATACCGAAAATGAAGTAAGGGTATTTATAGGGGCGCTTAAGAGTTTTCTGCGCTCGGCCAGGCGATGAAAATAGAACTGACCCGGGAGAATTTCAAGGCCGCGCTGGCCGCCCTTAAGAAAGCCAGGCCCGCGCGGGTGGCGCTGCGGGCCGGCGCCGGCCTGCCGGGCTCGGCGGAGGGCCTGGCGGCCCTGAAGGCGGCCGCCGACCTCTGCATCGAGCGCGGCGTCCCGCTGGAGATCGCCGGCATAGCGCCCTGCCTGGCCCCCGGCTACGCCCGGTACCTGAAGACCTCGCCGGGAAAAAGTTCGCCCTGCCCCGCGGCCAAAAAATGCTTCCTGGCCGGAGGATGTTCCGGGATACCCGCCCGGCACGCCGCGCAGGCGGCGGCGTTCAAGCCGCCGGAGCGCGGCTTCACGGACCTCGAGCGCTGCATGCTGGCGATCCTGTCGGCGAAAAACGGCCTCAGCACGGCGCAGGTGCTGAAGGCGGCCAGGGGCCTGAAGATCTGTTCCTCCTGCTCCAACGAGGGGGAAGTGTTCCGCGCCGCGGAGAGGCTGATAAAGTTCGGCCTGGTAGCGAAAAAATACAGCGGAGGAGAATATCTATGGATAAAAAACTGATAGCGGCCGCCGCCGCAATGCTGCTGCTGCCCGCGGCCGCCGCGGCGCAGGCCCTGAATGGCCCGAAGGACGCGGTGCCGGCGCATGTGTCCTGCGCAACCTGCCCCGCTACCGCCGCCCTGAAAGGCGACGGCACCGGTTATTTTATCCCCGACAAAGGCCGGCCTTTCCCCGGCGACAGGCCGGGCGAAGGGGCGAGGCCTCCCGAACCGCCGAAGGTTTCCCTGAGCGAGGCGGCAGCCGGGGCCGAAGACTCGAAGGACAAGGCTAAAAAGAAAAAAACCCTCAAAGCGCAGGCCGGCGGCGAGGTGAAAACCTCTTACGTCATCAACGTCCCGAAGGGCCGCTGGCGCATCCTCTGGCGCATCAAGCCCGCCGACGCGAAAGAAAGGGGCATCTTCAAGCTGAAGACCGACGTGCCCAAGAAAACGGATTATTACCAGGAGATGATCAAGGAGATAGGGCCGCAGGAGTACGAGGCCTTCGGCTCCCTGAACGTCTGCGAGGAATCCGGCGGGGATTTCAACGTCAGCCTGGACGCGAAAAAAGTCACCTGGGAGATAGAAATACAGACGCTCTATGAGTGAGAAGTCCGAGCGCAAGGCCCTTAACTCCAAACGAGTCTATGAGCTGACGCTCGGCTACGCCTGCAACTATAACTGCCGTTTCTGCTCCATCGGGCACGCCCGCCGGACCATTTCCAAGACCACCGTGGAGGCCCTCGCCGACATAGAGGCCGCCAGGCGGGAGGGCTTCCGCACCATCGGCTTCGGCGGCGGCGAGCCCACCATCCGCCCGGATATCGCCCGGCTCGCGGCGGCGGCCCGGGCCGCCGGCTTCGAAACCATCCGGGTGCAGACCAACGGGAACATGCTCTCCTATCCCGCCTTCGCGCGCCGGCTGGTGGAGGCCGGCGCCGACTATTTCAAGTTCTCTATACACGGCCACACGGCCGGGATCCACGACGGGCTGACGCGCGTGAAGGGCAGCTTCGAGCGCGCGCTGGCCGGCCTGCGGAACGTCCGGGCGCTCGGCGCCCGCACCAGCGTGGACATCGTCATCACCAAACCCAATTACCGGTTCCTGCCGCAGTACGTCGAGCGCTTCGCGCTGCGCGAAGGCGTCAGCGGCATCGGCTTCATCTACCCCATCTACGAGGGCAGCATGCGCGTCAACGCCCGCCGGCTGGGCGTCCGCATGACGGAAGCCCTGCCCTACGTGCGCGAGGCCGTGGACCTGGCCCGCGGCATGGCGCTCGACCGCAACATCATCTTCAACGTGCCCTACTGCCTGCTCGACGAGGGCTACCACGCGCTGATCCCGGGCGCACGGCTCAACCTCAAGGTGAACACCCCGGTCTCCGTGGAGGAGGACGTCTTCCTGGGCTCCCGCGGGTCCAAGGTCGCCCCGGGGGCCTGCGCGCGCTGCCCCCGCCGGGAGGACTGCGGCGGGATCTGGAAGAACTACGCCGAGGTCTTCGGGCTCTCCGAGATCAAAAAAGCGAAATGAAAGCCGTACTGATCTACCCGCCGGCCAACAGCCGCAACTCCGAGGCTTTTCCCCTGCCCAGCCTGGCCACAGCGGCGCTGGCCGGCGCCCTGGACCGCGCGGGGCATACCTGCGCGCAGGCGGACCTCGACCTGGCCTGGCACCGCGGCCTGAAGCGCTCTTTCACGCCCCGCGAGCTGGAGGTCCTCCACAACAGGGAGAGGGCCTCGGCCCACGCGAGGGGGGAGAAAAGAGAACCGGCCTTTCAAAAGGCGGCCAGGCTGCTGGCCGCCGGCCTGCCGGCGGGAGACCTCTACGGCATCACCCTCGTGGACATGAACAGCGACCCGCTGATGCTGAACCTTGCCGCCGCGCTGGCCGCCCTGCTCAGGGCGGAGCGGGGGCGCCCGGTGGTCATCGGCAGCAGGGCCCTGCCCAGGCAGGCCTACGCCCAGATCCTCCGCGAATACCCGGTGTTCGATTACGCCGTCTATACCCAGGACGGGGAAAAAGCCCTGCTCGACATCCTGGCCCGCTCCGGCGGGGCCGCGGTCCGCCCGCAGGGCGCGCTGCAGCTGCAGGGCGGCAGGATACTCATCCACCGGTCGGTCCCCGTCCTGATGCCGCCGCCTTCGCCGCTCTACCAGGACGACATCCTCAAGGCTTACGCGCTCGACGACCGCCGCCTGCTGGCCTCCTACGACGCCGGGTACCCCTTCGTCGCCGGCCTTTTCAAGGATAACCGGACCAGCCTGGTGGTGCCCTACACCTTCGAGACCACCTGCCCCGGGGCCTGCGCCTTCTGCTCCAACAATAACGGCTTTCCTTCCAACGCCAAGCCGCCCGCCCGGGTGGTGGAGGAGCTCGCGCGCCTGAAGGCCCGGGGCGTCACCGGCATCTATTTCATCAACTCCGCCTTCAACAACAGCTACAAATACGCCGACGAGCTCTGCGGCCTGATGATAAAAGCCCGCCTGAACCTGCCCTGGAGCGATTGCGCCAATGTGCGCGAGATCGACGAGGAACTGCTGCGCAAGATGCGGCGCGCCGGCGCCGTGAAGCTCGCCTTCGGCATGGAGACCGCCAGCCCGCGGCTGCTGCGCTACATCCGCAAGGGCGCCACCGCGGAAAGGGTGTCCCGCTGCCTGAAGGCCAGCCACAGGCTGGGCATCTGGAACCACATCGAGCTCATCGGCGGGCTGCCCACCGAAACCGCCGACGACACCCGGGCCACCTGCGACTTCATCCGCGGGCACGCCCGGGTGATAGACACCTATTCGCTAAACCCCTTCTTCCTCAACCGCGGCTCCCCGTTCTACCGCAGCCCCGCCGAGTTCGGCCTCCGGCTGCGCCCCTCCGGGCGCGCGTGTGATTACCTGGACACCGACGAGAGGGTGGGGGATTTCTCGGAGCGTTTCGACGAGGAGGGCGGCCCCGCCTGGGAGCAGAAGACTTTGCAGATCAAAGCGTCCACCGCGGCGCTGGCCGCCGCCATCGAAGAGGCCGCCGGCGCCAAGTGGATAGACTTCGAGCATATCTGGCTGCTGATGGCCCTTTACCGCCGCCTCGGCCACTCCCGGAAAAAAGCCATCAAGGAGCACGCCGACCTGTTCACCTCCCGCTTCAGGCCGTTCTCCGGCGACGCCTTCGTTGAGGCCTGCCGCTACCGCAAGCACGAATACCGCCGCGAGCTGGCCCCGAGGGCCGGGGCGGGAAAGGGGCGCGATGGGCTTTGATATCCTTGACCTGGCCACCCTCCCGGCCCTGGCGCTGCTCTGCGGCGTGACTTCCGTCGAGGACGTGCGCACCGGCAAGATCCGCAACAAGTGGATCGCGCTCGCCCTGCTCTGGGGCGCGGCCGCCTACGCCGCGCTTTCCCTGGCCCGTCTGTACCTGCCCGGGTTCGCCTGCGCGGCGGTCTCGAACACGCTCTTCGACGGGAGCTGGGGCAGGCTATTGTGGATGACGGCGCTGAATTCCGCCGCGGCGCTGGTCTGCGGCTTCCTCATCTTCCACCTGGGCTACTGGTCGGCCGGGGACGCCAAGCTTTTCTTCGCCATCTCCCTGCTGCTACCGCTCAAGTATTACTTCAACCATTTCCTGCCGGTCTTCCCGTCGTTCGGCCTTTTCCTCAACGTCATTACCGTGGCGGCCCTGTATGTCTGGGCCGAGGCGTCCTGGGGCATCTACAGGTTCGTCAGGAACAACCCGCAGCAGAATTTCCTGCGGGAGATCGTGGACTCGACGGCGCTGAAGTTCCGGAACGGGCTCAAGCTCTTCCTGGCCGCCGCGGTGGTCTTCTGCGCCCTGATGGTCGCGGCCTCTTATTTCGGGCTCAGCTCCGGGACCTACCTGTCGCTGAATATCCTGGCGATGACCGCCCTGCTCTTCGGCGGCGGGGAGTTCGGGCTGGCCCTGGAGGGCCGGGCCGCCAGGCTGGGCCTGTACGCCGTCTCCGCGGTGTTCTTCGCCGCCGTCCTGGCCTCGCCCCTGCGCCTGCAGGCCGCTAAAATGGTGCTGTACATGTCCGTCATCTTTTCCGGCCTCTTCCTGGTGACGTCCGTGCTGCCCGGCCTGGCCTCCAAGTACGGCGTGCAGAAGGAAGACATGCCCTTCGCCGTCTTCCTGGCCGCGGGCGCGGTCCTCACCGCGGCCGTCAAAGGCTCGCTGCTGTACCTGCTGGTGCTCTGATGCCTAAATTCTTTTTTTCACCGCTGTGGGACTGCGACGAGAACTGCCTGTTCTGCGCCAAGGGCAAGGCCCCGGCGGGGGTGAAGAGGCGCTACACCCTGCGCGAATGCCTCGGGATAATAGGGCGCAAGCGGCGCGAAGGCTACGACGAGCTGTCCCTCGACGGCGGGGAGCCCACGCTGCTGCCTTACCTGCCGCGCGTTATCAGCCGGGCCTTCGGGCTGGGCTACCGGGAGGTCATGCTGCTGACCAACGCTTCCCCGCTGGCCGACCCGGGCAAAGCGGCAGCGCTGAAGGCCGCCGCGGCGGCGGCGGGCCCCGGGCAGAGCCTGGGGATCTGCGTCTCCCTGCATTCCCATAAGCGGGCCGTGTCCGAGGCCCTTACCGCCACGGCGGGGAGTTTCGACAGGACGCTGCGCGGGCTGAAGAACCTGCGCGCGGCGGGGCTCAATTTCGGCCTCTACCACCTGATCACCGCCGGCAACTACGCCGCCCTGCCGGAGTTCGCCTCCTTCGTGCTGAAAGAATTCCCGTCGGTGCGGATGCTGACCCTCTCCTACATCTTCCCGGCCTCCCACACCATGAAGCATATGGCCATCTACCCGCGCCTGAGCGCGGTGCAGCCTTATTTCGCCAGGGCGGTGGCCAGGCTGGAGAAGGGGGGCGTGCGGGTGTCGCTCAGTTCCTGCGGGGTGATACCCCTCTGCCTGCTGGCCGGCAACGAGCGGCTTTTTACCGACACCTTCCTGCACGACGGCCGGCGGGCGCGCACCATGGACAGTTCCAAGTCCGAGGCCTTCCCGTACTTCAGCGACGCCTTCAACCGGCGCAACAAGGTAAAGGCCGGCGCCTGCCGGGGCTGCGCCCTCGACCCGGTCTGCGGCGGGATCTGGAAATTCTACGCCGAAAAGTACGGCACCGCGGAATTGAAACCCTACGGCCCAAAGTATTTCGCGGCGCTGCCCGCCAGGCGCGGCAGCGTGCCCGTAGAGCCGCTGGCGGCCGGCAGCTACGAGGACCCGCTGGGAGCGGACCTGGTGCGCCTGCTGGCGCTGCGCTTCGGCGGCTGGGCGAAGGCGCGGTTCAGGGGGATCAAGGCCGGCTCTTCGGCGGCGGTGCGCCTGAAAGCTTTCGCCGCGGGCATAGGCTATTCGCGGCTGGATTTCGGCTGACAAGTTTTACCCGTTGCGGCCTGCGCGCGGCCCCGGTCCTGCCGGGGTTTTTATTTTAAGCACCGGCTGAAAGGCTTTTTTGCATTTTCGGAGGCTTAGTAATATAATTAACTATATTAAAGAATTGACGCGGATACTCATGAACCAAGCCGATCCTTACGAGAACGTACTCCGCCTGCTGTCCGGACAGCCCGCGCCGGCGCGGAAAGATCAGACCGTCGCCCTGGTCATACCTCCTTCCCCGCAGATCCCCACGCCGGGCAGGGAATTCCTCATAACCGGGCCTTTCGAGGGCCTCACCTCCATCGCCACCGTGGTGCGCAAGCTGGGCTACGGGCTGAAAGTGGTGGACTGCCGGCCCGCCGGCAACGAGCGGGCCGCCCATGTCCTCGCTGAGCTGAAAGGCGCCGACATCATAGGCCTGGCCGCCTACTGCGACTCCTTCGCCTTCCTCGAGGAGATGACCGCCGGGATCAAGCAGGCGTATCCCGGCGTGACGCTGTTCCTCGGCGGGCCGCTGGTCACCTCCCTGCCGCAGCTGCTGCTGGAGAAGACTTCCGCCGACTGCGCGCTGCTGGGCGAGGCCGAACTGACGCTGATAGAGTTCCTGGAGGCCGCGCTCGGAAAAAGGGGGGGTGACCTGTCCGCCGTAAAGGGCATGGCGCTCAAGACCCCGTCGGGCGTGAAGCTCACCGCCCCGCGCCCGCAGATACAAAACCTCGACAGCCTGCCCTTCCCCGATTACACGGTCTGGCCGAACTACAGGGACATAGTAAAGAACGGCCAGGTCATAATCTCCACCACCCGCGGCTGTCCCTGCGCCTGCACCTTCTGCTATAAAACCATTCCCTCGCTCAGGACCAAGAGCCTGGGCCGGTTCGCTGACGAGGTGGCCTACCTGAAGCGGACCACCGGATTCGACTACGCCTGGCTCAACGACCTCACCTTCAACGCGGACCCAAAGCGCGCGCTGGGGGCGGCGGACATCCTCTGCCGCAGCGGCGTGAAATACCACGTCTTCGCCCGGGTAACCGGCATGACGGACGAGTTCGCCGCCGGGCTGAAGCGCACCGGCTGCCTGGGCATCTGGTTCGGCATCGAGTCCTACGACCAGGGCGTGCTCGACAGGAACCGCAAGAACACCACCATCGCCGCGATAAACAGGGCGGTGGAGATCTCGGCGCGGGCCGGCCTGCAGGCCCGCGGGCTCTTCATCGTCGGGCTGCCGGGCGAGACCGAGGACTCGCTGAAGAAAATGTACGACTATATCAAGACCGGCGACTTCATCCCGCTGGTGAAATACCTGGTGCCTTTCCCCGGCACGGCCGTCTACGAGGACGCCGTGAAGACGGGCAGGATAAAGGACGCCGAGGAGTTCCTGCGCAAGCTCTCGGTGCGCCGGGCCGGCGACTTCGACGACGAGATCGTGAACATGACCGGCCTGGACGAGGCCCTGATACGCGGCTACTTCCACGATATCTGGGAACTGACGCGCAAGAAGGAGCCCGCCTGATGCCCGCACGCCTGCTGCTGTCCGCCCTGCTGCTGAGCCCCGCCGCCGCCGGCGCCGCCTCCCCCGGGCTGTACTGGTTCGTGCCGGACGGGATGCGCGCCGACCTGGGCGGTAAAGACATTTTCGAACTGGCCGCCGGGGGGACGAAATATCCCAACCTGCGGCTGCTGATGGAGAACGGCGCCTACGGCTATTCCGTGCCCGTTTACCCGTCCCACACGCCGGTGAACTTCGCCACGCTGATGACCGGCTGCTACCCGGAGCGCCACGGAGTGGCCGACGGGCAGATGCGCCTGGAGGGCTTCGGCCTGGCCAGGCCGTCCATCTCCGGCTTCTCGTCGAGCTCCAAGAAAGTCGCGCCGGCCTGGAAGGTCTTCGAGGACGCGGGCCGCACCGTGGCGGTGGTTTCCGTGCCGGGCTCCACGCCCCCCGAGCTGTCCTCGGGCCTCACCATCCGCGGCCGCTGGGGCTCCTGGGGCTCGGATTTCTGGGCTATAAATTTCGAGGCCACGCCCGGCGGGCGGCAGGCCGCGGGCAATGCCTCCCGGCTTTTCTACATGGGGCCGCAGCTGACCCGCCAGGTGAAGACCGTCCCGGCGCAGGGCTGGGCCGGCGCGCCGGCTTCCTTCTCGCCGCCGCTGCAGGCCGAGCTGGCCGCCTACGGCGCCACCGTGTACGCCTACATCTACGACAGCACCGACGACAAAACTGAAAATTATTCCGGCGCCCTGTTCTCCCTGGACAAGGCCGAGCCGCTGGCGGACCTGTCGCGGCCCGACGCCTGGAGCGGCTGGGCGCCGGTCAAGCTGGCCTGGGGCCCCGAGCCGCTCGAGTCCAGCCTGAAGGTCTCGCTGATAAAGCTGGAGCCTTCCGGCTCCCTGAAGGCCCGGCTGCTGTTCGACCCCCTGAACCGCACCACGGTGCAGCCGGCCGACGCCGCGCCGGCCCTGCGCAGGGAAGTCGGGCCGATGGTGGACTTCCCCGACAACTGGCCGGCCCAGCTCAACAATTCGCTTGAGGAAAAAGCCGTCTTCTTCTCCGAGGCCAAACTGGCGCTGGACTGGCACCGGGCGCTGGTGCCTTTCATGTACGCCACGGTGAAGCCCGACGTCTTCATACAGGACACCTACACGCCCAACCAGATGCTGGAGAGCCGCTGGTGGCTGCCCTATACGGACCCGGCCAGCACCCGCTACGCCGCGGCCTCCCCGGAGGAGCGGGCTTCGGCCCTGGCCGACCTGGAGGAAATGTACGCGCGCCTGGACGCCATCCTCGGCGAGGCCATCAAGCACGCCGGCAAGGACTCGCTGATAGTGCTTAGCTCCGACCACGGCGTCGCGCCGCTCAACCGCTACGTGATGCTGAACAACCTGTTCGCGAAGGAAGGGCTTTTAAAGTTCAGCACGGACCCGGTGACCGGCGTGCCCGCCATAGACTGGGACGGCACGCAGGCCGCCCACCTGAAGATGATAGGCGTGTACCTGCGCCCCGACAGCCTGGCCGGGCCGTGGAAGCGCGGCGCAGGGCCCGGGTACGAAGCCCTCCGCGGGAAAGTTAAGGACCTGCTGATAAACCTGCGGGACGGGGAACTCGCCCCGGTGGAGCGCGTGGTGAACTGGGAGGACGCCGGCGAGCTGCGGATGCCCGCGGACCGCGTCCCCGACCTGCTGCTGGTAATGAAGCCCGGCTACGGCCTCACCGAGGAGATGTCTGCCGGCCTGCCGGCTTTCCGCGACGCCGTGGAAGGCGGCTATAAGCAGGCGCTGCTGGGCGACAAGAACCCGGCGCTCTGGACTCCTTTCGCGGTGATGGGCCCCGGCGTGAAGAAAGGCTACCGCCTGAAGAAAAATATCAGCAACGCCGACCAGCTGCCCACTTTGCTGAAGCTTACCGGGACGGCCGTGCCGGACTATATGCAGGGGAAAATCATAGATGAAATCTTTGAGAACTAGCGCGGCCCTGGCGGGGCTGCTGCTCTGCTGCGCCGCCCGCCCCGCGCCGGCGGAGCCGGGCCGCCCCCTGAAGGCGGTGCTGGCCGAGGCCGGCCTCGGTTACTCGGGGCCCCGGCCCTACGCCGTGGACAAGAATTACAGGCGCGGCGACTGGAGCGGCGCCCGCCCCGCCTTCTGGACCCTGTCGGCGGCCGACGGCCGGGTGCGGCTGCGCCTGGAGCTGACCAAAAACGTCGGAGCGGACCAGGCCCGCAGGACCATGGCCGAGCGCTTCCTCAGGATAGACGCGCTCTATTCCGGCGGCGCCGCCTATCCCGGCATGGTCACCACCGAATTCGAGGTGCCGGCGGAGCTGCGGCCGAAGAACCTCAGGACCAAGCCCGGCGAGAAAGTAGTGAAGGTGCTGGCGGCCACGCCCAGCCTGGCCTACGGCGCGGGCGCCGAGGACCTGGTCGGCTACAGGGGGCTGCTGGGTTATGTCTACTGTGAAAAGACAGCCCTGCTGGCGCAGATCGAGCTGTTTTTCCCGAAGCGGGAGTTCGACCAGCAGTCGGCCCTGCTGGAATTTGACAGGATAAGCTGTTCCGCTCCGTCGGAAGGCCGGGCCAAGACCGTGGCCGCGCCAAGATCAACGGAGAAACAATGAAAAGCTTCGTGCGTCTTCTCGCGGTGTCGGCCCTGGTCTCTGTCGCGGCGGCCGCCTGCGGCGCCGCCTCGGCTGAAGGCAATCGCATCCGGATCGGCTACCCGTCGGCGGGCGCGCTGATAAACGGCCAGGTGGGAACGGTGCTGGCCAATACGGACATCCTGGAGAAGAACGGCCTGGCCGCGGAGGTGGTGCCTTTCCTTTACGGCTCCCAGATGCAGGAGGCCCTGCTGGCCGGGAAGATAGACATAGCGCTGACCAGCGAGGCCAACTTCGTGAACCTCGCCGCCAAATTCCCCTGCAAAATGATAGCCACGCTGGGCTCGGCGGGGCGCATCGCCATCATGGTCCGGGAAGATTCGCCCGTAAAAAAAGTGGAGGAGCTGAAGGGCAAGACCGTGGCCACGGTGTTCGGCACTTCGGCCCATTATCCGGCCGTGCAGTGGGTGCTCAAGGCCGGCCTTTCCCCCGGCAAGGACGTGCAGGTGGTGCACATGGCCGCGGCGGAGGGCCGCGCGGCCCTGGTCAAAGGCGATATCGACGCCATCGTCATCTGGGACCCCTTCGTGGAAGACTTCGTGCAGAAGAAGGCGGCCCGCGTCCTGGACGCCAACCCCTCGTTCTTTACCACGACGGTGGCCTCGGCGGAATTCCTGAAGAACAGCCCGCAGACGGCCGTCAAATTCCTGGTGGCGCTGCAGCAGGCCGCGCTGTACATGGCCAGGAACCATGCCCTGGTCAACGGCTGGCTGGCCAAGACCATGGGCGTTTCGGCCGGGCTTATAGACAAGGGCTCCAGCTACAACGCCGCCTATTCGAAAGCCAGGCGGCTCGGGGACATAGACCTGGTCCCCGGCCAGGACCTGACGCTGCGCCTGGAGCAGATCGCCCACTTCAACGTGACGAGCAAATTGCTGAAGGAAAGATCCCCGGTAAAAGAGAATACCGACGTAAGTTTCGTCAAGGCCGCGCGCGCCAAGGCGCTGGCGGGCAGATTCGACCCGGCCGGGGTTACCATAAAGGAAAAGTGAAAGGCCTCGTCTCGATAATCCTGATCACGGCCTCCTGGCAGGCCGCCAGCATGCTGGGCTGGCTGAACCCCTACCTGATGCCGCCGCCCTCGAAGGTGCTGCGCGCCTTCATAGAGACGGCGGACGAGGGCGTGCTCTTCATCTACCTGGCGGCCAGCCTCAAGCGGGTGCTGACCGGGCTCGCCATAGGCTTCGCCGCCGCCGTCCCGCTGGGCGTGCTGGCCGCCTCGCGCGCCGGGGTGCGCGCGTACCTGCTGCCGGTCATAGAGCTGCTGCGCCCGGTGCCGCCCATCGCCTGGATCCCGCTGGCCATACTCTGGTTCGGCATAAAAGGCGACGGGGCCAGCGCCTTCATAACTTTCATCGCCTCCTTCTTCCCGATGTTCCTGCACACCTTCTCCGGCGTGCGCCACATAGAGGAGATCCACCTGAACGCCGCCAGGACGCTGGGCGCGGACAGGAAGATGCTGCTGCTCGACGTCGCTATCCCGTCGGCGCTGCCGTTCATCGTCACGGGCCTGCGCATCAGCCTGGGCTTCGCGTGGATGAGCGTGATCGCGGCGGAGCTCATCGCCTCGTCGTCGGGGCTCGGCTACATGATTGAGATGAACCGCTCGATGATGAACATCCCCAACGTCATCTGCGGCATGGTGACCATCGGGGCCGTAGGCTACGTCATGAACGAGGCCATCGTGCGCGTGGAGCGCCGCTTCTCGTGGAAGCCGGGGAGGCAGGAGCCGTGAGCGAACCGCTTTTCAAGGCCGAGGCCGTGCACAAGTCCTTCAGGGACCCCAAGTCCGGCGCCTCCCTGGAGGCCCTGGGCGGGCTGTCGCTGGAGATACAGGAGGGGGAGTTCGTCAGCGTCATCGGGCCCAGCGGCAGCGGCAAGACCACGCTGCTGTACCTGATGGCCGGCTTCCTGAAGCCCGATTCCGGCAGGCTGCTCTACAAGGGCGCGGAGGTCGACGGGCCGTCCCCCGAGCGCACCGTCATCTTCCAGGACTACGGGCTCTTCCCCTGGAAGACCGCCGCCGGCAACGTCGAGTTCCCGCTGAAGGCCAGGGGCCTTTCACCTTCGGCCCGCCGGGCCGGGGCGCGCAAATACCTTTCCATGGTGCACCTGGACGGCTTCGAGGACAAGTACCCGCACCAGCTCTCCGGGGGCATGAAGCAGCGCGTGGGCATAGCGCGGGCGCTGGCCTGCGGCCCTGACGCCGTGCTGATGGACGAGCCTTTCGCCGCGCTGGACAATATCACCCGCGAGATGCTGCAGGAGGAGATCCTGCGGCTGTGGAGCGGGCTCGGCAAGACCTTCGTCCTTATCACCCACCACCTCGACGAAGCCATCTTCATGAGCCGCCGCATCATCGTGATGAGCGCGCGCCCCGGCGTGGTGAAGGAATCCATCGCCGTGGACCTGCCCGAGCCGCGTACCGCCGAGGTGAAGACGCACCCCGCCTTCACGGCCCTCAAGGCCCGGCTGATGAAAAGCCTGCGGGAAGAAGTGGAGAAGAGCCTGGCCGCCTCCAGGGGCCCGGCCTTGGTCCTGGACATGGGCGTGATAAAGGTGGCGGAGAAAGAGGCACTATGAGCGATGACCTTACGGATTTCAGCGGTACCGTCAACTGCGGCGGGGAATACCGGCGCTGGGAAGAACTGATCGCGGCCACCGCGCTGGCCCCGATGCTCCCGGACCAGGCCAGGCCGCTGGTCGCGCTGGTGGTGCCGCCTAGCCCCTTCACCGTGCCCCCGGGCTGGGGCTATTACCTCGAGCGGCCCTTCGAGGGAATCTCCTATATCGCTACCGTGCTGGCCAACGCCGGCTACCGGGTCAGGATCGTGGACGCCAGGTTCAAGCCTTCGCCCCTGGCCTACGCGGCCGCCGGCCTCCGCGGCGCCGACGTGGTGGGGATCGGCACCTTCGAGGACGGCTTTCCGTTCATAGAGGGGCTCTGCGCGCTCGCCAAGGAGGAGGCCCCGTCGCGGCCGGTGATCCTGGGCGGCTCGCTGGTGACCTCGGTGCCGGAGCTGGTAATGAAGAACACCCGCGCCGACATCGGCGTGCTGGGCGAGGGGGAAATCACCATACTTGAGCTGCTGGACGCCTTCTGCCGCGGCACCCTGGCCGCCGAAGCTGCCGCCATCCCCGGCGCGATAGCGCGGCTGCCGGACGGCTCGCTCAAGACCGCCCCGCCCCGCAAACAGCTGGCCAACCTCGACGGGCTGCCGGCGCCGGATTTCCGGCTGTGGGGCCGCCCCGACAATTTTCTCAGGCAGGTCATAGTCAGCTCCAGCCGCGGCTGCCACAAGAACTGCGCTTTCTGTTACCGCACCACGCCGCTGCTCGGCCTGAAGTCCCCGGCGAAACTCGCGAGCGAGCTCGCCATGCTGAAGGAGCGGCACCAGGCCGAGTTCTTCCAGTTCACCGACCTGACCTTCACCTTCTCTAAAACACGGACGCTGGCCCTGTGCGAGGTGCTAAAAGGCCTGCGCGTGAAATGGTGGTGCATGACGCGCGTGCAGAATGTGGACGGGGAAGTCCTGAAGGCGATGGCGGGCGCGGGCTGCGACCAGGTGCTCTACGGCGTGGAGACGCTCAGCCAGGCGGCGCTCGACGGCGCCAGCAAAGGCTTCAGCGAGGACGAGACCGTGCGCGCGCTGCAGCTCACCCGGGAGGCCGGCATCACCGTGGGGGCGGCTTACGTGGTCGGCCTGCCCGGCGAGACGCCGGAGGCGCTGGCCCGCGCCAAGGCCTTCTCGGCGTCGCCGGGTACGCCGTGCCGGGTAAAATACCTGTCCGCCATCCCCGGCACCAAGGTCTACGCCGACGCGGTGGCCTCCGGCGCCATAAAAGACGAGCTCGGCCACCTGCGCGGCCTGCTGGCGCGCGAGCGCGGCCTGGCCGACGACGATTTTCTGAACCTGTCCGGCCTGCCGGAAGAGGCCTACAGAAAGGCCTACCGCGACATAGAGGCCAACTACGTGCCCGGCCCTTACGGCACGGCGGCGCTGGTGAAGGACAAGCGGGCCTACGCCTATCCGGACCGCCCCGTTTCAGACGAAGAAGTGAAGTCGGTGCTGGAGGAGGACGCCCGGCTCTGCCCGGGCTCCCTGCTAAAATGAAAAACGACACCGTGAAGGCGCAGTTCGACGCGCGCTCGTCCGAATTTTCCAAGTCCGCCTCGTGGGTTACGGACCCCGGCCTGCTGGCGGCGCACCGCCGCGCCGCCGCAAACCTGCTGCCGGCCAAAGGCCGTATTCTGGAAGCCTGCTGCGGCACCGGCGAGGTGACGGGCGCGCTGAAGCGCCGCGGCCTGGAGACCTACGGCTTCGACCTCTCTACCGGCATGCTCGGCGAGGCGGCCCGGCATATCAAGACCCTCAAGCCGGGCGACGCGCACGCCATCCCCTACCCGGACGGCTTCTTCGACGCGGTGGTGATGCGCCAGGCCATGCAGTTCCTCAAGCCGGCGGTTTTCCTGAAGGAAGCCGCGCGCGTGCTGAAGCCCGGCGGCGCGCTGCTGCTGAGCCACCACGTGCCGCGCAGCGCCGCGGAGCGCAAGCGCCTGCTCAGGATCTACCGGCTGATACAGCCCGAAGGCGTGTTCAAAGATCCCTCCAAGCTTTACCTGGGCGGCGACCTGCGCGCGCATATCAGGCGGGCCGGCCTGCGCGTTAAAAAAGAAGCAGTTCACTTTACCAGGGAATCCATCACGGCCCTGATGAAATGCTATCCCAACCTTTCCCCGGAGCAGAAGGCGAAGATCTTCGCCGCCTACCTGGGGACCGGCGCCGCCGACCGCAGGGCCTGCGGCGTAACCGTGCGCAAAGGCGAGCTGCTGGCCGCCTGGAAATGGGTGATCTTCGCGGCGCAGAAGCCGGCCGCGCGCCCGCAAGTGTTATAATAGTCCCGCCGGAGCCGGAACATGCGACTGAAAGACAATAAAAAGTATTACCGCAAATTCAGCGTGGGCTATAACGGGGACAAGGATTTCTTCCGCGCCGTCGTCCTGCCTTTTAAAAAATACATCTCGTCGGTCTATTCCACCCCCGGGCTCTCGCTGGGCGTGTCCAGCGCCAGGTTCGTGCCCGGGATGCCCCCGGGCAGGCTGCGGGCACTGCGGGCCGCGCTGAAGGCCGAAAATATCGGGTTCAACCTCGTCTACAATTTCGACGGCATAAGCGGCTCCGCGGCCCTGCCCGGGCTGGTGAAGATAGCGAACGCCCTTAAACCCGACGCGGTGACGGTGAACGGGACCTGCGTAATGGACGAGTTCCTCCGGCTCGGCAGGTACGAGCTGTCCATTTCCATCATCAATGACATCAATTCCCTGAACCAGCTGCACCAACTGCTGGAGCGGGACCCGGCCGGCCTTATAACCTCCTACAATATAGGCCGGCGCAAGACCTACGACCTGAAGTACATCGCGGCCGTGCGCAAGGCTTTTCCCGGCCTGAAGCTCAGGCTGATGGCCAACGAGGGCTGCATCTTCGAATGCCCCGACCAGGGCTTCCATTCCTGCTCCATGACCATGGGCCTGGGCGCAAAGCCGGACCAGGGCCTCTTCTACTGCGGCAAGCTGGCCCCGGACCAGCGCTGGCGCTTCCTGACCGGCCAGTACGTCCCGCCCAAATTCCTGCCCCGCTACGCCGGGCTCGTGGACGAATTCAAGGTCGCCTCGCGCGGCGTGCACGGCTGGCCGGTTTCGAACGATTTCATAGCGGGCCTCCTGGCCGATTATATAAACGAGGCCGACGTCACGCTGGCCCGGGGCATGCAGTCGGCTTTCGGCGGCACGCTCTTCCTGAGCGGCAACGACGCGCGCGGGGAGGGGGGAGGCAAGGCCGCGGGAGCGTACCTGCGGCCGTACCCGGACGATTTCTTCGACGTCAGGACCGCCTGCGCGCACGACTGCTGGCAATGCTCCTACTGCCGGCGCCTGCTCGCCGCCCCCGCGGGGAAACGCGCGCGCAAATGAAAAAGAAAAAGTGCTACCTGTATAATTTCCCGAGCCTCTCTTCGGAGGTCCGCGTGCGGGAGCCGTCCATCCTCTATTGTGTGCCCGACGCCCGCGAGTGGGACACCGAGTTCGTCTTCGACAACGCGGTCCGGCCCGACGGGGACCTGTACCTGTGCTCCGTCTTTACCTGCGGCCTGCCCGACTTCAAGGCGTTCTCGAAGCAAGTCGGCGCAAGCAGGATCATCGCCGGGGGCTACCACCCCAGCCTGCGCCCGCAGGACTTCAAGGGGCTCGCCGGCAGGATCGTGGTCGGCTTCGGCAACAACATCGACGAGCTGATAGCGGGGCCCCGGGGCGTGGTCAGGGGCAAGTTCCGCCCCAACCACATGGACCGGAGCGTGTTCCCCGTAGACAAGCTCAAGGAATTCTGGTTCGCCGATATCTACCCGGGCCGGCGCTCGCTCTCCATCAACACCTTCATGGGCTGCCCCTTTCCCTGCGACTTCGCCGGGAACTGCTATATCTACGCCACCTACAAGGACAAGAAGCATTTTTACCCTGCCTCCTATATCAGGAAAGAGCTGAAGCTCCTCTCGAGGTACGACTACGACTACCTGTTCATCCGCGACGAGGGGTTCTTCCTGCACCCCGAGTTCGACGAGATCCTGGCGCTGCTGGCCCGCAGCGGCAAGAAGATCTACTCTTTCCTGGGGCCGCTCGGCGGGCTCACCGCCGAAAAGATGGCGCGCATGAAAGCCGCCGGCTGGTTCTGCTTCTCGTTCGGCTTCAATGTGCAGGAAGGCTGCGCGGACGATCCCGAGAAGCTGCGGGTGGCGGAGCTGGCGCATAAGTGCGGCATAAACCTGCACCTGAACCTGATGATCAGGGGCGCCAGGGACAAGCGCTCCGCCTACTACCTGGACACGGTGGACGGCATCCTGCGCAGGTACCTGCCGGCCTCGACGGAGATGTATTTCTGGACGCCTTACCCCGGCACCAGGTCCTTCGAGGATTTCCGGGTCAAGTTCCCCGACGAGAGCTACCGCCTGCTCAGCCACATAGACTTTAAAGCCGGCAGCAGGGCGCTGCTGGAAGGGCATCAACGCAGGCTGTTCGACCTGCAGGTGGCTTATTATAAAAGCAGGGACTACGCGAAGCTGCGGAACTTCAACTGCGGCGACACGCTGAACCTCCAGGTCAACGAACTGCTGCGCGCGCGAAAAAAAGCCTAGTGACGGCGCTTCGGTCCGTCCTGGCCGGGCTGCCGGGCCGCAGGCCGGTTTTTTGTATCATTTAAAACGATGCGCATACTTACCCATAAAACCAACACGCCTGAGTCCTTCCGCCGCTCCCTGCGGGCCGGTTACGGCGCCGAGCTGGACGTGCGCGACGCCGCGGGCGCCCTCGTGGTCTCGCATGACCTCCCGGCGGCGCGCTGCGCCGGGCTGGAGCGGTTCCTGGCCGAGTACGCGGCGGCGGGGGGAGACCTGCCGCTGGCGCTGAACATCAAGGCCTGCGGCCTGCAGGCCAAGCTGGCCGCGCTGCTGGCGAAATTCAAAGTCCGCAATTATTTCGTTTTCGACATGGCCGTCCCCGACGGCCTGGGGTATTTAAAGCGTTCCCTCAGGGTATTCACGCGGCAGAGCGAATACGAGCCCGCCCCCGCGTATTACGACCAGGCCGCGGGCGTCTGGCTCGACGAGTTTCACGGGCCCTGGATCGGCCTGGCGGCGGTCCGGGGGCACCTGGCGGCGGGCAAGCAGGTCTGCGTAGTGTCCCCCGAGCTGCATAAGCGGGACTACGCGGAGGAATGGGGTAAGCTCAGGGCTATCGAGAAGAAAACCGGGCGGGACAGCCTCATGCTCTGCACCGATCACCCGCGGCGCGCGAGGCTATATTTCAATGGCCGCGATTAAAGCCGTCATCTTCGACCTCGACGGCGTGCTGGTGGACGCGGGCGCGTGGCATTACCAGGCTTTCAGCCGGGCCCTTGCCGCGCACGGCTTCGCCCTGGACCGGGAAGAACACGACCGCAGCTACGACGGGCTGACTACGGCAGAAAAGCTGAAGCTGCTGTCCGCCGAAAAAGGGCTGCCGGCGGAGCTCTACCCCGCTATAAACGAACTGAAACAGCGCTATACCACCGAGCTCATCCTGAAGGATTGCGCCCCGCGCCGGGAGCACCTGGAGATGATGGCCGCGCTGAAGGGTGAAGGCTACCGGCTGGCCGTTGCGTCCAATTCGCTGCGGCGAACCGCGGAACAGGTCCTTTCCAGGGCCGGCCTGCTGCCCTACCTGGAATTCTTCACGGCCCAGGAAGACGCCGCGAGGCCCAAGCCGGACCCGCAGCTCTACCTGGGGGCTTTCGCCAGGCTGGGGCTGCGGCCGGACGAGTGCCTGGTGCTGGAGGACCATCCCGTCGGGGTGAAGGCCGCGGAGGCGGCCGGGGCGCATGTGGCCAGGGTTTCCGGGCCCGGCGAGGTCTGCTACAACTTCGTGAAGAGGCGCATAGCCGCCTGTGGGGAAAAATCATGAAAGAATTCAAGCTGAAGGACATGACGCGGGGCTGGTTCGTGGGGAATTTCTCGCCGGCCTGCTACAAAACCAAAGCCGCCGAGGCGGGAATTAAAACCTATAGGAAAGGCGAACGCGAAGAGGCCCATTTCCACAAGGTCGCCACCGAAATAACGGTCATAGTCTCGGGCAGCGCCAGGATCAACGGCGTCAAATACTCGGCCGGGGATATAATCGTTATCGAGCCGGGCGAGAGCGCCGACTTCAGGGCGCTGGCGGCCGTCAAGACCGTAGTGGTAAAAGTCCCCGGCGTACTTAAAGACAAGTTTCTGAAAGGCCCGGCGCGGAAATGCTGAATATCGTCATCCCTATGGCCGGCAGGGGGCGGCGCTTCCTGGAGGCCGGGTTCCGGCTGCCGAAGCCGCTGATCCCCGTGGACGGCGTGCCGGTCATAGAATACGTGATAGCCAATCTAAGGCCGGCGCGGTCCCACAGGTTCATCTTCCTGTGCCTGGCCGAACATATAGCCGCGCACGGGCTGGACGCGATCTTGCAGCGGCTGGCGCCGGGCTGCGCGGTACTGCCCGTGAACGAAGTGACCGGCGGGGCGGCCTGCACCGTCCTGCTGGCCAAAGACCTGATCGATAACGGCGAGCCGCTGATGATAGCCAACAGCGACCAGCTGGTGGACGCGGACATCGACGCCTACCTGGACGCGGCCGGGGAAGCGGATGGCCTGATCATGACCATGCGCGCCGACGATCCCAAGTGGTCCTTCGTCAGGCTGGACGGCGCGGGCCGGGCCGTCGAGGTGGCGGAGAAGCGCGTGATCTCCAACGAAGCCACCGTCGGCGTTTACAATTTCAGGCGGGGCTGCGACTTCGTGGAAGCCGCTGAAGGCATGATCGGGAAAGGGCTGCGCGTGAACGGGGAGTTCTACGTCGCGCCCGTCTATAACGAGCTCATCGCGGCCGGGCGCAGCATAGCGGTTTATAATGTCGGCGCCGAGTTCGACGGGATGTACGGGCTCGGCATCCCCGCGGACCTCGACAGGTTCGCAAAGCTAAACATCGCCGGGAAGATCCTTAAAAAGGGCGGCCGCCCTTAACGCGGGGCCTTACGGCCGGTGTGAATAAAATATCTTGAAAGTGTGAGGAGCCGCCGGGCCCGCGCCCGCCGGACGCGCCGCGCCCAGGGCGTGCCTGGCCAGCAGGGACAGTATTTCCAGCCCCTGCCTGAAGGCCCTGGCGTTGCTCTTCTGGTCCTCTTCGCGCCAGGAGATCGGGAAGAAGATGAAATCCGCCCCGCTGCGCAGGCAGTGCAGCAGCACGTGCACGTCGAAGGTGAGCCCGTCGGGGTAGCCCTCGTAGAACCTGGTCTTCAGGAAAGCCGCGCTGTACAGGTTGAGCCCCGAACCCAGGTCGGTGATCCGGCGCCCCGCCGCCAGCGAGGCCAGAAGATTGAGCGCCTTGTTGCCCAGCAGCCTGACGGTGGAATAGCCGGCGAGCTTCGACTCTGCCGTGAACCTGGAACCGAAAGCGCAGTCGTGACCGAGAAAATTCCCGTCTTCCAGGCGCGGCAGCAGGTCCCGAAGATCAGCCTGGTCGTCGCCGTGCAGCACCGCGCAGTGTGTGTAGCCTTTGTCCAGGCAGTAATTGAAAGCGATCTTGAGCGAGCCGCCCAGGCTGTAATTCCCGGAGTTCCTGACCAGCGTGACGCTGACGCCCTTCTTGCCGGCCAGCGCCTCGCGCGCGGCCTCAAGCGTGCCGTCGGAACTGCCGTTGTCGGCCACCAGGACCTCCGAGAAGCGCGCCAGCGCCGCGCCGTCTAGCTTGGCGGCCAGCCTCTTGAACTGGGGGGCGCAGTTGTAGACGGGGATGAAGAGCAGCAGTCTTTCGTTCATGCCGTGCCCGCCTTTTTATAAAGGGTCTTCGCCGCGAGCAGGCAGAAGGCCAGGTAGGCGGGCAGCAGGTGGCAGTAGGACACCCAGATCTCCGTCGCCAGGCTGGAGAGGTGGAAAATAAAGAAGAGCGACAGGATATAGACCGCAAGCGCCGCCAGGCAGCCGCCCGCGCGGCCCAGGCGGCGCCGGCCCCGCAGCGCCGCGAGGAAGAAAGCGAACCAGGCCGCCGTGAACAGCAGGAAAGGCGTGGAGCGGTACTTCAGGTTATACCAGACGTTCGCCAGCGAAGGCGCGGGGGTTTCATTGACGGTCTTTACCGCGTCCACGAACTCCTGCCTGTCCAGGCTGCCAAACAGCCTGCCGTGCCTGATAGTGAACGCCGCGCTGGCCAGGTGCTGGTGCGTCGAGAACAGCTCCCTGGGGATGGCGCGCGGCGCGGAGTCGTAAAAGAGTTCCGCCACGCCCTGGTCCCACTCGCGGGACATGAACTGGCTTTCCTCGCGGGTCCAGTCGCGGTAGAGGAAAGGCAGGTACAGCACGCACCCGGCGGCCAGGAGGACGGCGCCCTTTTTGAAAGAGGCCCTGTCCAGGAAAAGCAGCCCCGTGAAATACACCGGGAACAGCGTCACGCTCTCCTGCCTGAACAGGGACGCCAGCAGTATCAGGCCGACGGGCTGCGCCAGCCGGAAGAAAGACTGCTCCTTCGCCCCGTCTTTCAGGAGCCGCAGGAGGTTGTAGAGGAAAAGCGCGGAGAAAAAGAGGGCGAAGATGAAATAGGCGGAAAAGAAATAGCGCAGCTTCAGCTGCAGCAGGGCCGTAAGCAGCGCCAGCAGGACGGTGAGCCCCTGCCTGAACCCGAACACTTCCCGCAGTATCCGCTCCCAGAGCGCGTAGAACAGGCCGATGAACAGGCAAAGGACGGCCGTCAGCGCCTGCAGGCCGGAAAAGTAAAGTATGACGCCGAAGAACAGCGGCATTACCCGGTCCTGGCGCAGCAGCGGCGACAGGTCGCCCGCGTCCGCGGCGGTCAGGGCCCCGGCCAGGTTCTGGACCTCGTAAGTATACGCCGAGCCCAAATCGTTATTGTTGAGAAAGAAGAAAGCCGCCGCGACGGCGAGCGCAAGCCAGGCGGTCGGCCCCTGGAAGAGCTTCGACAGCGCCTCTTTCGGCCGGGCGGCCAGGCTATAAATGAGGCAGCCCCAGAACCCCCAGAAGAGCAGGGCGCCGTAGAGGGAATAGAGGGAAATCCCTCCGACGGTAACCTGCAGCAGGCCGCCCAGGAATTCAAAACCGCTGAAAAATTTCCAGATGTCCGGCATAGGGGGACGCTGCGCCGCGGTTTGCGGGCGTGCTGCCCCGCTCCTTTTCGCTATAATATAAAAAGCGGCGGGCCGGGCGCCAGCGCCCGGGCGGCTTCTGCGACAATGAAGACAAATAACCTCGGCCCGCGCGCGGGCAAGTCCCAGCCGGCCCTTTTCGACCGGGATCTTTTAAAGCCGTTCGAGGGCGTCCCGACCCACAGCCTTTATCCAGAATTCATCGCGGTCGCCAGCGGGCTGAAGCCGGTCCTGCGGACTTACGCCATCAGGCTCGACAGGTACGCCGCGCTGAAAAAACTGCTGGCCGCCCGCCGCCTGTTTTCTGAACGCTCCGATTTCAGGATCTCCTCCGAAGACGATACGCTGCTGGACCCGCAAGGGGAGTCCGCCTACGTCTACATCTCCGGGTCCGCCGCGCTGGCCGCCAGGGCGAAGAAGTGCGAGGAGGGGATACTGGGGCGGCGAAAACCCTCTTACAGCGATTCGCTGGAATTCTCGAAACTGATGGGCTATCCCCGCTGCTGTTTCGACTTCTTCCTGAAGTTCGTGACCGGCCGCCCGCCGAGGCCATCGCATCTGGCAGAATACGAAGCCCTTAAAAATACCGGGGGTACCCCGTCTTTCTACCTGAACAATCTGATACGCGGCGACCATTACCTGGTCTCGCATTACCCGTGTTCTTACCGCTGCGGGCCCAGCGTGAACTACGCCAGGGCGCTCCTGGGGGAAATACGCAAGGTCCGCCCCGCCCTGGCCGGTAAGCTCGCCCGCCTGCTGAAATGCCCCGTTATAAAATTCCCGGAAAAAGGTTCCTATGTCCGGCTCTTAGGCGGCCGGGCAGCGGAAGGCGGCGCCGTCCGGTACCGGGACTGCGACGGCGAGGCGGGGCTGGCGGCCAGGTTCGCGAAAGGGGACAGCCTGCGGGCCTCGGAAAGCCGCATACAGATCTTTAAGAACGGCCTGCCCGCCGGCGCCTACCGCAGGAAAAACAAGGATGACGGTACGGTTTTTATTTTTGAATGACCGCATTGAAAACACTCGTATTCTGCGCGCTGCTGACGTCCTGGGCCTTGCCTGCAGGCGCGGCGGGCCCCGCCGCCCGGCGCCCCAGCGTGGTGCTCGTCGTCCTCGATTCGGTGCGCGCCGACCGCACTTCTCCCTACGGCTATTTAAAATCGGCCACCCCCGGGCTTTCCAGGTTCGCGGAGGAGGCCGTTCTCTTTGAAAACACCTACGCCGGCTCCAACTGGACCGGCGGCTCTTTCGCCTCCATCCTGACCGGCAAGAGCCCTTTTGCCCACGGCCTGCTGGGGCTCCGCGACCGCCTTCCGGCAGACGTCCCCACCATGCAGTCTTTGCTCGCCGGCGGCGGCTATGAGACGGCCGCTTTTCTGACTGGCAGCGCCGCGGCCTACGGGCTCAGCCGGGGGTTCGGGCATGTGGCCGGGGGCCTGAGCGAAGTCCGCATGAGTTCTCACGTCGCCGCGGCGCTCGCCTGGCGCGGCGGGCTGCCGCCGGAAAAAGATTTTTTCATCCTGCTGCACGGCAACGACGCGCACCATCCCTACGACTGCCCCGCCGGGGAGGCCGGACGGGGCGGCCTGCCCGAGCTGGGCTTCGACTTCTTCGCCTACTACAATAACACCCTCCCGGAAGGCTGGGACCCGGCCAGGCTGGATCCCGCAAAATGGAAGAAGGCCCTCTCCTACCGGGAAGACGCCGCCTTCCTGGCCGCCCTTTCCGGAGCCTACGACCGCTGTGTGACCCAACTGGACGGCGCCGTGACCTCGCTGCTGCGCGGCCTCGAGGCCGAAAAGAACAGGCCGCTGCTGGTGATCGTCACCTCCGATCACGGGGAGTTCCTGGGCGAGCGCGGACGCCTGGACCACGGCTGGGCTTTTTACGAAGCGCTGGCCAGGGTACCGCTGCTCATCCGTTTCCCCGACGGGCGCGGCGGCAGGCGCCTCCCGGCCCTCGCCAGTCACGTCGACCTGCTGCCCACGGTCTGCGGCGCGGCCGGCGTTGCCTGCCCGGCCGGGCTCGACGGGACCGACCTGGCCTCCGGAGAAAGGGGCGGCGCACGCCGCAGGTGGGCGGCCGCCAGCGGCATCAGGGCGAATTCCCGCACCGTGGCCACGAACGCCGCTTACCTCGAGGACGGGAAAAAATTATTCATGCTGAACCGGCGCTGGCGGCTCTTCGACCTGGCGGCCGACCCCGGCGAGGAGACAGACCTGTCTCTGGAGCGGCCCGCCGAGTTCCTCCGCCTGGCGGGCAGCTACCTGGCCTTTTCGGGCGCGGGCAGCGTCGCCCTGCGCTCCCCGCTCCCCGACGAGAGGGGGAAGAACTGTTTTCCGCCCCGCCTGCCCAGCCCCGCCCCGCCCGGGGCCGCGCCCTGCGAGGCGGCTCGCTTCGAGGCGTTCGAACTGGCGCGGCTGGGTAACCCGGCCGCCGCGGCCGCCAGGCTGGCCGGAGCTGATTGTCCCGCCGAAACGGCGGCTGTTAATAAAGAGCTGCTGCGGCTGTACTCCCAGGCCTACGCCGGCATGCAGCACCTGGATTTCGAGGGCTATGAATTCTCGACCGTCCCCGGGCGCTGGGGGGCGGCGCAGGGCGGCTATTCCGTCTCCTACGGGGCGGAGGGCGGCCTGGTCTGCGAAGCTGACGGGCGGCCTTCCTTAGCGGCCGGCTGCGTACCGCCCGCCGCGGCGCTGCTGTCCTGCCTCGAAAAGTACAGGTTCGACGGAAAGGCCGGCGAGCCGCCGCCGGGCGGAGCCTTGGAGCGGGCGCTGAGAAAGGCCGGCTACATCCGGTGAACCCGGCGGCGGTTTAATATAATGTTCCATAGGGCGGTTCTGGCCCGGCGGCGGGCCGCCCAAGGATAAAATGAAAAATGCTGCGCTTCTCTGCCTCCTCCTCCAGCTCTGCCAGCTGCCCGCGGCGGCCGCCAGGCTGAACGTGATCTTCCTCGACATCTGCTCTACCAGGGCCGACCACTTCGGGACCTACGGCTATAAGCGCGACACCACGCCCAACATGGACGCCTTCGGCAAAAAAGCCGCGGTCTTCGAGAACGCCATGTCCGAGGGCTCCTGGTGCCTGCCGAGCTACGCCAGCCTGCTGACCGGCCACGTACCCGAGGTGCACGGCCTCTACAATAACCTCCCGGCCCGGGGGCTGCCGGCTTTTGAGACCACCCTCGCCGAGCAGCTGAAGCGCTCCGGCTACAAGACCGCCCTGTTCAGCGGCGGCGTCTACCTGATGCCGGCCTGGGGCCTGGCCAAGGGCTTCGATACCTACACCAATATCTTTTCCACCGCGTCCCCGGCGCGGGTGCCCGCCCCCTTCGAGGACAACTTCGAGGCGGTGCTGGACTGGGTCAGGAAGAACAAGGACGGGGGGGACCCTTTCTTCCTCTTCGCCACCATCGACGACCTGCACACGCCCTACCATTCGCCGGACCCCAAAAAATACGACCCGGATTACGACGGCATAGCGCAGGACCCCGACGTGCTGGGCGTGCCCTTTTCCCGGGCCTACAACGGCCAGGAGTCCGGCTACCCGCCGGAGCTGAAGAAAAAAGTGGAGGAGTTCAAGAGCGACCCGCGGCATCTGAACCACCTGGTGGCGCGCTACGACGCGGCCCTCAACAGCGTGGACGCGCAGGTGGGGAAATTCCTCGAAAAAATGCGCGAGATGGGGATGGAGGACAATACCGTGCTCATCATCTCCGCCGACCACGGCGAGCTGCTGGGCGAGCAGGGGCTGCTCAACCACACGCAGGGGCTTTACGAGCCGGTGCTGCGCGTGCCGCTGATGGTGCGCCACCCCGCCGTGCCAGGCTCCGCGGGCGCCCGGCTCAAGCAGCTGGTGCAGCGCATAGACCTGATGCCCAGCATCCTGGAAATAGCCGGCGCCAGCCAGCTCGGCCTGGGCCTGCAGGGCCGCAGCTTCGTGCCGCTGCTCAAGGACCCCTCCGCCCCGTGGCGGGAATACGCCTTCGCGCGCTCCAGCCGGAACGTCCCTTTCCTGACGGGCACGGTCCCGCTTATCGACGAGCGGGTGGCCCGCGACGCCTGCTGGAAGCTCCACCACTACCTCTACAAGGACAGCTGGGAGCTCTACGACCTCTGCTCCGACCCGCTGGAGACCAGGGACCTTTACGCCGAAAAGCCCGAGATCGCCGCGCGCCTGGCCTTCCAGCTGCTCAAGAACATGGAAGAGTCCCGCCCGCACCAGCCCGGCCCGCCGCCCGGCATGAGCGGCTTCCGGCTGAAGGGCACGGATGCGGATAAATATTAAAGCCCGCTGCGCCGCCCTCTGCCTGGCGGCGGCGCTGCCGGCGGTGTGCGGCGCCGCCCCGGCCCGGCGCCCCAGCGTGGTCCTCGTCATCTACGATACGGTCCGCGCAGACCGCACCTCGCCCTATGGCTACGCGGCTTCAGCCACTCCGGCGCTGGGCAAGTTCGCGGCGGGCGCGGTCGTCTTCGAGAAAGCCTACGCCAATTCCAACTGGACCGGCTCTTCGTTCGCCACCATCCTGACCGGCCGGCGCCTGTTCTCGCACGGCCTGGCCGGTTTTTTAGATTCTCCGGCCGCGGACATCCCGTCCATGCCGGCCCTGCTGTCGGCGGGCGGCTACGAAACCGCCGCCTTTTTCAGCGGCCTGCCGGGGGAAGCGGGGTACAGCTTCGGGCGCGGCTTCGGCCGCTTCGCCGCGGTCTCCTCCACCTGCCCTTTCAGCTACCAGGTCGCCGCCGCCCTGGAGTGGAAAAAAAGCCTGCCTCCGGAAAAAGACTTCTTCCTGGCCGTTCACGGCCTCGACGTGCACAGCCCGCGCAACTGCGCCGGGGGGGACGTAGAGAAGGGCCCCGGGATGCCGCCGATGGACGCCGCTTTCCTGGATTATTTCAACGACAGCCCCGGCAGGGACCTGGCCCGCCTCGACCCGCAGAGCTGGAAGCAGGTGCTCGCGTATAAGCGGGACCCGGCTTTCCTGGCCCGGCTTTCCCGCGACTATGACCGCTGCGTCTCCCAGCTGGACAGGGGCCTCGGTTCCCTGCTGCGGGCGCTGGAAGAAGAGAAGGACAGGCCGCTGCTGATCATAGTCACCTCGGATCACGGCCAGCTGCTGGGCGAGCACGGCCGCCTGGGGCACGTCAGCACCGTTTACGAACAGCTGGTCAGGGTGCCGCTCTTGGTCAGGTTCCCGGGCGGCGCCGGGCGGCGCGAGGCGGCCGTCGCCGAACACGCGGACCTGCTGCCCACCGTCTGCGCCGCGGCCGGCATTCCCTGCCCGGACGGGCTGGACGGACAAAACCTGGCCGCCCCCGGCGGCAAGAATTGGAAAACGGCGGGGTGGGTAACCGCCAGCGCCAGCGGGCCGCCCGGTTCGGTGAGGCAGGTCAGGCACGCCGCTTTCTACGACGGGACGAAAAAATTGGCGCGGCACGGCCCGCGGTGGGAGCTGTTCGATCTGGCCGCCGACCCGGGAGAAACGGCAGACCTGGCGGAGGCGCGGCCCGCCGACTTCCTGCGGCTGGCTTCCGGCTACCTGGCAATTTCCGGGGCTGAAAAGATCACGGCGGGGACTGTCTACGCCGAGGGCGCGGAAAATTGTTCACGGCCGGACCTCCGCCCGGAGGCGGCTCCCCCGGCTTCGCCCTGCGGGCGGGCCGCGGCCGCCGCTTCGCGCCTGGCCGGCAACCTTGACTTCGAGGGCGCGGCCGCGGAATTGAAGAGCTCCGGCTGCCCGGAGCCCGAATTGCTCCGGTACCGGGAAGCCCTGCGGCTGCTCCGCGCCGCGCTGCTCGCCCGGGGCGTCCGGCCTTATGAAGGCTATACGTTTTCAGCCGCCCCCGGGCTTTGGAAGACGGCCAAAGACGGCTACTCCGCGGCCTTCGGCCCGGCGGGAGGGCTGCGCTGCGAAGTAGACGGCAGGCCTTCTTCGGCCCCGGGCTGCGTGCCGCCGGCGGCGGCGCTGCTGGACTGCCTGGAAAAATACCGTTTTGACGGCGCCGCCGCGCCGGAAAAAAGCGGCCTGGAACAAGCCCTGAAAAAAGCGGGCTACATCCAATGACCTTCCGGCTTTTCAGGACAGGACCTTTTTGGGATAATATAGTCCCGGGCGCAGCGCAGCGCGCCCGCGAAATTAAAAATATGCAGAGCTTCCCGCGCCTTTTTATCCCGGCCTGCCGCCCCTCGGCGGCCGCCGCTGTTGCGGCCGGCGGGCCGGAGCGGTTATGTCCCGCGGCTGGAGGCTGCGCGCCATGAGAAAAGAAGCCGGGGCTGCCGTGGAAAAACGGGCCGGGGATTTCAGGCGCCTGCAGGCCCTGGGCCTTATCCCGCTCGACGGGGACTTCTACCCGGTGGTCCATTATCCCGGCATCACGATGTACCCGCCCGCGGGCGAGGAGGACCTCTTCCGCGGCTACACCCCGCCGGCGGACGGCAGGATCTCCGTCTACGTCCATATTCCCTTCTGCGGCCGCCGGTGCCATTTCTGCCATTACCCCGTTACCGTCGGGGCCTCCGACGGCGACAAGGCCGCCTACCTGGACGCGCTCGCGCTGGAGGCGCGGCTGTACCGGCGCCGCCTGGGCCTGGACCGCCCGAAGGTGAGTTCCGTGCTGGTCGGGGGCGGCACCCCGACCTTCCTGCCGCCGGCGCTGCTCGCCCGGTTCCTGGAAGACTTCACCTCCCAGTTCGACCTTTCCGGCGCGCCGCAGTTCTCCTACGACGTGGACCCCGGCACGCTGCTGGGGCCGGAGGGCGGAGAGCGCCTCAGGATACTTAAGGCGCACGGGGTGGGACGGCTTACGATAGGGCTGCAGTCGCTCGACGACGGCGTGCTCGGGCGGATGAACCGCGCGCACGACTCGGCCGCGGCGCTGCGGGCCGTGGAGGCGGCCCGGGCGGCGGGCTTCAAGCTGAATATCGAGTTCATCTACGGCTACCCCGGCGATACGATGGAGACCTGGACCGCGACCGTCCGGCGGGCGGCGGCGCTGGGCGTCGAAGAGGTCCAGCTCTACAGGATCAAGCTGATCCCCTACGGGGACCACGCGGGTTTCTTTTCAAGGGGCGTGGCCCGGCCGCAGACCCCGCCGGAGGAAGTTTTCCGCATGAAGCAGGCGGCGCAGCTCCTCCTGGAAGAGGCCGGCTACACGGAGAACCTCCGCCGCGTCTTTTCAAAAGACCCGGCCGATTTTTCCCGCTACGCGCACGACCAGTGCTGCGGCCTCGTCGACCAGATAGGCCTCGGCCTGACGGCGTTCAGCAGCCTGCGCGACAGGTTCGCGCTGCCCACCGCCGACCTGAAAGAATACTACGCGCTGCTGGCCGCGGGCAGGCTGCCCGTGAACCGCGGCCTGGTGCGCGGCGCGGCCGCGCAGGCCGTCTGGGCCTTCGTGCTGCCGCTCAAGAACCGGCGGGTGATCAAGGGGCACTTCAAACGGCTCACGGGGCGGCTGCCGGGGGAAATATTCGGGGCCAGGATCGCGCGCCTCAAAGAGGCCGGGCTGCTGTACGAGGACGCGGCGAAGCTGGAGCTGACGCCTGAGGGCGCCTTCTTCGCCGACGAGGTTTGCCACCAGTTCTACCAGCCGGAATTCATGCCTTTCGGCCGCGGGGCTTACGCCCCCGGCCCGCTTAATCCCTACTTGGTTTGATCAGAGCACTATCAGGATGACGCCCGCGGCCGTCAGGACGGCCGCCGCCGCGGCGCGCGCGGTTATTTTTTCGCGCAGCATCAGGGCCGAGAGCGGCAGGATGAAGAGGGGGGTCGTGGAGGTGAGGGTGGACGCGACCGCGGCCGTGGTATACTTCAGCGCGACGAGCGCGAGGTAAAAGCCGCCGAAGACCGTAAGGAAAACCGCCGCGAGCAGGTGCAGCATCAGGCGGCGGTCCTTCAGCGGGGTCAGCCAGCCGCCGAGCCGGCCTCCGGCCAGCCCCCAGACGAAAAGCCCGGCCCCGGCGCAGGCCATGCGGATGACGGAGGAGAGCAGCGGGGGGGAATCCTGGACGCCCGCTTTCGCCAGTATCACGGCCGCGGCCATGCAGGCCGCCGCGAGCAGCGCGTACCTGACGCCCCTGGCGCGGTCCCTGGCCTTGCCGGCCGGGGAGGTTTCCCACATGGCCCACGACGCCCCGGCGGTGACCAGCGCTATGCCGGCCCAGGCGGCCGGCGAGGGCCGCTCCCTCAGGAAGACCACCGCCAGCAGCACCGTCAGGACGGGCCCCAGCGTGCCGAGCAGGACCGTGAGCCGCGGGCCCAGCCCCACCAGCGCCCTGAAATAAAAAGTATCGCCGGCGGCTATGCCGAGCAGGCCGCTCAGGCCCAGGCAGAGGGCCGCCGGGCCGCTCACGCTCCCGGCCCCGGCGAACGGCAGCGCGGCGCACAGCATGGCCGCCCCGGCGGCGCATTTCGCCAGGTTCATTCCTTCCGGCGGCACATCCTCGCCCAGCGTCCCGAACATCACGGAGGTCAGCGCCCAGGAGGCCGCGGAACCGAGCGCGGCCGCCGCGCCTAAGGCCTCCAGGCCCAGGGGTGAGCTCATGCCAGGGGCCCCGCCGCGGGCCTGAGCCCGGCAGCGGCGGCTATCCTCTTTATGAATCTTTCTTCGGGGGTGAAGCGGCTGACGGAGTAGATGGGGAAAACAGGCTTCAGCGCTTCCGGAGTTCCGTCGTGCACGGTGACGGCGTTGGCGCCGGCCAGCAGTCCCTGCAGCTGGGCGCCGGGGCGCGCCTTCTCCAGCGAACTGGTGCTGGGGATGAGCGCGCGGGGGTAAAAAACGCGCAGCAGCGCCATGAAGTTCAGCGCCGTGTCCAGGTTCCCGGGGCCGCGGCCGCTGAAAGAAGAATCCTCGCCGGGGATGAAGACCGAGGCGCTGGCCATCTCCGGCGAGAAGCGGCGGAAGAACAGCAGGTCCCGCAGCAGGCCGGCCGGCTCCTGGCCGGGCAGGCCGACTATGTTCCCGGTGCCCACGCCGAACCCCAGGCCGCGCAGCGTTTCAAGGCAGCGGACCCGCCTGGCCAGCGTGTCTCCGGGCTTGACGGCGGCGTAGAGGCGCGGGTCCGAGGTCTCGAATTTTAGTATATACCTGTCCACCCCGGCTTTTTTCAGCCGCGCGTACTGCGCTTTGGGCAGGCTGCCGAGACAGGCGATGACCGAAATGCCGGGCAGCGCCGCCTTCATGTCCGCCACGGCGCCGCACAGCATCGTTATGAACTTTTCGGCGGGGTTCTCGCCGGACTGCAGCAGGAACACCCGCCGGCCGCGCTCTTTGTAAAGGCGGGCGGCTATTCCCGCCAGCTCTTCGCGGCCCAGGGTGTAGCGCTTGCGGGGGGAGAGCGCGTTGATATTGCAGAAGCGGCAGCGGGCCCGGCAGGCGTTGGAGACCTCTATGACGCTGCGCACTTCGGCCGTCATTGCCGGAAAAGCCCCGTCCCGCGCCTTCCTGGCCAGGGCGAAGAGCTCCCGCTGTTCCCCGCCCCGGGCGGCCAGGGCCGCCCGCGCGGCTGCCGCCCTGGTCCGGGGAGAAGCGAGCCTGCTTTGGAGTGAGGTCATGGGCATGTCAGGGCCGGATTGCCGTCCGTCCGGGTTAAATTCTATAAAATATAGGCCCCCGGAGACAGGCCCGGGCCGGGTTTCAGGGGCGGGCCCGCTTCGTTGACAATCGGCCGTCAAAACTGTAGTATTTCTCTATTAATTATTAGTGCAGATTTCATTCGGCCTTATGAAAACAGAAAACAAGCTCAGCTTCACCATAAACCTGGGTAATTACAGCCTGGAAAGCGTCTACCAGGCCGCGTACGCCATGCTGGACAGGCTTTATTTCTATTTCGATAAAAAGGACCAGGGCACCCTGCTGGCCGAGATCAAGCCCAAGGGGAAGGCCAGGCCCCTGGAACTGCAGGCCCTCAAGGACGAGTTCTTCAACGAACTCCTGAACTCCGAACTGCGCGTGCTGGTGGCCAGGCGTACGAAAAAGATCCGGGAGGCGCTCATCGCGCAGGCGCTGATAGGGGCGTCCGCGGAAAAAGCCGATTACTCGCAGGACCCGCTAGGCATCGCCCAGCCCTGGGAAGAAAAGTATGGCGCCAAAAAAAAGAACGACCGTTAAATTCCATTCCGCCGTTTATTCCGAGCGGGGCGTGAAAGCCGCCGCCGAGGCGTACGCGGACTTCGCCTCCGTCGCCGTCTCCAGGCGGGGCGCCTATATCACCGCGGTCATCACCCCGGCGCCGGGGTCCCCCGCGGAGCTGGCCGACGAATTCTCCAACTGCGCGCTGTTCAACAGCCGCTGAGGGCGGCAGGCCTTATGGTAAACGGTAAAAAGAAACTTTCAAAAACGGGCGCCTCGCCTTTCTACTTCGAGCCGATGCGCGGCCTGGGCACCCTCGTCACCAACGACTGGGGCGGCTGGGCTTTCCTGGACGACGCCGACTTCGCCGCTTTCCTCGCGGGCAAGATCGCCGAAGGCCACGCCCGCTACCCGGAGCTCGCGGCGGGCGGCTTCCTGCTGCGCCCCTCGGATTTCATCAGCTGCTCGGAAAAGTTCGCGGGCCTCAACGCCTCCATCTTCGGCGGCACCGCCCTGCACATCATCATACCGACGATACGCTGCAACCAGAAATGCGTCTATTGCCACGCGTCCGCCAAGGGCGCCGGCGAAAAGCAGTTCGACATGGACCTGGAGACGGCGCGCAAGACCGTGGATTTCATCCTCTCCTCGCCGCGGGCCGGCCTCGACATCGAGTTCCAGGGCGGCGAGCCGCTGCTGAACTGGGAGGTCGTCAAGTTCGCGGTGGAATACGCCGAGGCCCGGGCCGGAGAGCTCAAAAAGACCGTCAGCTTCAAGCTGGTCACCAACCTGTCGGCCATGGACGACGACAAGCTGCGCTTCATTTTCAAACACCGCATCGCCGTGGCCACCTCGCTCGACGGCCCCGCGGCCCTGCACGACGCGCAGCGCGTCTATTCCGGCGGCTCGGGGCACGCGTGCGCGGTGAAGTGGATAAAGAAGTTCAACGCCGCCCGCCCGCGCTACCTCAAGCGCGGCTACATCTACAGGATCACCGCCCTGGCCACCGTCACGCGCAGGATGCTGGCCAAGCCCCGCGAGCTGGTGGACGAATACCTGAAGCTCGGCCAGCGCGAGGTGTACCCGCGCCCCCTCAACCCTTTCGGCTTTACCGGCGGCAACTGGCAGAAGATAGGCTATACCGCCGCCGAGTACCTGGCCTTCTACCGGGAGCTGCTGGAATACCTTATCGGGCTGAACCTGCGCGGCGTGAAGATCCGCGAGAAGACCGCGCAGACCTTCCTGACCAAGATCCTCGGGGGGGAGGACCCCTCCCACATGGACTGCCGCCTCATGTGCGGCGCCGCCATCGGCCAGCTGGCCTACAACTACAACGGCGACATCTACACCTGCGACGAGGGCCGCATGCTGGCCGTCATGGGCGACGAGAGCTTCAGGCTCGGCAGCGTCCTGGACGCGACTTACGCCGGCGTCATCGACCACCCCGTCACCAAGACGGCCTGCCTCTCCTCCTGCCTGGAAAGCCTGCCGGGCTGTTCGGACTGCGCCTTCAAGCCTTTCTGCGGCGTCTGCCCGGTCAACAGCTATTTCCTGGGCAGCCTGTTCCCGCAGAAGGCCAACGACCAGCGCTGCGCCGTCAACAAGGGCGTGCAGAAGATCCTTTTCGAGAAGCTGGCGCAGGCGGACTCCCGCGCGGTGCTGGAGACCTGGCTGAACGCCGAGTGGTACCGGGACGGAGCGAAGGCCAGAAAGGCGGCGGCCAATGCCTGAAAAAATGAAGAAAGAAAAAAAACTGCCCTCCCTGAAGAAGAACCTGCGCAACTTCCTGACGAGCGAGGAGGGCAAGATCTCCAAGCGCAAGGTGAGCAGCATGGCCGGCGCCTCCATCGGCGTGGGCATGGGCATCGCCGCGCTGCTGATGATGGTGAAATCCACCGAGGCGGCCTGCACCCATTCCTCTCACGGCTCGCATTCCTCGCACGCCTCGCATAATTCCCACGGCTCGCACGGCTCGCACGGCTCGCACGGCTCGCACGGCTCGCACGCCTCGCACGGCTCGCACGGGTCCTACTAGGGCTTTATCATGACTAAAAGACTTTTCCTGGCCGCCGTCTCCCTCCTGCTGTTCGCCGCGCCGCTGCGCGCCCAGGAGGCCGGGGGGAAAGTGCTGGTCGTGCTCACCAGCTTTTTCGCGAACAGCCTGCTGGACGGCGGGCTGCTCCGGGTCCTGCAGTTCAAGCAGGCCGGGCTCGAGGTGCACATCCTTTTCGAGGGCTCGTCCGTCCTCGCTTTCCTCGACCTGCACGGCGAACTGGACAAGCCGGCCTGGCAGAAAAAGGTCAAAGGCCTGGAGGACGACCTCGCGCGGCCCGGGCAGGCGGCGGCCAGGATCGTCAGGCCCCCCAGGTACCAGGTGGCGGGGAAGAAGCTGGGGCTGCCGCCCGCGCTCAGGACGCTGCTGCAGAGCGTCCTGGACCTGCAGATCCCCTACACGGTTTCGGCGCAGGCGGCCGGGGATTTTATGGCTTTCGACGAGTTGACGGCGGCCGCCGAGCCGCTCTCGGCGGACCCGGAAAATCCGGCGGACATTTCTGATTTTATCAAACAGGGCTACACCGTAGTCGTTTACTGAAAGGCGCGGTAGAGGTAGGGCATATGGCACACAAGAAAGAACCTAAAAAGATCCCCTCGCTTAAAAAAAGCCTGCGGCTGTTCCTGACCAGCGAGGAGGGGAAGATAACCAAGACCGAGATAAATAAAATGGCCGGCGCTTCCGTCGGCCTCGGCATGGGCGTGGTTTCCCTGCTGCTGTCGGTCACCTCCTCCGAGGCGGCCTGCACGCACTCCTCCCACGGTTCCCACAGCTCCCACGCCTCGCACAATTCCCACGGCTCGCACGGGTCGCACGGCTCGCACGGGTCGCACGGCTCGCACGGCTCGCACGGGTCCCACGGCTCGTATTGAAAGCGGAAAGGGCAAGGGGTGGAACTATGATCAAAAAAATATTCCTGGCGTCTTTCGCAGTGGTTTCCCTGGCCGCTTCCCTGCCGGCGCAGCAGACCGGCAAGGTGGTGATCGTGGCGGGCAGGCAGCAGGTCGTTAACGCCATGAAGCGGGCCGTGCAGCTGAAAGAGGCCGGCATAGAGGTGCAGGTGATCTTCGAAAGGGAGGGCATCCTGCCTTTCCTCGACCTGTACGGCGTGCTGGGCACCGCCGGCTGGAAAACCAAGATGACGGCCTTCGCCGCGGAGGACGCCGTGGAAACTTCCACGAGCACCGTGAAGGGGCGCACGGGGCAGATGACGGCGAAGCACCCGAAATTAAAGCTGCTGGACATGTCCTTCAGGGCCCCCCCGGCCATGCGGCCCCTGCTGGACAAGATGAAGCTGGAAAAGATCCCCTACACCCTCTGCTCCATGTCCGCCAAGCAGATCTTCGACGTCTTTAACGAACTCAAGGCTACGGGCGAGCCGATGTCTCCGAACGCGGACGTCCCCGTGGACCTCTCCCCGCTGATAAAGCTGGGGTACCAGGTCATAGTCTATTGACGCGCCCGCGTCTTCTCCTGCTATGCCCCCGCAACCCAGAGACATCACCGGCTGGGCTCCCGGCGACCCGAACGAACCCATAATCTCGCTCACCGTGCGCTGCAACCAGCGCTGCGTCTTCTGCTCCAGGGGGGCGGAGGTGGTGCAGTATTCCCCGGCGCGCATCCGCGCGGTGATAGCCGAGCACAAGGATTCCGTCTGCTTCGAAGGCGGCGAGCCCACGCTGGCCCCCGACGTGTTCAAGTGGATCCGCCACGCCAAAAAGAGCGGCGTCAGGGATATAGTGCTGGTCACCAACGGCCACGGGCTGGAAGACCCCGCGCTGGCCCGCAGGTACCTGGCCGCCGGCGTGACGCTGTTCAACGTCAACATGCCGGCCCATACCGAGCAGGCCTACGACGCCGTCACGCAGACGCGCGGCAATTTCCCCAGGCGGGTGGCGGCCGTCAAGAACCTGATAGCGGCCGCCGGCCCGAAGAAAGTCCGGCTCACCTTCGTGGTCAATACTTTGATGCTCAAGAGCATGCCGGCCTACGCCGCCTTCATCCTCAGGGAGTTCCCCGGGCTTTTTTACGTCGAGATCAACGCGCTCAAGCTGCTGGGCAACTCCGCCGCCCGGCGCTGGCTGGTCCCGCCGCTCTCCGCGGCGGCGCCGTACCTGCAAAAGACCTTCAAGCTGCTCTCCGGCGGCGGGCTGAACTTCCTGACCGACGGCTTCCCGCTCTGCTATATGAAGGGCTACGAGCAGCACTCCATAGACGCCCAGGCCATGGCCCGGGGCGAGACCAAGTTCTCGATGGGGGAAAAGGGCAATTGCCCGCCCTGCGCGCGCTGCACCCTGGCCCCGCTCTGCTCCGGCCCCCGGAAAGATTACACCGCGCTGTTCGGCTGGAAAGAGCTGCGCCCGTCGAAGCTGGATCCCGCCGCCGTGCTGGCCAAATTCGAGCGGCCGCGCGGGAAGGCCCGCCGGGCCGCCGGTAAGGTCGGTTAGCGCATGCCGGCGCGCGCCCGGGCAGTGAGGGGCCTGTTCTACCATTACAGCCCGGCCGGCGACATCGGCCACGGCGTGCACCTCTTCAGGCTGGCCGCCTCCCTGGCCGCCGCCGGGAGGGCCGAGCTGGCCCTGCTCAGGGACGCCGGGGCGTCCTATCCGCCGGCCTCGTCGTGGACATATGGCCCCGTCCTCACCCTGCCCCCTAAAACTTCCCGCAACGCCCCGGACCGCTCCCGGAAGATCCTGGCGGCCCTGCGCAACTTCGCCCCCGATTTCCTGCTCACCGCTTTCTTCCCGCTCGGCCGCACCGGCTGCGCCGGGGAGATAGAGCCCGCCCTGCGGCTGGCGCGGGAGAGGGGGCTGAAGATCTATTCCACGGTGCCGATGCCGTATTTCTCCCACAGCGAGAAAGATCTGCCCGGGCTCTTCCGCTTCGCCGGGTTCTACGACAGGATCTTCATCCACTCGCCGCTGGTCTTCGACCTGCGCTACATGGCGGCCGCCATGCCCTTCGAGAAACGCGTCTCGCCCGCGGCTGTGGAGAAAGTCTTCATGGGGCTGAAGGAGAAACTGAATTTCACCGGCTATGTGCTGCCGTCGGCCCGGCCCCGCCGGCCGGCCGGGCGGGGCGGCAAATATATCCTGGTGCACCGTTTCTGCGGCCCCACCTCGCGGGCCATTGTGGACTGCGCCATCCGGGCAAAAAAACTATTGAAGAGTTCCCTGCCCATGGTCATAGTCTCGGGCCCGTCGAGCACCCCGGCGGAAATGCGCCGCTGGCGCGGCCTGCTGCGCGGCGCCGGGCCCGGTGTTACCCTGATCAAAGAAACCCCCGACTTCTTCAAACTGCTGGCGGGTTGCGCCGTCTCCGCCGGCACGGCAGGCGGCACGGTTTACGAGGCGCTGTACCTCAACCGGCGTAGCGTGCTGATCCCTTTCAAGGGCGCCCCGGGCGCCGAGCGCTCCGACCAGCTGGCGCGGGCCGCCATGCTCAAAGACCTGGCGGGGGCGGCCGTGCTCGACTACGACGCGCTGACCCCGGCCCTGCTGGCCGAAGCCATGGACAAAGCGCTGGCCGATGGCTCGCCGGGCTTCGTGCCGCCGGCAGAGATATTTTCAGGTTCGGAAGTGTTCGCCGCGGCCGTGCGCCGGGACTTGTTAAGGGTTAAGGCCGGGGTTTCAGCTTAGGAGCGCCGGCGGGCCGGCCGCTCATGTAGGCCGCCCTGCCGCAGCGGGAGCAGGTGGGCAGGAAGCCGCCGCGCTCTGCCAGCGCCGCGCGGAACCTGCCGTAAGCCGGGCCGTTGAAGGCCTCCAGGCAATTTTCTTTTAAAGCGCTGCCCAGCCTGCAGCCCAGCGGCTGGCAGGTTATCAGATTTCCCGACGGGTCTATCCAGAGCCCGTTCCACAGCCCCAGGCAGGTGCCGTTCCGCTCCAGCTTCGCCCGCGGGTCGTACCAGCGCTTCATTTCGGCGCGGCTCAGCTCGAGGTCGAAGCGCACCCTGGGGTCCCGCTCTCCCTTAATCTTCAGGATCTGCGCGTACAGGCGGCCCGGTGAGATGCCGGCGGCCAGGTCCTGTGAAACTTTCAGCCGCGGCCCGCCGCGGCCGGGCAGGACCTTGTTCGTCCGCGCCAGGTCGCCGGCGGTTATGAAATCCAGGTGGTGGAAAGCTATCTCGTCGGGCTTGAGGGCGGCCAGCGCCTTATAGACGGCGTGCAGCGCCGCGTGGCTGGCCTTGTTCACCGTGCACCAGAAGACCAGCTTGGATCTTTTTCTGAAGGGGGAGGAGTTCACGGCCGCGCAGGCGGCGGCTATGGCGGCGAAGGCGCCGGGCCGGCCCACGCACTTGTCATGTATCGCCGGGGTGCCGTGCACGGAGACGGTCAGTTCGTCCAGGCCGGCGGCCAGCAGGGCCGGCAGCGCGCCGGCGCCGCAGGACAGGCTGGTGATGACGCGGCAATAATGCCCGCGGGACTTTATGTATTTGACCAGCCAGGGCAGGTCGGGGCGCAGCAGCGGCTCGCCGCCGGAAAGGTAGAACCTGCGCGGGGCGGCCGACAGGGAATCCACCAGGCGGCCCAGATGGCCGCGGCTCAGCTCGGGGCCGCGCCGGGCGGTAGAGCTTTTTGCCATGAAACAGAAATCGCAGTTCAGCGGGCAGCGGTAGGTGAGGTCCAGCGTGACGTGGCGCGGGTCCAATAGCGCCGGGGCCGTCATGGACGGTAAAATCCTTTAACGGCGCCGGCGGCGTAAAGGCACTCGCCTTCGGTCATCATGGGATATGAGGGCAGGTGCAGGGCCTGCGCGGCGTAAAGCGCGCCGCCCGTGAAGCGGCCGCGCGCCGGGGCCAGGGTATGGAAAGGTTCGTAGGTGCGGCCCAGGGGCAGCTTCAGTTTTAGCAGGAATTTCTCCAGCGCCGCCTTGTCTTTTGCCAGCACCGGGAAATCCTGGGCCTCGCGGCCCGTCGCCGGGAGGCGCAGGCCTGTCAGCCCGCCCAGCACGTGGCGGTAGATGTCGTTGTTGCGCCGGAAAACGGCCAGCGTGTCGGCTATCAGCGAAAGCTTGAGCTCCATCAGCGGCACGGCCTCAGGGGCCGGCCCGCCGGTGCCCGCCGCCGCCCTGGCGGCCCGGCGGAACAGGACCGGGTCGTCGCAAAGCAGGGCGCCGGCCTTGGAGCCGGGGAAAGAAACCGGCTTGCCCGAGGAGAGCGAGAAGACGCTGATGTCCCCGAAGGAGCCGTAGGGCAGCCCGCCGGAATACACGCCTATAGCCTGCGAGGCGTCTTCCAGCACGGGAAAGCCGTTGGCTGCGGCCAGCGACGCGACCAGTTCCGGCGGTATTGAAGTCGAGAACATCGGCGTGAAAATAAGGGCGTCCAGTTTATCGGCGGCCGCTTTAAGGCGCGCCGGGGACATGTTGAGGCTGCCGGGGTTTATGTCCAGCAGTTCGGGCCGCGCGCCGGCCGCCAGGGCCGCGTCCAGCGCCGAGGGGTGCGTCACGTCGGTCATGCCGATGCAGGTTCCCTTGCCCGCGCCCAGGGCCGCCAGGCCGGCCCGTATGGCCGCGCGGCCGCTGGAAGTGAGCAGGCAGTAGCGCCGGCCGGCGTAGGCGGCCAGCCGCTCGGCGAACCGCGCCGGGGCGCCGGGGCCCGCGGCGCGCCTCAGCCGGGCGGCGTGCCCGGTCAGCAGCGCCTTGTCCAGGCGGTAAGGGTCGAAGAGGGGCGCGCTCACCGGCCGCTCCCGGGAGCAGGGCGCCCGTCGGGCTCGGTGCCCAGGTAGGTGGTGCCCTTCAGCGGATAGAAGATGCGCAGGTCCTTCTCCTTGCTGAAACTGGTCCTGAAATCGTCCATGAAGAAATCCAGGTTATACGGCTTGAACTTCATGGTGAGCAGTTTGACCATCTCGCGGATGAGCTTCTTGTTGCGGTGGCCCAGCTTGTCGTAGAGGCAGTTCAGCAGGTAGACATGCTCGTTGCCCATCACCCTGTAGGTCGCAACCGAGTAGATCTTCTCGGCGAGCGCCCGGGTGGACTCCACAATCTGCCGGTCCTTGGCCTCCCAGCCCAGGCCGCCGGCCTCGCCGAACTTCATCGAGTACTGCTCCACAATGCGGAAGCGCGGGTAGAAGAAATTTATCTCGTCCATCGGCGGGTAGGGCTGCACCTTCACGCCGAACTTCTTCTGCTCGCGGAAGAACCGGGAGTTCGGGTAGAGGTAGAAGGGGTTCAGGGTGTAGAGGTCCACGAACTTCTTTATCTCGTCGATAAAGCCCAGCGTGGCTTGCACGTCGCGGGGCGTCTCGCTGGGGAAGCCGGCTATCAGCTCTATGTGGTTCCAGATGCCGATAGTGTGCGAGTATTCCAGGTATTTTCGGGCCCGCTCCGGCGTGATGCCCTTGTTCACCAGGTCCAGCAGCCGGCGGCTGCCGCTCTCCACGCCGAAGGCCAGCTTCACGGCCCCGGCGTCGCGCATCTTGTCCAGCAGCTGCTCGTCGATGACGCGCAGATTGGCGCAGTCGAACCATTTCAGGTCCAGCTTGTACTTTATCATCTTCTCGCAGAGCTCTTCGGCCTTCTTATAGTAGTTGTTGAAAGAGGAGTTGACGAAGTAGAGCCCCGTGACGCCCCTGGCCTTCAGCGCGGCCAGCTCGTCTATCACCTGGTCCACCGACTTGATGTCCGACGGCAGCCGGTTGTCGTTCTCGCAGAAGGCGCAGGCGCCGGGGCAGGTCAGCTCGAAAGCGTAGGGCACCACCAGGTATTTCTTCCGGTTGTTGATAAGTTTCTTGATGAAGGGGAAATCGGAATTGTACCTGGCCAGTATGTCCCCGTCGTGCGCCTGGTACTTGGCCAGGATATGGTCCTCGTACTGCGGGGTGGGGGCCAGGGGGCGCCGCTGCTCGCCGCCGCCGTAATCCTTCACGCGGGTTCCCCTGCGCGCGACGGTGCCGGTAAAGGCGGCTTTCTCGCCGGCCAAATCCTTCATGATCTCCAGCAGGGCCTTTTCGCCCCAGTTGGCGTACACCCCGTAGTCGAAGCAGGGGTACTTTCGCATCAGGTAGGCGAAGCCTTCCTTCGGCAGGCCGCGGTAGCCGATGACGGTGCGCGCGCCGAACTTTTTCTGGACGGCGTGGCAGACCAGCGCCGAGAAATTCAGGATCAGCGGCTCGGCCCTGATGTCCACCAGGGTTATGCCGACCAGGTCGGCCTTGCCTATTTTGAGATAGCGCAGCAGCAGGCCGCAGACCCGGTCGTACTCGGCGGCCAGTTTGCGGGGCGCCCTGCCGTTCACGTAGGCCTCGGCCGCCTTCTCGTCGTAGATCAGCTCGGTCTGGCGGGGGGAGAACCGGCTGCGCACGCCGTCGAACCAGTCTTTCTCGGCGTCCAGCTGCGCGGCCTGGTAGCCGGCGGCCTTCAGCGCCCCGGCCAGCACCGCTATCGTCATGTTGGGCGGCGGGATAGGCTCGGAGATCTTCTGTTCCCCGGGCGGATAGATGAGCAGCGCTTTGAGTTTCTTTACGGCCATGTTGTCCCCCGCTCCCGCCGCTTGCGCGGGGGCGTTGGTAATATTATATCTTTAAACGGCGCGGCGGCCGCGCCGGGCCGGGAGCGCGGAAATTAATATAATACTCACCGGCCTCCTATGAAACTACTGAAGGATCTGTTCTCCAGGTACCCGGCCGCCGTCGCGGCGGGGGGAACGGCCGTTTTCGCCGCCGCCGCGGGCCTTTACGCCACGCTGTTCACCAATCTGCCTTCCTTCGACCCCAAGTACGCCGTCTACCTGGACGTGGCCAATTTCTACTGGATACAGCTGTGGGCCGATCCCGGCCTCTTCCCGAAGGACCCGCTGGCCGCCTGGTACCTGTCGCGCATACAGACCTTCTGCACCGAGCTGCCGTGGATCTGGGTGACTTCCCTGTTCATGCGCATCACGCCGTATACCCTGGGCCTGCGCTTCCTGACGGCGCTGGCTTGCGCCGCCGGGGCGCTGCTGGTCTTCCGGCTGGCCGCCAGGTCGGCCGCCCGCCCGGCCATCACGGCGGTGCTCTTCACCGTCTATTTCCTGTCCATGGACACTTTCTTCGGCGTGCCGCGGGTGTACGGCCTGCTGGCTTTCCTGGCCTTCCTGGTGGCGGTGGAGGAGAAGCGCTTCCTGCTGCTGCCCTTCCTGATGGTGCTGTCGCTGCTGGCCTACCCTATCGCCGCGCTGGGCGCGGCCTTCTCCGCGCTGCTGGTCCCGCTGTTCTTCAGGGCTGACTTCGCCGACCGGCGGCTGCTGGCCCGCTACGCCGCCGCCATGGCCGCCGCGGGGCTGCTCTGCGTAGTGGCGATCTGGGGCAGCGCGGCGGGAGAAGGGATAGGCAGGGCGCTGCAGGCGGGCAACGGCTTCGAGGCTTACAAGCTGTACCAGTTCGTAGACAGACCGCTGGACACGCGCAACCCGCTGCACCTCCTGGCCTATTTCGTGCTGAACCTCAACGAGTACGGCCGGCTCTACCCGGTCATGAGCGCCCTGCTGGCCCTGGCCGCCGCGGCCGGCGCCCTGGCCCGGCCCGGCTGGCTGTTCCTGCCGGTCTCGGTAAAGCTTTCGCTCGCCGGCGCCCTGGCGGCTTTCGCGGCGCTCTACGTCCTGCACCCGGTCTCGGCTTCCAGGCAGACGGTGTTCGCCGTGCCGCTGGCCCTGGTCTTCCTGGCCGCCGACGGGCTGCGGCGCCTGGGCCGCGGCAGGCTGCGCACGCTGGCCGTGGCCGCGCCCGCCGCCCTGCTCTTCGCCGCCCTGTACCTGCGCCTGGGGCTGCGGGAATCCTTCCGGGACTACGCCCCGGCCTACGACTACCTGGCGGCGCTGCCCCGGGACGCCGTTGTGGCCGGCCACCCGCGGAGCCGCCTGCTGATGGGCGTGCCCATCTTCGCCCGGCGGCAGGCTTTCCTGATAGACGAGCACCGCGACCAGTACCTGATGTACCTGCACGGCGGCGCCGATTTCGACGCGCGGCGCGCCGCGCTGGTTTCGGCCCTCTACTCGGCCACGCCCGACGGAGCCTGCGCCCTCGGGCCGGCCTACGGCGTGACCCACATTGTAATGGAAGACGGCAATTACAGCCGCGAATACCTGGACTGGGCGCCCACTTACCCCCGCGAGACGGAGATCTCGGCGATAGTGGCGGCCGCCCGGGAGCCGCTGGGCTTCTACGGCCACGCCCGCAAGCGCGCCGCTTTTTCCTGGAAGTCTCCGCGCAACAGCGGGCTGGTGTTCGATCTTTCCGAGTGCAGGAAAAAGGGCGGCATTCGCCTCCCCTGAGTAAGCGGGCCTAGCCCGCCAGGTCACCCGACCTGAACAGGCCGAACTTTACCGCCCTCCAGGCGTCCCTTGCGAAACTCTGCAACTCCCGCTTGGCGACATGCTGGGCGAAAGCCAGCAGCTTCATGTCCTTGTTCGCCCCGAAGAAACCGGTCCACCTTATTTTTTTCAACAGCGCCGGGTTGAAGTAGTAGCGCCGGTAGGCGGCGCGGAAGAAAGCCGCGCAGTCCGCCGGGTGGCGCACCGTCTGATGGGCGTTGTCGTAATGCCACAGCGGCACGCCGGGCAGCAGCCGGCCGGCCGCGGCGCACTCGCCGTGCGTTGCGGTGCCGGGGTAGGGGGTGAGGATATTGTACTTCACCATCGACGGGGCGTCCGCCATGGACGCCTTCACCGTCTCCAGCATGGCCGCCTCGTCCTCGTTCCCGAAGCCGAAAATATACGAGCACATCGTGTGCACGCCCCCGGCCCGCATGCGCTCCAGCAGCGCGGGCAGGTCATAGCCCGGCTTGATCTTGCCCAGGCGCTCGCGGTTGCCGGCGCTGACGCTCTCGACGCCGAAATAGACCAGCCGGATATTGGCCCTGGCGAACTTCTCTATCAGCTGGTCGCCGCCTTTCAGGAAATTGTCCACCCGCGCGGCCACCATGAATTCCAGTTCCTTATCCAGGCCGGCGGCTATGATGCCGTCCACGATGGCCATCCCGTGTTCGTAGGGGGCCAGGAAATCGTTGTCCACGAACATGACGCGCCCCATGAAGGGGAACTCGCGCCTGATGGCCCGCAGCTCGTCTATCACCTTCTCCGGCGAGCGCAGGCGGTAGCGGCGGCCTTCCTTCGGGGCCTGCAGGCAGAATTCGCAGGCGAAGGGGCAGCCCCGCTTGGTTTCGACATTGGTGGTGTAGAGCTGCCGGAAGGTGCGCAGGGAATAGACGCGGTACTTCTCCTGCGGGAACAAGTGCCTGGCCGGGAGGGGCAGGTCGTCGAGGTTCGCTACTCTCTCGCCGGGGCCGGTAGAGATCACGGCGCCGTCCCTGCGGAAAACCAGGCCGGGGATGCCGGCCGGGTCTCCGCCGGCCGTCAGGGCGCTCAGCGCGAGCTCGCCCTCGCCGGCTACGCAGGCGTCGGCCTGCGGGCACTCGGCCAGCAGGCGCTCTGCCGAGAAAGTTGCGGGCAGCCCGCCGAAGACCACTTGCGCCCCGCAGGCTTCTTTAACCGCGGCGGCTATTTTGTAGGCGTTCGGCACGGTGCCGTAGAGCAGCGGCACGGCCGCCATATCGGGGCGCACCTGGCGCAGGCGCTCTTTAAGTTCGCCCAGACCGCGGCAGTCCACGGCGCAGTCTATCGCCGATACCTCGTGGCCTTCGGCTATCAGCCGCGCGGCCAGGCCGGCGGCCCCCAGGTACAGCAGGTCGCTGCTGTAGGTCCACAGCTTGTCCATTATGGGCGGGATGATGAAAACTATCTTTTTCGGGCTGGCCACGGTGCTAGTATATAACAAAAAAGCGGCCCCAAGCCACGGCGGGCGGAGGGGGGGCGCTTTTGGCTGATTGTGATATAATTGGTTTCGATCCCGGGCGGAGAGCCCGCAAAAGATGAAAATACTGCTGATCAAGGCGGCCAGGCTGAAGAGCACCCCGAGCAGGCGCCACGACGGCGTCATGCCGCCGCTGGGCCTGCTGTACCTGTCGGCGGCCCTCAAGCGCGCCGGCTACCCGGACGTGGAGCTGCTGCACATCGCGCTGGAAGGCCTGGACGCCGCCGGCGTGGAGCGGGAGATAGCCAGGCGCCGCCCCGACGTGGTCGGCATCAGCGCCATGACCTCCGAGGCCGTCTCCCTGCACCAGGCGGCGGCCGCCGCCAGGAAGGCCGGGGTGCCGCTGGTAGCGGCGGGCGGGGCGCATCCCACGGCCTGCCCGGACGACTGCCTGGCCGACGCCAATATAGACGCCGTGGTTCGCAACGAGGGGGAACTCACCTTCCCCGAACTGCTGGCCGCCCACGCGCGCGGCGCTGACTTCTCCGGCGTAAAGGGCGTGTCCTGGCGCAAGGACGGCGCCCGCGTGGACAACCCCCCGCGGGAATTCATAGCAAACCTGGATTCCCTGCCCCTGCCCGACTGGGACCTGGCCCCGCCGGAGCGCTACAAGGATTTCGTGCCGCATTCGCCCATGCTCTTCGGGCGCCGCTACATGAGCGTGTTCACCTCTCGCGGCTGCCCCTACCGCTGCACCTACTGCCACAATGTCTTCGGCAAGCGCTTCCGCGCCCATTCCCCGGAGCGCGTGCTGCTGGAGCTGCGCCTGCTAAAGGAGAAGTACGGCGTCACCGACATCGAGGTGGCCGACGATGTCTTCAACCTGGACCGGGCGCGCGCGGCCGCCGTCATGCGCGGCCTGATCGACGGGGGGGCGGGCCTCGGCCTGTTCTTCGGCAACGGCCTGCGCGCCGAGCTGCTGGACCGGGAGCTGGTGGACCTGTTCGCCAGGGCCGGCGTGAAATACGTCAGCGCGGCGGTGGAGACCGCCAGCCCCCGCCTGCGCGAGCGCATCAAGAAGAACGCCGACCTGGGGCGCCTGCGCGCGGCGGTGGCGCTGCTGGCCGAGCGGCGCATCTTCGTCAACGCTTTCGTGATGATGGGCTTTCCCGGCGAGACGCTGCAAGAGATGCTGGTCACGGCGCGCTACCTCTGGTCGCTGAAGGCCCATTCCTTCCTGCTCTTCTTCTGCCGCGGCTACGCCGGGACCGGGCTGTGGGATTCCCTGCCGCCGGCCAAGCGGATAGACCCCGGGAGCGACAATACCTGCTTTGTGCCTTACGGCGGCTGCGCCGACCAGCCGGCCTGGCAGCTGCTGGCCATGAAGCAGCTGGCCACCGCCGTCTTCTACTTCGGCAGCCCGTCGAGGGTGTGGCGGATCTTCCGGGACCTGCCTTTCGGCGGCCCCCGGCTCTACTGGTTCCTGCTCAAGACTATGGCTTTGAAATTCCTGACCCCGGGGCGGCGCTAGGCCGCCCGGGCGGGCTGGCGGGCGGCGGCCAATTCCTTCTCGTGGCGCCGCGTAAAATTGCCGTCGTTCATCGGGCAGTCGAAGTGGCTCGAGCCCTCTTTGAACATTTCCGAACCCCACATTCTTTTTACTATCGTCTCCAGCGGCTCGCGGCGGATATTGCCGAAAGCGGCCGGCAGGTAGCAGCAGGCCAGCACATCGCCGAAGGCCGACACGTCGAACTTATTGCCTATCATTGAATTGCACCAGAAAGGCACGTCCTTGTGCTGCAAAAAGTCCGTTTCCCAGCACACGTCGGGCCCGACGAGCGAGCGCAGTTTGTCTATCTCGCCCGGCGTCAGCGGCACGTCCTTCTCTTTCCAGCGGCCGCTCTGGATGGAGGAAAGGAAGCGCACGCCCACGCCCAGCTTGCGGGCCAGGGCTATCAGTTCCTCGAAATCGCCGCTGGCCAGGTTCTCTTTCGTCGCGTAGATGGACGCCGCGGCGGGGATGCCCAGCCTGGCGCAGATCCTCAGCCCTTCCACGGCCTTGTCCCAGCAGCCGGGCACGCCGCGGTTGGCGTCGTGCTCTCCGGCGCGGGGGCTGTCCAGGCTGACGCGGATGCGCGCTATGCCGGCGGCCTTCAGCCGGAGCGCCATGGCCTCGTCGAGCAGCAGGCCGTTGGTGTCCACCGAGGCCACCAGGCCCAGCGCCCTGGTTTTAGCCACGAATTCTTCCAGGTGGGGGGACAGCAGCGGCTCGCCGCCGAAGAAATGCACGCAGGCCCCGCCCAGGCGGGCCAGGTCCTCTATGAATTTCAGCACCTCGGCGCGGTTCAGCTCGCCCTCCGGCGGGGCGGGGGCTTTGCCCACGCCGCAATGGGCGCAGGAGCACTGGCAGCGGTAGGACATGGAGAGCACCGCCGTCACGCCGTAGAGCGGCACGAACCGGCGGACCAGCGGCAGCAAAGTGCGGAAATAGAAGGCCGTGAAGGCTATGAACCAGGGCTTGCCGTAGACGCCGGCCAGCAGCGGGCGCAGGCGGAAAGAAAGCTTGTTGAGCAGCCTCGTCACCCCTGTATTCTATTGCATATGGCCGGGGGTGTCAAACCCGGCCGCGGGCCGCGGCCCTGCCTCCGCGCCGGGCCTTTTTGGTAGACTATTGCCTATGAAGCGACCCCGCGTCCTGCTCGTAAAGAGCCGCAGCCTCGCCACCAAGCTGCGCGGCGCTTCCATGCCTCCGCTGGGCCTGCTTTACATCGCCTCTTTCCTGCGCTCGCGCCTGTCCGCCGACGTGCGCCTGCTCGACGCCCGCCTGGAGTCCGACATCCTCTCCGCCGTGGCGGCCGCGGTGCGCGCCTCCCGCCCCGACGTGGTGGGCGTGAGCGCCCTGACGGCCGAAGCCTTCCTGGCGCATAAGATCGCCGCCGCCGTAAAGGCCGCCGACCCCTCGGTGCCGGTGGTGCTGGGCGGGCCCTACCCGTCGTCGGACCCGGAAGGCGCGCTGGCCGACGCCAATACCGACGCGGCCGCCATCGGCGAGGGGGAAGAAACCTTCGCCGAGCTGGCGCGCGTGATAGCGGAAGAAGGGCCGCGCTGGAACGCGCCCGGCGCCGCCGACGGCGTGGCCGGCCTGGCCCTGCGCGCCGGGGGCGCCGTGACGCGCACGCCGGCGCGGGTGCCGGCGGTGCACCCGGACGACCTGCCTTTCCCGGCCTGGGACCTGGTGGACTATAAAAGGTTCTGGAAGACCGGCGGCATGGCCTCCGTCGGGGTGCGGCCCTACCTGCCGCTCTACACCTCGCGCGGCTGCCCTTTCCATTGCGTCTACTGCCACCAGATCTTCGGCAAGACTTTCCGCGGCCGCTCTCCGGAGAGCGTGGCCGCGGAGGTGGAAATGATACGCTCGCTGGGCACGCGGGAGATAGAGGTGCTCGACGACGTGGCCAATTACGACCCCGACCGCTTCGACGGGCTCCTGCAGGAGCTGCTGCGCCGCGGCCTGGATCCGGTGCTGAATTTCCCCAACGGCCTGCGGGCCGACCTGCTGCGCGAATCCACGGCGGATTTGCTCAAGAGGGCGGGCACCGCCGACGTGGCCATGGGCCTGGAGACCGCCAGCCCGCGCCTGCAGAAACTCATAAACAAGAATTTGTCGATGGAGGCGGCGACCCGGGGCATAGACCTGCTGGCCTCCCGGCGCATCTTCTGCCGCGGCCTGTTCCTGCTGGGCCTGCCCACCGAGACCGAGAGTGAGATGCGCGCCACCATCCGCTACGCCTGCGGGTCGCGGCTGCACCTGGCCCTGTTCTTCACGCCCACGCCCTTCCCGGGCACCGGCCTCTACGAGCTGTTCCGCAGCGCCGGCAAGCTGCCTCAGGACCGCAGCTCCATAGATTTCGAGTACACGGCCGCGCCTTTCAACGCCAGCGCCATGAGCGACGCGACCTACCTGCGGCTGTACCGGGGGGCCTTCCTGAAGTTCCACCTGAACCCGGCCCGGGTGTTCCGGATAGTCCGGGACGGCCCTACCGGCTGGGATTTCCCCGCGCGGGCCTTCAGGCTGTTCCGCAACCACCTCAGTTTCGGCCGCCTCAGCGAGCGCGCCTAGGGCCCACAGGCCCTTTTTTAGCCAAACCCCCGTATTCCCTTGTAGAACAAGCGCTTCTTGCGCCTGAACCCCCGTTTCTGATATCCCAAAAATCCCAAAGCTCCTAAATAGCGCGCTAATTTCTTAAGGCGCGCCTGAATCCCGCGCTACCCCTGTTATTAAGTGTTAATAAGGCTGTAACACTAATTTATAAATAATTTCGGGATTTCTTCGGGATTAAGGGGGGGGTCGAATGTAAACTATAAGCACAATATGAACGGGAAGAGCCTGATAGTCGCCGCAGCAACCGCCACCCTCCTCTGGGCGCTTTCCGCTTTTGCCTTCGCGGGCGCCGGCACGTCGGGCGCGGCCTTCCTCCGCTACACCCCCGGCCCCCGCGCGACGGGCATGGGCGAGTCCTACACCGCCGTCGCCGAGGACGCCTACGCCAACTACTGGAACCCCGCCGGCCTGGCCTCCGTCGACACCTCCGAGCTGGCCGCCACCTACAACAAATCCTTCCAGGACATCGCCCACCAGTACGTGGCCGCCGCCTTCCCGCTGAGCTTCGGCTCGACGCTGGGCATCAGCTTTACCCGCCTGTCCGTGGACGCCTTCCAGGGCTTCGACGCGCAGGGCACCCGCACCCGCCAGGTGGAAGCCTCCGACATGGCCATCGGCGCGGCCTACGCCCGCACCCTCCTCGCCGACGAGATCCAGCGCCCCGTGCTGAACGCCGGCGTCAACCTGAAGATGATCAGCTCCAAGCTCGACAGCGCCTCCGCCTCGGCCCTCGCCGCCGACGTCGGCGCGGTCTACTACCTGCGCCCCTCGCAGTACTGGATGCGCAAGATCCCGGCGCAGGAACTGCGCATCGCCTTCACCGCCCGCAACGTCGGCACCGGCCTGAAGTTCGACAAGGTCTCCTTTCCGCTGCCCACCTCCTACACCCTCGGCACCGCCTGGTACGGCCACCCCTGGGGCGCCAACCAGCTGGTGCTCAGCATGGACCACATCCTCGACAACGAGAAGGGCTACATGCTGGCGGCCGGCGCCGAGTACGCCGCCTTCCAGCTGATGAGCGTGCGCGCCGGCTACAAGAGCGGCCAGGACGAGGGCTCCGGCCTGCGCGTGGGCTTCGGCTTCAAGCTGGCCTACGTCGACGTGGACTACTCCTTCTCCCCGTTCGGCGACCTGGGCGCGATGCACAAGATGGGCGTCACCTGGCGCTTCGGCACGCCGAGGTCCAAGCAGCCCCTCGGCGGCGCCGTCAGCCGCGCCAAGGGCGCGATGACCATAGCGCCCAAGCCCCGCATCGAGAAGCTGCGCCTGTTCGCCAACGACTTCGTCGAACTCGCCAGGAAAAACCTGGACGAGGGCAGCTACCTGGAGGCCCTCGACAACTTCAACAACGCCTTCAACCTGCAGCCCTCGCTGAAGACCGGCGAGTGGGGCGGCGTGGAGAAGCGCCTGGCCGCCACCGCCGAGTTCCTGCGCCTGCGCGAGACCCCCGCCCGCGAGACCCTGCTCTCCGGCGCCGCGCCCCAGCCCGCGCTGGCGCACCGCACCATCGCCGCCTACGCCTACGGCGAGGAGCGCAAGGCCTTCCTGCTGGCGCACGCGGCCCTGGGCACCAACCTGCGCGGCGACGCGGTCTACGAAGAGCTGATGAACGCGATGAGCTCCTTCACCCGGATGTCCATCCGCCGCGACGAGCTGCTGCCCTTCACCGCCCTGGTCCGCGAGAAGCTCAAGAACTCGGCCAAGGCCTTCTACATCCGCCAGTTCGACCTGGCCGTCAGGGAATGCGAGGAAGCCACACTGCTCGACGAAAAGAACCACCTGGCCTGGACCCGCCTGGGCTCGGCCTACTACCTGATGGGCGACAAGGAAAAGGCCAAGAAGGCCTACCTGAAGGCCGTGGAGCTGGACCCCAAGGACGCCGTCACGCTGGACTTCCTCAAGAAGCAGGGCTGGAAATGAAGACTGAGCACGAAAGGAGCGTATGGAACTGGTAGCCGTGATCTTTCTGCCGATGGTCCTGCTGATGGCGGGGGCCGGGGTGCTCGTCGTGTCCCAGGTCTCCAGCTTCATGCAGTCCAGCTTCATGAACCAGCGGCAGCGCGTCTCCAACTCCATGATCCAGCAGTACATGGTGCAGATCGCCATGGCCCAGACGCAGATCTACGCCCGCAGCGCCGAGCTGGAGCGCCTGTCGCGCAAGCTGGCCCTCTCCAACCAGGAGCTGGGCAGCCTCAACGACATGAAGACCAAGTTCCTCTCGATGGTCGTGCACGACGTGCGCACGCCGCTGGCCTCCATCAGGGGCTTCAGCGAGCTGCTCATCAAGAAGACGCCCGGCGAGCGCGAGGCGCAGTACCTCAAGAACATCGTGGCCTCCACCGACCAGCTGGGCCGCCTGATCGCGGACCTGACCGACCTGGCCATGATAGAGGCCGGCAAGCTGAAGATGGAGAAGGCCATCTTCGACTCGGGCGAGATCGCCCGCGACATCATCCCCGCTATCAGCATCAACGCGCAGAAGCGGGGGGTGGATTTCGTGGTGACCGAGCTCACCGACGGCATGATGCTCAACGGCGACAAGTTCCGCCTGACGCAGGTGCTGATGAATTTGCTCAACAACGCCGTCAAGTTCACGCCCCAGGGGCACAAGGTGGAGCTGACCATGCGGCGGGAGGCCCGCGGCATCGCCGTCTTCGTGAAGGACTCGGGCATCGGCATCCACCCGAGCGAGACCAAGAAGATCTTCGGTAAGTTTTACCAGGCCAGGCACCAGAAGGACGAAAAGCTGCGCAAGCAGGGCTGGGGCCTCGGCCTTTCGATAGCCACCGAGATCATCAGGGCGCACAAGGGGGAGATCGGGGCGACCAGCCCGGGGCTCGGCAAGGGCTCCACCTTCTTCTTCAGGGTGCCCTACGGGCTGTAGCGGCGAGTTAACATTAATATAACTTTTCTGAAACAGGCCGCGGGTTATAATTAATAAGCGCGGAGGACAATCAGTTATGGATATCAGTACCATATTGGGTCTCATCAGCCTCGTGATCTTCCTGGTCGGCGGCGTCGCCACCAAACAGATCCCGCTTTTCCTGTTCAACATGCACGCCATCTTCGTCGTCATGGGCGGGATGTCGGTAGCCATGCTCATCAACACCCCCATGAAGCATCTGCTCAAGGCGGTCAGCGGCTTCTTCCTCATTTTCAACGAGGGGGATACCGTGACGCCCCAGAAGATGATCCCCGTGCTGGTCAACCTGGCCGAGCAGTGCCGCATGCGCGGGCTCGCCGCCTTCAAGGAAGCGGACCCCAAGGTGGGCAACGGCTTCCTGCTGCGCGCCGCCTCGGCCGCGCTGGAGTACAGCGACCACAATTTCGTCAAGCAGGTGATGGAGCAGGAGATCAACCAGGGCGCCGACGAGTTCAACGAAGTGATCAACGTGTACCGCACCATGGGCATCCTGGCCCCGATGTTCGGCCTGCTGGGCACCCTGATCGGCATCGTGGGCGTGCTCAAGGACCTGGCCAACCCCGAGTCGGTGGGCCCCGCGATGGCCGTGGCCATCACTTCCGCTTTCTACGGCATCTTCTTCGCCAACGTGTTCTGCGTGCCCGTGGCCGGCAAGCTGCGCTCCCGCCTCTGGATGGAAGTGCGGGTGAAGGCCATGATCCTCGACGGGGTGCTGGAGATCATGAAGGGCAGCCTGCCGCTGGTGGTGGAAAGGAGGCTGCAGTCCTACCTGGCCTGAGCCGGGGGGGAAGCCTGCTTATGAAACGCTACGCGAACCTGGTACTGCGCGCTTTACGCCGGACGGCCCTGTGCCTGCCGGCCCTCGCGCTGCTGGCGGCCGGGGTTCGCGCGCAGACCATCCCGCTGGAGGACAAGGCCAAGTTCGAGAAGTCGCTGGAGCAGAAGGCCGAGGACGTGCTGATGAAGCTGCTGGGCCCGGGCCAGGCCAAGGTGGTGGTGCAGGCCTCCATGGATTTCACCAGGACCGAAAAACTCGACGTGAGCGCGGACCAGGCCCCGGCCGGGGACGACAAAAATAAATTCCAGTGGAAGGACCTGAACCCCGAAACGCAGGCCGTGGCCGACTACGTGATGCCCGGCTTCCCCATTTTCAGCGCGGCGCAGAGCGAGAACCGCTCCTACCAGCGCTCGTTCATGTTCCCGACCTCCTTCGTTAAGAGGATGTCCGTTACCATAGTATTAAATAAAGACCTGACCGACGCCGAGGTGCAGAACGCCCGCAGCGTCATCAGCGACGTGCTGCGCCTGGACCAGGTGCGCGGCGACGAGCTGACCGTGGTGAAGGCGCCCTTCGCGCCCCTCTGGAAGACCATCTGGTACACCCCCGAGGCGGTCAACCTGGTCTTCAAGTACGGCGTGCTCTCCCTGATGGGCATCATCGCCATGATCGTGGTGGCCATCGGCTTCCTGAAGCTGGCCGGCGCTATGAACACCATGGCCAAGGCCCAGCAGAGCCACCAGATCACCATGGACCTGGGCAAGGGCGCCGCGGGCGCCCCCGGCGCCGCCCCCGGGGCCCCCGCCCTGCCCGGCGGCCTGCCGCAGCTCTCTTTCGGCGGGCCCGAATCAGCCGAGCGGCCCGAGGCCGAAGAAGCCCCTTCCTCCGGGGACGAAGTCGTTTTCGCCGTGCGCGCCGAGCAGGTGCCCTTCCTGGTGCAACTGATAGGCCGCGAGGACCCCAACAACGTGGCCCTGGTGGTCAGCCACCTGCGCCCCGAGGTGCGGGGGGAATTCCTGCGCGCGCTGCCGCCCGACGTGATGACCGAGGTGATGGGCAGCATGTCCCGGGTGCGCTTCGTGGAGGCCGACACCGTGACCGCCATAAAGGACGAGCTCGAGCGGCGCCTGGCCGGGGCCGAGGGCGGGGCCGGCAAGCTGCTGGAAATACTTAACACCATGGACCTGCGCTCCAAGCGCGGCATGCTAGAGGGCCTCAGGCTCTCCAACCCGTCCGTGGCCGCCGAGCTGCGCGCCAAGATCCTGCTGCTCGAAGACCTGGGCAGCCTGGCCGACCGCGAGCTGTCGCTGGTGGTGTCCGCCGTGAAGACCGAGGACTGGGCCGCCGCCTTCCACGAAATGCCCGACGACCTCAAAGCCAAGATCTCCGCCCAGATGGCCGACAAGACCCGCGCCATGCTGGAGCAGTCCATGAAGTACGGCAAGCCCTCGAGGGAAAAGATCGACCGTGTGCAGGAAGATATCGTCGGCGTCGCGCTCAAGCTGGTCAGGGAAGGCAGGATCTCCAACCCGCTCGAGAACGCGCAGGCGCTGTTAAGCGGCGGGGAAGCTCCCGCCGGACAGCAGCCGCTAGCGGAGGTATAAGTTATGGCGTTCCCGTCGCAGCCGCCCCTGTCGGGGGGGCCTGAAAAGCGCAAAGAATCCATTTTCGCCAGCCTTTCCCCGGCTGCCGCGCCCGCCCCCGCGCCCCAGCAGGCCCCGGCGCCCCGCGGCGCCGCCTCCGAAGACATCACCGCCCTCAAGCAGAAGCTCGACGGGCTCGAGAAGAACATCGTGGCCGGCATCGAGAAGCGCCTGTCCGAGCAGTTCGCCAGCATCGCCCGCGCCTCGGCCCCCGCGCCCCTGCCTCCCGCGCCCCCGCGGCCCCCGGCCGACCCCGCGCTGACCTCCAAGCTGGAGGCGCTGGAAAAGAAGCTCTTCGACTTCGCCCAGCAGTCGTCGCTCGCCGGCGGCATGCTCAAGAACATAGAGGAATCCAAGATCAGCGCCCGCCGCGAGATAGAGGACCTGCTGAAGGCCGTGCGCGAGCAGCAGAAATACTCCGAGGTCGACCGCCAGATGCACGACCAGCTGGAGAAGTCGTGGAAGCGCGTCGAGGAGACCGAGCGCAAGCTGATGGATTTCTATTCCGCGCTGATGGCCGCGGAAACCAGGCGCCGCGCCGAGGGCGAGGTGAACTCCCGCCGCGCAGGCGAGGACGCCCGCGCCCTGGCCCAGGGCCTGCAGGCGCTGGAGCAGCGCCTGGCCGGCATGGAAGAGCGCTTCGTAAAGATAGCCGAGGACGCTTCGCCCGACCGCCACGCCAAAATAGTGAAGGATTTCTCCGAGAGCCTCTCCGACGGGCGCCGCGCCCTGGAGGCCTCCGCCTCCGAAACGGCCGGAAGGTTCGCCGCGCAGGCCGAGGAGGAGCGCAGGGCCTCCCGCGCCGCCGCCGAGGCGCTGGCGGGCGAGCTGCGCCAGGCCGCGCAGGACTCGCTGCGCCGCATGGAAGAGCTTTACGGCGGCGAGCGCCGCCAGCTTGAAGAGAAGAACCGCGGCTTCGCCGAGGATTTCGGCCGCCGCCTGACCGGCGCCATCGAGGAGCAGGGCCGGCTGGCCGAGGAGCGCCTTGCCTCCTTCCGCAAGACTTTCCAGGAGGGCGTGGCCAAGGAGCTGGAACTGATCCGCAGGGGCTTCGACGACAGCCTGCAGGCCGCCCGCCGGGACGGAGACGCCCGCGCCGCCGCGCTGGACGGCAAGGTGGCCGAATTCGCCCGCCTGGCCGGCGACAACAAGATCAAGGCCGACGGAGTGGTAGAGGCCGTAGAGGCCATGGCCGAGCGCGTAGCCCGCGACTCGGCGGCCCTCACCGCCGGCGCCGCGTCCGAGATGAAGGCCTGCTACTCCGAGCTGGCCGCCGCCATGCGCGCCGAGAACGCCGAGCGCTTTGAAAAGCTGGGCGCCAGGTACGCCGACGCCATGCTGTCCATGTCCTTCATGGATTCCTTCTTCCTCTCCGTCGAGGAGTCCGAGCGGAAGATCGCCGCGGTCAGCTCCGAACTGGGCGCCGCGCTCAAGGACCTGGACAAGGACCGCGTGCAGAGCCTCACCGGGGTTTCCGGGGACGTCCTGCGCCGCAAGCTCGCCTCCGTCGAGACCCTGCAGGCCGGCCTGGCCGCCGAGGCCGAGCGCCTGGCCGGGATCCGCGCCGCGCTGGCCGCCAAGCTCAAGGGCGTTTTTCCGGAGAGGCAGCCATGATCTACCGCAACCGCCGCGACGAGCTGGAAAACCAGCTCAACAAGGGCGCCCTCTGGGCCGTCACCTACGGCGACCTGATGAGCTACCTGATGATCTTCTTCCTGGTGCTGTTCTCCTTCTCCATCGCCAAGTCCGACAAGGCCAAGAGCCGCAAGTACGAGGAGTCGCTGGCCAATATCCAGCAGGCCTTCGGCGGCTCGCAGACCACGCAGCAGCTGGAGCGCGCCAAGATGCGCGAGAACGAGGAAGCGATGGAGAGCAACCTGAAAGAGTCGATGGCGACCAACGACCTGTCCAAGCTGGTGCAGATCCAGTCCAACGAGCGCAAGGTCAAGCTGGTGCTCACCGAGGGCGTGCTGTTCTCGTCGGGCAGGGCGGACCTGAAAGAGCCGGCCAGGCGGGTGCTGGCCCCCATAGCGGCCGAGCTGAAGAAGGTTCCCAACGACATCATCATAGAGGGCCACACCGACGACGTGCCTATCAAGAAGGGCAAGTACACCTCCAACTGGGAGCTGTCCATGGCGCGCGCCTACAGCGTGCTGCAGTTCTTCCAGGAGCAGGGCATTTCGGCCAAGCACCTGGCCGGCATCGGCTACGGCGAGCACCGCCCCGTGGGCGACAACGCCAACGCCGAGGGCCGCGCCAAGAACCGCCGCATCGAAATTTCGCTGATGAAGACCGACTAAAGCAAAACGCCAAAGAGGGTCTCTTTGGCGTTTCGTGACCGGGCCGGAAGGTTTACCCTCCCGGCCTTTTTTTATTCCGGCTGGCCGTGGGGGGAATGGGCCGCCACGAACTCGCGGTCGCCCAGCACGGCGTCGCGGTTCTTGTCGAACGGGCGCCAGAACTTGCCGGGCACGGGCTCGACGAGGAAAGCCGAATAGGCGGCCAGCGCGGCGGCCGGCTCGCCGGGGAAAGTGGAGAGTACGATATCCTTGTCGGCGGGGCCTTCCACGCCTCCGATGTACTGCGCGGCGCTGGACCAGCGGTAGCCCTCGGGCCTGGCCGACAGCTGCTCCCGCACCGGCTCCATGTGGATGTAGCGGGCCAGGTGCGCGGCGTATTTTTCCGGCTGTATCACCTTGTACTTGCAGTAGCCGACGCGGTAGGCCCCCAGGGCGCTGCCCTTGGCGAACCCGCCCATCACCGAGTGCAGGTCTACGGCGGGCGTGACGAAATACAGCAGCGCCCGCCCGGGCAGCAGCGCGTAGGCCGCCAGCTGAAGCTTGAAATCCAGCTTGGCTTTCTCCAGCAGCCGCAGGTATTCCCGCAGGTTCTCTTCGCTCTTTAAAGCGATCCCGGTATCGGTCACAAGGCAATGCGCGTTTTGGTGGAACATGCATAGATTGTAGCACATGGGCCCCTGCCGGGCCGGGAAACCGGGCGGCAAAGGAGGGGGAGGAGGCCTTTTTTGTATAATAAATATATTATGGATACACAGAAGACGGACTACTCAAAAACGGTTTTCCTGCCCAATACCTCTTTCTCTATGAAAGGGGACCTGACCAAGAAAGAGCCCGGCATCATAGAGGCCTGGAACAAGCTGGACCTCTACGGGCGCATGCTGGCCAAGCGCCGCGGGGCCACGCCCTACGTGCTGCACGACGGGCCGCCCTACGCCAACGGGCATATCCATATCGGCCACGCCTTCAACAAGGTCCTCAAGGACATCATCGTCAAGTCGCGCTCCATGCTGGGCTACTACTCGCCCTACGTGCCCGGCTGGGACTGCCACGGCCTGCCCATCGAACAGGCCCTGCTCAAAGAGATGAAGATGGGCAAGCGCCACATCGAAGACATCCCCGCCTTCCGCCGCTCCGCGCGCGAGTTCGCCGCCCGCTTCATAGACATACAGCGCGAGGAGTTCAAGCGCCTGGGCATCCAGGGCGCCTGGGACAAGCCCTACATCACCATGGCCAACGCCTACGAGGGCACCGTCATAAAGGCCTTCCGCGAACTGCTGGAGAAAGGCCACATCCACCGCGACAAGAAGACCATCTACTGGTGCGTAAGCTGCGAGACCGCCCTGGCCGACGCCGAGGTGGAGTACAAGAACAAGACCTCGCCGTCCATCTTCGTGCGCTTCCCGCTCGAAACCCTGCCCGGCGCGCTCGCCGCCGTGGGCAAGAATTGCTCTTCCATCGTGATCTGGACCACCACGCCGTGGACCCTGCCGTCCAACATGGCCGCCGCCGTCTCCAAGGAGGAGACCTACCGCGTGCTCGAGACCGGCGGGCAGTTCCTCATCGTCGCCGACAAGCTGGCCGACTCTTTCCTGGCCGCCACCGGCCTGGAGGCCGCCAAGGGCGCCCTGATCCCCGGCGAGGAGCTGGTGGGCCTGCAGTACCACCATTGCCTGGCGCCGCATTTGCCCGAGGCGCGCCGCTTCCTGCGGCCCGTCATCGCCACCGACTTCGTGGACATGAGCACCGGCACCGGCGTGGTGCACATAGCCCCCGGCCACGGCGAGGAAGACTTCCACGCCGGCAAGAAGCACGGCCTCGACATCTTCTGCCCCGTCAAGGAAGACGGCAAGTTCAACGCCGACGCCGGGATCTTCGAAGGCCTGAAGGTCTTCGAATCCAACGAGAAGGTGGTGGAGACGCTGCAGGCCGACGGCATCCTGCTGGGCCACAAGAAGATAGAGCACAGCTACCCGCACTGCTGGCGCTGCCACCAGCCCGTCATCTTCCGCGCCACCGAACAGTGGTTCCTCAAGGTGGACCTGGGCGGGTTGCGCGAGAAGCTGATGAAGGCCGCCGACGGCGTGGACTGGCTGCCGCAGGCCAGCCACGGCCGCATGACCGCCATGCTCAAGACCCGCCCCGACTGGTGCCTGTCGCGCCAGCGCTACTGGGGCACGCCCATCATCGCCGTGTACTGCAAAGAATGCGGCAAGGTGCAGGAAGACACCGCCTTCCTCAAGCGCATGGAAGAGCGCGTCTTCAAGGAAGGCAGCGATTTCTGGTTCTCCGACCCCGTCGAGAAATTGATGGAGCCGGGCTCCAAGTGCTCCTGCGGCGGCACCGTCTTCACCAAGGAAAAAGACATCCTGGACGTCTGGCTGGACTCCGGCGTCTCCTGGTACGCCGTGGTGAACGGGGGGATGCTGGGCGAAGGCGCCTTCTACCCGACCGACCTGTACCTGGAAGGCTCCGACCAGCACCGCGGCTGGTTCCAGACCTCGCTCATCCCTTCGGTGGCCCTCAACGGCATCCCGCCCTACAAGGCCGTCATCACGCACGGCATGGTGCTCGACGAGCAGGGCCGCGCCATGCACAAGTCCACCGGCAACGTGCTGCCCCCGCAGGACGTCATAAACAAGTACGGCGCCGAGATCCTGCGCCTGTGGGCCGCCCTGTGCGACTACGCCGACGACATCCGCATCTCCGAGAAGATCCTGGCGGGCCCCATAGATACCTACCGCAAGATCCGCAACACCCTGCGCTACCTGCTCGGGAACCTGGCGGACTTCAAGCCGGCGCAGCACCGCGTGCCCGACGAGAAACTGCTGGAGATAGACCGCTACATGCGCGCCCGCCTGGCCGTGGTCACGGCCTCGGTGGAGCAGCATTACCGGAACTACCAGTTCCGCCAGGCCATCCGCGCCGTGGCGGACTTCTGCATCCTCGACCTGTCGGCCTTCTACCTGGCCGCGCTCAAGGACCGGCTCTACACCCTGAGCCCCGACTCGCCCGAGCGCCGCTCGGCGCAGACCGTGCTGCACGACATCCTGCTGGCCGTCATGAAGATCTCCGCGCCGGTGCTGTCGTTCACGGCGGAAGAGGCCTGGCAGACCGCCAAGGCGGAGATCGACCCGACGCTGGAAGACAGCGTGCTGCTGGCCGACTACCCGAAACTTCCTCCCGCGTGGGCCGACCAGGCCCTGCTGGAGCGCTGGGAGAAGATCATGGGAGTGCGCGAGGCCGTCACCAAGGCCATAGAAGAGCAGCGCCAGGCGGGCGTTGTGGGCTCGTCGCTCGAGGCCCGCATCACCCTGCGCACCTCCAAGGAAGAGACCAAAAAATTCCTGGACTCCACCCTGCCGCTGTGGCCCGAGGTGGCCATCGTTTCCGAGGCCTCCGTGGAATTCGACGCGGCCGCGCCCGAGCTGGAAGTGAAGGTGGCCAAGGCCGAGGGGACCAAGTGCCCGCGCTGCTGGCAGTGGCGCCGCGACCTGGGGGCCAACCCCCGTCACGCCGGCGTCTGCGGCCGCTGCGCCGCCGCCCTGGAGGCCGCCTCCCGGTGAACAAACTGGTCCCGCCGGCCATAGTGCTCGCGCTGTTCTTAGCCGACAGGCTTTCCAAGGCCTGGGCGCTGTCGTCGCTCAAGGCGCTCTACGGCAGGTCCATCGAGGTGCTGCCGGTCTTCAGCCTGACCTACGCCGAGAACACCGGCGTGGCCTTCGGGATGTTCCAGGACAGCAATCTCTTCTTCCTGGTCTTCAGCACGGCGCTGGTGGGCGTGCTGCTGTACATGCGCCGCCGCATAGAAAAGCACGGCTGGCTGGCCGCGGCGGGCCTGGCGCTGGTGCTGGGCGGGGCGCTGGGCAACCTCTACGACCGCATCGCCTACGGCTACGTGGTGGACTTCTTCGACTTCTCTTTCTTCCCGGCGGTGTTCAACGTGGCCGACAGCGGCATCACCGTGGGAGCAGTAATGCTGGCGCTCGGCGTGAAAGACGAAAAAAAGCCGGTAGCGGGCGGGGAAAAAACATGAAAAAACTCATCCTTCTGACCATAGCGGCGCTGTCCCTGGCGGGCTGCAACCGCTCGCCGGACTTCTACTTCACCCGGGGCAACCATTTGCTGGCCGCGGGCAAGCATTCCGACGCCATGGAAGATTATAACCGCGCCCTGCTGCTCAAGCGCAACTACCCCGAGGCCCTGGTCTCGCGCGGCCTGCTCTTCGAGCGCATGGGGGACAGGCAGAAGGCCGGCCTGGACTACCGCAAGGCCATAGAGATGAAGGCCGATTATCTGCCCGCCTACAACAATCTGGGCGCCATGCTGATGGACGCCGGCAATTACTCCGAGGCCGTAAAGCTGTTCTCCGAGGCGCTGGCCGCCAAGCGGGATTATTCCTTCGCCCTGCTCAACCGCGGCCTGGCCTATTACAAGCTCGACGACTGCGGCGCCGCCACGGCGGACCTGTCCCGCGCGCTGGACCTGAATCCCAAGTTCGAGATGGCCTATTACCACCGCGCCCTGTGCGCGCGCGACGCCAAGAACCTGCCCGCCGCCATAGCCGACCTCGACGCCCTGCTGGCCCTCAACCCGGCCGCCGCGCTGGCCCGCTTCGAGCGCGGCAAAGCGCTGTACCACCTGGGCGACCACGGCGGCGCCGCGCAGGAGTTCTCCGCCGCCGCCGGGCTGATGCCCAAGGACCCGTCCAGCCATTACTGGCTGGCCTTCTCGCTCTACAAGACCGCCTATTACGAAGGCGCGCTGGATGCCGGGCGCAAGGCTTCCGAGCTCAAGCCCGACTCCCACCAGATCCACGGCCTGCTGGGCGACATCTACGCCTCTTCGGGCGACAGGGTCCGCGCCGCCACGGAATACAAGTGGGCCGCCGAGCTGTCCTCCAAGAACGCCGCCCTTTACGAGGCCAGGCTGAAGGCCCTGACCGCCCCCGCGGCGCAGACCAGAAAAAAACGCGGTTAACGGAGCCACGATGTCAGACGAAAACCAGAGCGACCTGCCCGGCTGGCGCAAAAAATTCCTGGCCACCCGCATGGTGGTGGAGAGCATCCTCTTCGAGCGGGAGGTCACGCAGGTCAAGAAGCAGACCCTCACCAGGGGCCTGCTGGTGCTGGGCGCCATCTGGCTGATGCACGCGCTGCTGCTGGCGCAGTGGGCGCTGCGGCGCGGCTACTTCTTCAACCAGGCCGACGCCGAAAGCTTCGGCGGCGTGCTGCGCTACGCGGCCTACCTGAAGGCCGAGGGCTTCTGGGCGCTGCTCAAGCCCGAGTTCGCCGACCTCACCCTCAACCCGCCGCTCTACTACCTGGCCTACGTGCCGGTGTTCGACTATCTCACCGCCGACCTCAACGCCGCGCTGATCATAGTTAACTCCTTCTTCCTGTTCGTGCTGGCGCTCTCGGTGTTCCTGGCCGTGCGCGACAGCCGTCCCAACGCCGCGGGCTGGCTGGGCGCCGCCTTCGCGCTGGCCCTGCCCTTCGTGCTGGAGACCGCCCGCCGCCCCTCGCCGGAGATGGCGCTGATGGCGCTGGCGGCCGGGCTGTACGCCTGCTATATCCGCTCCGACGATTTCAACCACCCCAAGTGGTCCTTCGCCTTCGCCCTCTGCCTCGGCCTGGGCTTCTTCGCGCACCGCCACTTCTGGCTGTACGCCCTGCCGCTGGTGCCGTTCATTATAGCGGGCCTGGCCAATCCCAACAGCCGCGACGAGCTCTTCAAGGGTTTCTTTCCCGGCCTCATCCTGAACCTGCCCTGGTACTTGTTCGCCGCGGCCGCCGTGGCCGCGGGGCTGGTGCCGCTGTGGGGGGAATACCACGGCTTCTGGCATTATCTCAAGCTGGGCATGTCGGCCGGCGGGCTGCCGCTGTTCATCCTGGGCGGCCTCGCGCTGGCCTGGCTGCACTACTCCGTCTTCATGCCCTACGAGAAGAAGAAGGTGGTGTCCGCCTGGTTCTGGGCGCCCTACCTGGTGCTGGCCATCGGCATGCGGGGCAGCCGCCCCGAGCTGCTGTACCCCGCCATGCTCTCTTTCGCCATCGCCGTCGCCATAATGACGCCGCACGCCGCGCGCAAGTACCTGCTGGCGGCCGTGCTGCTGCTGGGCGCGCTAAACCAGAGCGGGCTGGTGCGGCCCTTCCCCGCCGGCAAATACCCCGTGGCCGGCCTGCCCAAGCCGCCGGCCGCCGATTACCGCGCCGCCGAGCTGATGGCCGCCATAGAGGCCAACACGCCGGCCGACGGCGGGCTGGTGGGCCTTTACGGCGACGCCAGCCTGAACGCCGCCAGCCTGCGCTACGCCGCTTCGCGCAAAGGGCTGCCCGTGAAATTCTCCGACAGCCCGGCCTGCCCCGGCTGCGCCTTCGTGCTGGTGCACAAGACGCCGCGCTTCGGCGAGCCCGACTCGGACGCCGAGAAAGCCTTCCTGGCCCTGCGCGAGCTCAGCTGGTTCCAGGCCACCTTCGACAAGAAGGCCGAGCTGGAGCTGGCCGACACCTCCAAGGCGCAGCTCTACGTCCGCGTGCCCTCCACCATGAAGTTCCTGGAGGAGGGGGCCTACACCGTGCGCAATGTGCGGCTGGGGCCGCTGCAGATAGAGGAAGGCTCGCTGGCGCTGTCCGGCTTCGACGCGGCCACCGGCGCCTACGCCCGGGCGGAATTCTTCGCGCCCGCCGCCAATCTGCTGGGCGGCGACGTGTACGGCCTCACCCTCGACCTTGAAAATCTTTCCGCCGCCGGGCCCTTCCTGGACCCGTTCGTGCCCTCCGGCATAGGCGCCGTCAAACTGCGCTCGGCCAAGATCACCGAGTACGCCGTCGAGCGCTTCCTGGCCGACCGCCTGCCCTTCATCCAGGAGCTCGAGGTGGGCCTGGAAGAGAACCTGGAGATCACCGGGCTGGCCCGCGGCCGCAAGCTGTCGGCGGCGCTGGCCGTCTCCGTCAAGAAAGGCGGCGTGCTGGAAGCCAAGCCGCTGGCCTTCTCGCTGGGGCCGGTGACGCTGCCGCCCTACGTGCTGGCCCTGTTCACTTTCCGCCTGGATTTCACCGACAACCCTTACGGTATCAAGGTCAACGGCCTGCGCATCAGCAAGCGCATGCTGGAACTTTACTAAAACATGAAAAAACTCCTCGCTGTGCTCCTGTTGTTCTCCTGCGGCTGCGTAGAGGTCCCGTCGTCCGACGCCCCGGCCGTGGCCGCGCGGCTGCCGGTGGAATCCCCGTACAAGGGCCTGGACCCCGGCTACAAGACTACCGAGACTGCCCATTTCGTGATCAACGCCTACGACTCTTCGGCGGCCGCGCATTACGCCTCGCTCTGCGAGGAGAATTATTCCCGCATCATGCAGGACCTGGGCCTTTACTCTTTCGTGCCGGCCCGGCCTTACAACGTGGTCATCTACAGGGACGCGGCCGAGTTCCACGCCAAGACCGGCCAGCCCGAATGGTCCGGCGGCGCGGCCTACGGCAACGCCCTGCTGCTCTTCGAGGGCGAAGGCCTGCGCGCCACCATGGCGCACGAGATGACGCACCTGGTCTTCAACGAATTCATGGGCCTGTCGCAGGCGGCCTCGCTGCGCTGGCTCAACGAGGGCGTGGCCGTTTACGAGGAGATGCGCTCCGATACGGGGTCGGCCGCCGTCTACGCCGCGCGCCTGGCCAATACCGTTACGCCCAACCCCGTGCCTTTTACGCAGATGGTCAATCTGGCCCCGCAGAACGAGAGCCTGCGCAACGTGGACCGCTGGTACGCCCAGGTGGGCTCGGTGGTCTCGTTCCTGGTGCGCCAGGGCGGGTCTTTCAGCTTCTCCATCTTCCTGGGCAAGCTGCGCGACGGCGCCACCGTGGACCGCGCGCTGGAAGACACCTATAACGGCATGTGGCGCAAGCTGTCCGACGTGGAAAAGGCCTGGATCCTGGAGATACAGCGCTGATGCCCGCCGCCCCCGTCCTGAAGAAAGCCGTGGTCCCGCTGGAGGGCGTGCACTGCGCCTCGTGCGTGGCGCGGCTCGAGGACGGCCTGGGGACGCTCCCCGGCATGGCGCGCGTCTCCGTCAACCTGCCTTCCAAAACCGCTTTCCTCTCCTATGACCCCGCCCTCGCCGGGCAGAAGGCCATCGAGGACCGCATCGCCGAGCTGGGCTACAAGGCGCTGGCCTTCTCCGAGTCGGCCGCGCTGGCCGAGAACACGGCGCTTAAAGAGCTGGAGCGCGAGAAGGCCATGTTCCTGCGCCGCTTCGTGCTGGGCCTGGTCCTCACCTCCTTCCTGCTGCTCGACTTCGTCTTCGGCTTCTCGCCGTATTCCATGCTGGTGGTGGCCGGCCTGGCGTGGTGGTTCGCCGGCAAACATTTCCACCAGGGCTTCTCCGCCGCGCTCAGGGCGCGCACCGCCGACATGAACTCGCTGGTCTCGCTGTCCACCTCGGTCACCTATTTCTACGGCGTGTTCGTCACCCTGTTCCCCGGGGCTGCCGGGCATTACCACGCCCAGTGGCACGAAGTCGGCATGCTCATCACCTTCATCAACCTCGGCCGCTGGCTGGAGGCCCGCTCCAAGAGCAAGGCCGGCGAGGCCGTGGCCAAGCTTTTCAAGATCGCCCCCAAGTTCGCCCGCCGCTTCCGCGACGGCAAGGAACAGAGCGTCCCCGTCGACGAGATAGTGCCGGGCGACCTGCTGCTGCTGCGCCCCGGCGAGCAGGTGCCGGTGGACGGCCGCGTGGCATCCGGCGCCTCCGCCCTGGACGAAAGCCTGCTCACCGGCGAGGCCGTGCCCGTGGAGAAGGAAGCCGGCGCGCGCGTGTACGCCGGCACCATCAACAAGACCGGCGCGCTGGAATTTACCGCCGAGGGCGTGGGCGAGGCCACCGTGCTGATGAAGATCATCCGCGCCGTGGAGGAGTCCCAGGCCGAGAAGAGCGCCGTGCAGCATTTGGTGGACCGCATCTCCGCCTGGTTCGTGCCCTTTGTGCTGCTGGCGGCCGCCGGCTCGGCCGGCGCGTGGCTTTACTACGGCGCCGACGCCGCCCGCGCGGTCAGCATCTTCGCCGCGGTGCTCGCCGTGGCCTGCCCCTGCGCCATGGGGCTGGCGGTGCCCATGGCCGTGGCCGTGGGCTTCGGCCGCGCGGCTTCAGCCGGCATCCTGATCCGCAATGCCGACGTGCTGGAGCGCGTCTCCGGCGTGGACGTGGTCATCTTCGACAAGACCGGCACCGTCACCGAGGGCCGCCTGCGCCTGGAAGGGCTGAAGCCCCAGGGCAGCGAGAAAGATTTTCTGCGGCTGCTGGTCTCCGCCGAGGACAAGTCCGAGCACCCGTTCGCCGAGGCCGTGCGCGAGCGGGCCCGCGAGGCAGAGGTGAAGGCCATGCCCACCTATTCCTTCGAGGCCGTGCCCGGCAAGGGCGTGCGCGCCCGCCTGGCGGAGGGGGAGATCCTGGCCGGCAGCCTGAAGTGGTTCGACGAACTGAAGGCCACCGTGCCGGCGCAGGCCCGCGCGGAAATAAAGGCTTCTCCCGATTCCATGCTGCTCGTTTCGCTCGACGGCAATTTTAAGGGCTACGCCGTGCTTACCGACGCCGTGCGCCCCGAGGCCGCCGGCCTGGTTAAAGAGCTGGTGGCCATGGGCATAGAGCCCGTGATGGCCTCCGGCGACCGCCAGGCCGTGGTGGCCCACGCGGCGGGGCTGGTGGGCATAAAGACCTGGCACGCCGAGGTTTTTCCCGAAGAGAAGCGCCAGATCGTGATGCGCTACAAGGCGCTGGGCAAGCGCACCGCCATGGTGGGCGACGGCTTCAACGACGCGCCCGCCCTGAGCGAGGCCGACATCGGCATGGCCATGCGCTCCGGCACCGACGTGGCCGCCCAGGCCAGCGACATGACCCTGATGCACAATGACCTGCGCTCGGTCATCACCGCCGTCAGGATTTCTAAAAGCATCAGGCGGGTCATCAAGCAGAACCTGGCCTGGGCCTTCGCCTACAATATCGTGCTCATCCCGCTGGCCGCCGGGGCTTTCTACCCGTCGCTAGGCCTGGTGATACCGCCTTCGGCCGCCGGCGCCGCCATGGCGCTCAGCTCCGTGTCCGTCGTCATGAATTCCCTGCGCCTCAAGCGCGTGAAGATCTAAGGAGAAACTATGAAAAAAACAGCCACTTCCACTTCGTTCGGCTACACCCAGGGCCAGGCCCAGAGCGTCAAGAACATAAAGCTGCCCGAGATAGAATCCTGGGAAAACCAGTACCGCCGCGACTACACCATCCTCATCGAGCACCCGGAGTTCACCTCGGTCTGCCCCAAGACCGGCCTGCCGGATTTCGGCACCATCACCATCGAGTACATTCCCGGCAAGCTCTGCCTCGAGCTGAAATCGCTTAAATACTATTTCCTCCAGTACCGCAACTGCGGCATCTTCATGGAGAACATCGCCAACCGCGTGCTCGACGACGTGGTGAAGGCCATAAAGCCCAAGAGCTGCACCGTAACGGGTGATTTTACGCCCCGCGGCGGCCTCAGTTCCATAATAGTGGCCACTTATAAGGCCAAAAAGTAACTGCTGCCTTTTTAAGTTTGGTATAATATTTTCAGTAAAGGCCCAGTTGGCGCAGCGGTAGCGCGTTCCCTTGACATGGGAAAGGTCACAGGTTCGATCCCTGTACTGGGCACCAGATTTAGCCAGCAAGAGCCCGTTAGAACCCGCTCCGGGTGCTGGCGGGCTTCTAGTTTAAAGGAAAACATGTCAGACGAAAACAAAGAAGAACTAGTGCACAAGATGCGCCATTCCCTGGCGCACGTGATGGCGCAGGCTGTGCTGGAGCTCTACCCCGATACCAAGTTCGGCATCGGCCCGGCCATCGACAACGGCTTTTACTACGACTTCGCCACCGAACACCATTTCACGCCGGAGGACCTGCCCGCCATCGAGAAGAAGATGAAGCACATCATCGGCGCGGCCCACAAATTCGAGCGCAGGGAGATCCCCCGCGCCGAGGCCCTCAAGCATTTCGCTGACAAGGGCGAGAAGTTCAAGGTAGAGCTCATCAACGACCTGCCCGAAGACGCCGTCATCTCCATCTACAAGAGCGGCCCCTTCGAGGATTTGTGCAAGGGCCCCCACGTGGACCATACCGGCAAGCTGAAGGCTTTCAAGCTGACGCACGTGGCCGGCGCCTACTGGCGCGGCAGCGAGAAGAACCCCATGCTGCAGCGCATCTACGCCGTGGCCTTCGAGACCCAGGACGAACTTAACGCCTATCTGAAGCAGCAGGAAGAGGCCGCCAAGCGCGACCACCGCAAGATAGGCAAGCAGCTGGACCTCTACAGCATCAACGAGACCGTAGGTCCCGGCCTGGTGCTGTGGCACCCCAACGGCGCGCGCATCCGCCACGAGATAGAGACCTACTGGAAGGACGAACATTTCAAGGGCGGCTACGACCTGGTCAACACGCCGCACATCGGCCGCGCCGGCCTGTGGGAAACCTCCGGCCACCTGGGCTTCTACAAAGAGTCCATGTACGCTCCCATGGACATCGACGGCATAGAATACTACGCCAAGCCGATGAACTGCCCTTTCCACATCGAGATCTACAAGGCCACGTCGCACAGCTACCGCGACCTGCCGCTGCGCTGGGCGGAGCTGGGCACGGTGTACCGCTTCGAAAAAGCCGGCGTGCTGCACGGCCTGATGCGCGTGCGCGGCTTTACCCAGGACGATGCCCACATCATCTGCACGCCCGAGCAGATGGAGGCCGAGACCATAGAGGTGCTGCGCTTCAGCATGAACATCCTGCGCACCTTCGGCCTGACCGACATTAAAGCTTACCTCGCCACCCGCCCCGAGGGCGCCGTGGGCGAGCCCGCGCGCTGGGAAGAGGCGCAGAAGAGCCTGCGCGCGGCCGCCGACAAAGAAGGCGTGCCTGTTACCCTCGACGAGGGCGGCGGCGCCTTCTACGGCCCCAAGATAGACCTGAAGGTGAAGGACTCCATCGGCCGCGAGTGGCAGATGAGCACCATCCAGTTCGACTTCAACGAGCCGGAGCGCTTCGGCATCGAATACACCGCCGCCGATGGGCATAAGCACCGCCCGTACATGATCCACCGCGCGCTGATGGGCAGCCTCGAGCGCTTCTTCGGCGTGCTGATAGAGCATTACGCCGGCAACTTCCCGCTGTGGCTGGCGCCGCTGCAGATGAAGGTGCTCAACATTACCGAAGAGCAGGAAGGCTACGCCAAAGAAGTGGAGGCCAAGCTGAAGGCCGCCGGCTTCCGCGTGAAGGCCGACCTGCGCAACGACACCATCAACGGCAAGGTGCGCGACGCCGCCATGCTCAAGATCCCCTACCTGGTGGTGGTGGGCAACAAGGAGAAGGAGGCGGGCACGGTCACCCTGCGCCTGCGCGGCAACAAGTCCGTCTTCGGCGTCAGCCTCGACGAGTTCATCGCCAAGGCCGCCGCAGAAGCCCACACCCGCTCCCTCACCAGCGCCTACAACGGCTAAGCGCAGCCAGCAAAAACAAAGAACCCGGCTCTCAGCCGGGTTCTTTGTTTTAGGCCCAGACCTCGCTATCGAGGCTTCGCCTCGATAGCGAGGTCCGGATCGTTTTCACGCCGACACGCCCTTGTCGGGGTGGTCTGCTATGCTATTCTTGCGGGGCCTATCGAGGCCTCGCCTCGATAGTGAGGCGAAGCCTCGATAGAAAGGAGGGGGTATGAGGAAGGTTATATTTGCGGAGGGGGAAGTGTATCACATCTACAACAGGGGCGCGGACAAACGGGAAGTATTTTTAAACGATCTCGACAGGCACCGGTTCCTGCAGGACCTCCAGGAGATGAACACCTCTGCGCCGGTGGTTAACTCCGGCTATTCTTTCATGCGCAACCTTCTTATTCATCCCGGGTCCGACATGCCGGCGCCGCCCTGCTGCAGAATCAAAGGCGAAAAACTTGTGAATATACTGGAGTTCGTGCTGATGCCCAACCACTTCCACCTGCTGCTGACGCCGCTGCGCCCCGCAGGAATACAGTCCTTCATGCAAAAGCTGGGCACCGCTTACACAATGTATTTCAACAAATGCCACTGCAGGACCGGCATGCTGTTCCAGGGTCCGTACCAATCGGTCCACATCAAAAGGGAGGATCATTACGAATGGATCCCTCATTACATCCATGCCAATCCGCTTAAACTCCGCCCGCCGCTGGCGTCCGCGGAGATAAAACTGGCTTTCCTCAGGAGCTACAAGTGGAGCAGTTTCAGGGATTACGCCGGTCTGGGCGGTTTCCCGGAAATAGTAAACAAGACCTTGCTGGAGGAATTCTTCGCCCGTGACGGCGGCTTTGAAAGCAGCATGCTGAGGTGGCTCAAGAACCGCCGGGACCTTGCTATCGAGGCGAAGCCTCGATAGCGGGATACCTGTCAAATCAATTAAGAATGTTACCCAAGGGGCAGCCCGCAGGCCAGACCTCCTTTAGGTTTATTTTGCTGCTACCAAGTCTGCAGTGTCGT